>MDSW01045992.1_pt1 | contig 15321 bp, 15 predicted proteins | sample 811171 | NCBI WGS metagenome assembly MDSW01 (sample SAMN05326641, study PRJNA326480) | marine metagenome | isolation source: seawater | place: Atlantic Ocean: North West | collected 2012 | reverse complement strand
TTGGATCCAAACACAGAGATCATGGTTGTCATACCCGGCTACCTCAAAGTCTGCCGCCTCACCTTTGGCATGCTGGCTCGTAACTTTGCTGCCAATTGATATGCAAAGCTCTGGCGATCTGAAACCTGATGAAACAATGAACGATCCAAACTCTTCACGCACCGGCTGCAATATGTTTTCGCAAAGCATCACCATTGATTCAATCTGTTCATCATTAGGTTGGTTCGGGATGCCTTTGCGCTCAGCGGTTTGTGACTTGACCATTTCAGCAAGGCTAAAATTTCTAGAGAGCTGCATTATTTTTTCCTAAACTTGTCTATGCCTTTGATGCCAAGTGCGCTGGTGCAAACCAGAAACACCAGATACTGATACCATTCCGGCAGCTCGTTCAGCCGGTCAAAGCCAGCCTTTACGACATCTTCCATTCCCGGAACAAAAACAAGACAGACCGGCACAAGCACGACAATCGTGACCGCCTCATCACGCCAGCTATTTTGCGTGGACTGAGCCATGATCTTTTCCCACTCAGCTACGCTTGTCGCTGAGGAGACTAGAACCTTGGCCTTGGCTTCGGCCTCTGCCTTAGCAACCGCGCCCTTGGCTTTCGATTGCTCAACTTTGTTCTCAAGAAACGAGCCAGCTAGTGAAGCAATAGGCCCAATCAATGCTTGTATCATTGCGTTAACATTCCCCCCGGCAGCTTACGGCATTGGTATCTGACCGGCTTATGTGATTTCATATGCTTATTTACAGCGCCAGCCATTGCTAAAGCGCGCTGCGTACATCTGGCCTCAGTCTTAAACCACTGTTGTGATTCAAGAACTACGCACTGATCCATGTTTGCGATAAAGCATGCCGTCACTAAAGCTTGCCACATTATTCTTTTGGCTTCTTGTCAGCGTAAGCATTTGCACCAAAGTAAAAGCCCAGCACTGCGCTATTACTGATGAAATAAGTTGGAGCTATTTCAGTGATTAATTTTGCTGTATTGTCATAACCAAGCATCGCAGTGATAAGGATTGCAGCCGGATAATTGAGTGTGCCAAACAAACAAAACCAAGCCATATAGCGCATGCTGTCTCGCCGTGCATCAGCGTCCTCAAGCTCCCGGCGCTTAAACTCCAGCGCCATAGCAATCTCATCGTCACACAAGACATTGTCAGAGTTTGTGTCTAAGTGCTGGTATGCACTGTCTTTCTGCAATTTCTTTTGCGTCATAAAACTATTTCGTCCATTGCGCTTCTTGCTATTGCAGCAAACATAAAAACAAACAGCACTAGGGCAACAACAATGACAAAGGCGATGAGCGCGACAGCTTTAAGCGTTTCTTCAAGCTCTTGAGATTTACGAGCCTTTTCACGCATCGCCGCCTGCCGCGCCGCTTTCTGTTGCCTGAGAGCTTCATTGTGGTGGTTTAAAATTTCCTGCCAAGTGCTTGGCTGATTAGCTGGTTTAGGCCAGCGCATATTAATTAATTGGGAAATCTGTTGCATTTCCTCGTTCAGCCTCTTCGCCTCAAGCACTGCGTCAATGCTACCCCTGAAACTAATATCGCCAACCCCAGCTTGCTCGTTTCGCTTTTCATTCAATACTTTTTGGGCTGAGAAAAGTGTGGAAATCTGACCCGAAAGCTCCGACACAGATTGCACATCGTTCACCCGCGCCTTGATAAATGATATTGCGCTGGACGCAGCACTGACTGCCGCCAGCGCGGTTGTGATAGGCTCCATGATATGTCTCTGTTTTAGATGCGGTCAGCGACTAGCAGCAAGATCAGTGCGGCAGCTTGACCAATGAGGATATGCTCCAGCCGCTTGATGCGTAAGATAGTTTCTTTCCAGCGCTCCGCACACACTGCCTCATGTGTATCTATCTGCGACTGGACTGATGCGGCTGTAGGTTTCATCAGCCAGCGATCTCCATAACGGTTATGTGCGTTGGAACTGCTGCGCCTGTTCCACCCATATGCTGTCCAAGCCGTGTTGTTGTGGCGGCGTCACTATCCAAATTATAATTTCTAAATTGAAGCCCATATGTAATATCTGAAGCAGTTGCTGGGCTATCCAAAATAGTCATTGAGAATGGGGAATATTGCACTTGAACAGCAGCGATAGAATTACCGTGCTGCAAACCAATATCGGCATGACCTAAATTTGTGCTGTCTCTAAAAATAGTAGTGAACCAACCATCATTTCCATCGTCTGAACTAATTATTCCACAACAAGTTATGAGAAATTTAGATGTTGCTGAAGATGGAGTGATTGTAACTTGAGCCGTGTTGCTTGCTATATCAAATGTTTGTGAAACTGTTGTTCTGATTGAAGCATCTGAAGCAGCTTTAACTTGCAACACACTATCGCTAGGCAGAGAAAGATTGTTTAATTTTATTAAAGCCATAATATCTGTCTCCTATCCTAACGCTGTAATAATTAATTTTGGCATATGAAATTGTGCGGATGCCGTACCATCCCAGTGATGGGTTGAGTGTGCCTGTCCTTCATTGGCGGCGGCGTATTCACGAGCTTGTATTTTTAATGTTTTTGCTGATGTCCAAGTAGCTTGCCGCCCTGTTGTGGTATCAGCAGAACCCCCAACAGGTAAAAGATATTCTAAAGTTTGCAGCCATTGTGCATTTGCGTTTGCGCCTAGAGTGACTCGTGCTTTTGTAACTTCATCAGAATCTACAAAAAACTTAAAATGACTTATCCCATAACTGTCTTCAAAAACGTAAGCAAACACAAATTTGTAACTTACCATTGTTGTACCAGATGGTGGTGTGTACGAAATGCTAGAGCCAGTGAGGTCAGCGTAGCTTGTAGTAAGATTTTGTGCTGCTGTTACGTTTGCTGCTGTGTATGTGCCGCTTCCTACTGTGTAATCTTGACCATCACAAAGCATAACAAGCTGTTCTTTGATATTACTACCACTGAGGCCAGTCAGCGCAGAGCCATCTAATGCTGGCAGCGTACCTGACGTAGCCAGCTTATCCATAGTCACGGCATTGTTACCAATCTTAGCTGTCGTAATAGCACCATCGGTAACTGAACCCACACCAAGCACATCACCAAGAGCAACCACAAAGTCAATGCTGTCGTTGCTTGTAAGTGCGCTATCAAATACTAGGTTGCTGCCTGATACAGTGAAGCTGTCTTGTGGTGCTTGAATAACACCGTTTAAAGAACAGAGTAGCTGATTAGCGGTTTCTGGGTAGTATGCTGCGCCACCTAGCGTCAAAGCGTAGGTATCGGTAGCAGAGGCAGTCAGGTTGTCCAGCTTGTGGAACCCACCGCCTACTGGGGATTTTCCTATATATGGCATTATGGTTTCTCCGGCCAAGATACATCATGTATTGATGTGGCACTATCTGTTATATCTCGCAATGCTTGGCGGTATGCTGTCTGGGCAGATGTAGCATCAGCCGTGTCCGACAGAACCCAATGGTCTGTTTCAGCCAACAGCTTGTTACGCTCAATTCTTAATTCTTGCAGTTTATCTTTTGCATATAACTCTGTGCGCTTCGCTTCTATTTCAGATTTTGTTGGCTCTGTAAGGTCTGCATTTAACCACTCAACGGTATAGCTAACCATATCAGGGGCAGTGCGAACCACAAAATCCTGTAAGTTTACTGCGCCATCAACTAAATTTTCTATTGCTCTAGCTACACTCATCCTTTTTTAACTCCGTAAACCGCTAATCTTCCGTAATTGTTCACTGCGCCTGTACCTGAACCGTATGAACCTGTACCGTTTGTCATAAAGAACCGAATGCCCCTTGCCGCAACTGCACTAGAAAAAGTGACAGCCATGCCGCCGCCATATTCATAATAATCTTGACTGAGGCTAGTGTGCATATGATGACGGTGCCAATAAGAGAATCTAGGTAGAGAATATACATTTCTCAGCCACACCTCTCCTTCAAAATAACCTGTAGCATCCCCTGTATTTGCGCCTAAAAAACAAAAGCCTTCTCCAAAAGAATTGACATACCCTACCGATCTGGGGCTTGCATACTGCAATTTCTCATAATATGCTACCGCACTAAATGTATTTGAACTAAATGTGGGACTGCTAAACTGTTCTGTTGCGCCAGCTACACTAGCCCCCCCTGTTTCTAAAGCAAAACTGAGGTCATTCACTGCCGCATCAGTTGATTGACAGTAATATCTTACACAATAATTTTCATACTGAGAGGTAAAGCAATTTGCAATGTCCAAGTGGTTAGTTCCAGAACTGAAATCTGAAGCTGTTTTTTCATTGACTGCAATAAGTTCAAGACCAGCACCACCACTAACGGTTCCGGTGAACGCAAAGTCATCAGCTAGGTTGACAGACTCTGATTGTATTTTAGATAAAGCCATATCAGCCCCCTATGCGGTTGTATAGTAAGTAATTTGGAAAGCAACGAACCCACCGCTTACCTCTGCGAATGAACGTGTATTGTTAGCGCTATTTCGTATGGAGATGCCATTCGCATCAAAATAAGCGTATAACATTTGTGAGGTATTATTGAACGCACCTACAGAAAAACTACCCGCTGGTGCATAAGGCACACCGCCAAGCACTACTCCAGAAGCAGCGCTACTTGATGGGAAGTTTATAAAAGCGTTGATGAAAACTAAATTTCCAACTCGTTGATAACGATTTGCTGAAACGGTAAGAGTAATACCAGCAGTATTAGTTGGTGTCCAAGTTCCCTCTTCAAACGAATTTAGAATATCTGTGCCAGTGCCTAACTTAATCCCAGCGTCAGCAGTAATAATGCCTGTGCTATCTAATGTTCCAGCAATGTCGATGTTGGTATCTAGCTTTGCGCTAGTAACAGAACCATCAATAATCTTGGCTGTGCTTACAGACGCATCCGGCGTTACTGTCGTTTGCAAAGCCAGTGAGTTGTAGACCACATAAATGTCGTCTGTTGCTGTTACTGGGCCAGTAAGCGTTACTGTGACGCCATCGCTACCAATAGAATAGGCTGTTGTAGGCTCCTGCCGGACATTATTGATAAACAGGTCAATGCCTTCTGCGCTAGCTACAGCGTGTGTCAGCGTCAGGCTAGTGCCAGTAATATTAGTAAAGTCTTGCTTGGCAGGGATGCTGCTAAAGCCTTGTGTCTGTTGATTGCCTATGTAAGCCATTAGTTAATTCCTTATGTTACCGGAGTGCTAATTGCATCAACTACAGACACCCAAACATCTGCGCTGCTTGCTGTGTCTGACTTTACATAAAGCCTGTCACCCGACTTAACGACAATCTTTGCACCGCCATCCAAGATCTGAAGCGCACCGCCAGCAGCAATGGGTGCGCCTAAGACCAGATGGATGTCGTTAGTGCCATCGTTAATATAACAGTCAACCGTAATAGCGTTAGTCGTTACATTGGCAATGTGAATACCTACAATCGTATCCACACTATCAAAGTTCGCCCCATCAGGTATGTCAGCAGCGCCAGTGCCTACTGCGTTTAATGTATATCTATGAAAATTCTGTGCCATTATTAACTCCTATAAGGCAATCGCCATTGCAATGCTAAAGCCATTAGTGGCAAAACTTGTGGTGTCTGCCGCTGCATCATTCCAGTTAGTGCCATCATAAACTCTTAGGGTGTTGTTACTGCTGTCAAAATACAAATCACCAGCATCTACTGTGCCAGCATTACCTGTTGGTGCAGCACCTGTTTGATATGCTTCTGCGGCAGCATCATTAGTAAATGCTCCGTAATACACATCACGCTGCGTTTGAGTTTCATTTTTAGCTTGATTAGCCCAATACTTAGCTGAGTATTCAGCAGTACCACCAGAGCCAGTAACAGCAGTGTCACGATCAAAACCTGTGCCGCCACCTATAGACCACTGCTTAGCAGAACCAGTGTTCATACCTGAGTTGTCACCAGTGCCAATGGAATATTCTTTTGCCGAATACTCTGTGCCGTCTACCTTGCCAGTAGTCTCAATTGCCCAATCTTTAGCAGGGCCAGCACCCGCTGTGTCAGTTACACCAGTGCCGCCAACCGCCCAAGCTTTAGATGAATGATCGCCAGTGCTTGGCACTGCGCCATCGACTTTTACAGCGTAGTTTTCAGACTTTGTAGCTGATGTTGATGCCTCACTTGCTTTTGTTGTAGCTGTTGAAGCATGACCACTTGCCGTTGAGGCACTAGCCGCAGCCGCTGACTGAGCTGTCGTGGCAGTAGCTGCGTCAACCAGCAATGACCATTTTGCGCTATCGGTGTTAGTCGTTAGCGGCTGAGCGCCAGAGCTGGTGTGCGCTGTCGTGGCGATGAATATATTGTTGGTGCTTGTGTCTTTGACTATGTCGCGCAAGGCGTATGTCGTTGACGCTGCCCAATTCCCCCTAAATGTACCAAGCTCACTTGTGACGCTCAGCTCACCAGTGCTATCGAATGCTAGAATTTTAGATGCCCGGTCTGTTGCACTATTTGTAAACTCAGTGCTTGTCATTGTGTTCGTGCGTGACAGCTTGATAGAGCGGTCTAGCTCTTCATCGTGTTGCTGAACCATCCGCACTAAACGATCAAGCGCTGTTTCAAAGCTTGAAGCCGGGAATGGATCGTTAGCAACAAGGTCTAGGGTTTGCGTATTGCTAAGCTCTGATCTGATAACAACAGTCTCGCCGCTGGCCGGGCGCTGGTCTGTCAGGGAATAATGCGCGTCAGAGCTGTTGCCGGTATTGAATTTAAACAAGACTGTGCCGCCAGAGGGTGAACCAGCGCCGGTAACCACATAATGGGTGTTGAGGGTCTTTGTCGTTTCAGTGCCAGCCGCTGAGCGCACAATGACCGTTAAATCGGCATCTGCAAAGATAGGGAAGTCATACACAAATGAATGCGCTGTTCCATTGCCAAGACCTGACTTGGTGATGCTTGTGGTGCTGATTGTCATAGTAACCCATCCTCTTTGAGAGATTCAATGTCTCTGGCGGCTTCCCCTATTCGCTCGTTGCCCGGCATGTCAGACATGACTTGGAACGCAGCATCCATGAATTGATCATTAAGTGATCGTATTAACGATTTTTTTTCTTTGTCTGTTGAGCGGCGGTATTCTCTAGAGTTCATCAATGCTTCCAGCCCATCTTTGAATGAGCTGTATCTACGGTTGACGCGAACTTGTATCGGCACAATGCCAATCTCAGCCATGTTAGCTGGCACCTGATCCGGGCTTCCTTTAGCAATCCAAACCAAATTGCTGAGCTGCATTTCAGTAAGCTTAATACCTTTGACCACTCTGTTTGCTGGCTGCATTGGCACCGGCCAATCTAACCGCACAAGCTCATCGACATAGGCTGGCTGGTCATCAGATGTGCCAATGACCATAGGGCTGAAAGCATTGTATAGCCGTGTGAAGGGTGCCTCTTCGTATGACGGCCCATCTGTCACTAACCGGCCAAGGCTGTCATAGCGAGGGATCTCAGCGTATTGGTTATCTGCAAAAACATTGGTGGCTACCATATTTAAATAGCCATCGTGGACAGCCTTGAACATCTGTTCACCGGCGTCACCTTTAGGCATTCCAACCCAGCGAAAATCATAATTGCCATCCGCGCCAAGTTTGAGATCACCGGCATCACTCATGCGGCGCACATCATCAGCGGTGTAAATGTCATAATTAGCGCCGGTCTTGGTGATTGTGTTGTCACCAATCCGCTCGATTGTGCGCGTTAAGGCAGAAAAAGGATTTGGCACACCCGGCACTAGGTTCATAGAACCCAATGGGCCTCTGGTAATAAAGTCAGGATCACCGCGTTCTAACGCCGTTAGAACTTGGGCAACGCCCTGCAACATTGGCAGTTCCCTGAAATAATCACTTACTGCAAAAACCGCTGCCGCCGCAATAGACTGTCTTTCATCTGCCGTTCTTGCCAAAGACATTTTCTGCATAGCACCGGCAGCAATGCCAATCGTGCTGGCTAGTGGCCCCATGCCACTATAAGATATGTATTCCAAAGGGCCGTTGGGCGCGCCAAATGAATTGAACAACGGCAATGGCTCACCATCTGCATCGACAGGGAAATCGTCACCCCGGAACACAAACGAATAAGGTTGCCATCCCGGCGGTAGTTTTTCGCGTGTCTTTTTGTCTTTTGGCGTAGCACCAGTAATTTTGCCCTGACCAGCGTACATCGCGGTCATTGACATAATCATGCCGCCACTTGCTAAGCGCGCTAACTTGATCTGGCGTTTGCCAGCATCTTTGCCGTATATTTCTGGATGCGCTAGACCAATAGGTGTGCGCTCTAGTGTTCTTAAAATATCGTTTGTTGGCGCTGTTGCGAAAGGCAGTATGTAACGGCCAAACCATGTGTTTTGCAAAGCTGACGCTGCTTTTCCAAACTGACCTAAATCAGTCATTAGGGTGTCGTAACGCCCCTTAACATCCAACTCATCAGCAAACTGTCGTGGGCTAAGCAATACCATAGAAGCTTCATCTTGCGCTTGCTTTTGGGTCATGCCAGTAGCTAATGCCGCTTTGTACTGGCGGTTTGCTTTGGCGTATAACTCGCCGTTTTGCGACAACACTTTGAAAAAATCATCACCACCAAGAAGCAATCTTGTGGGTAGGCTTGTGCCTTTGTAAAAATAATCTAAGGCTCTTGCAACAGTGGTGTCACCCAAACTTGCAGAACGATAGCTGTTCATTTCGACTTTGCTTACCGCATCGCCGGGTTGATTTGTTTTAACTGCCATCGCCGCCGCTGACATTGCATCACCAAAAGACTTGTAATATCCAGTCCATCTAGCAAGAACATCAGACATATAGCGTTGTTGCGTGTAATCAATTTCAGAGCCAGCCGCCCGGCGAATGCCTCTTTCCGCTGCCCCTATGGCACCAGCAATGAACTCTTCTGGCACTTGCATAATCATAAACAGCATGTTGCCGCCAATGTTTTTGAACTGCGTCTTGGGGCCGGATAACAATCCATTGATATAAAGATGCTCAGCGCCTTGCCGAAAGCGAGACATAATGCCTTTTTCAGCTGCCTGATTGAATGCACCCTCACCATTTGCGGCAGCTTTTAACAGGCCATCAGCGGCCATCATTAAGCTTTTAGCACCGCCAGATGCCTCTATAACATCCATGTTCATTAAGGCAACAGCATCCGGGGCCATGCCTTCAGTAACCGGGATGTTGAAAGATTGCAGCAATCTAGCTGCCTCAGTTTGCGCGCCTTTGATCTGCAATTGAATGCCGTTGTGGATAGCAAGCTGCCGTCTGAATTGCAGCATAACGGCATCGCCGCCACCCTCTTTTACTTGCTTGGCAAGATCTGCCAGTTTTTTTGCACTATCTGACAACAACATTCTGGCCGCTGTTGCTTCAGCCGCATTGGCAAAAGCAGTGCCACGCTTTCTTTTCAAGACACTTCTTGTCAGGCCAAGGCTGTCTGCCAATTGACTTGTTGCAGCTTCGACAGTGTCTGCATTAGATACAACGCCCCTAGTCGCAGCCTCTTGCTGATCTGGCAAGCTATCTGACACAGCTTGGATCAGAGCCTTTACATCGTCAGGCTGCTTGATTTTATCCCAGTTAAATGGCGCGCCGTCTTTGATGCTTCGCAAATAACCTTCTTCAATCGTAGCGGCTTCGATGACTTCATCAGCCTGACTTTGGCTTGCGACACCAGCCGAATCTTCGGTGAGGTTAAACCCTTGATTATTGGCTGTAACGCCTCTTTGGCTATCAGTAATCGTGGCGCGCAATTGTTGGTCAGGTGTCAGCTCTACCGCATCATCAGCTTCTGACAGCGCTTGTGCTAGCCTTTGGCCTGATGGACTAAGATCCGTTGCCCGGTTGCCCTGTTCTTTAAATTTGGCTTGGCCGTCATCTGACAATGTTTTAGCGGCAGACGCAGATTGTGTATCACGATAGGCCAGCTCATCAGGTTCTAGGTTACCTTCAGCCGGTACGCGCGGTTTTACATCGATGTTTGCAGTCGGCTTGTTTTTGCCAGTGCCTTTGAATAACTGAAACAGCCCTGCAACAATATCGCTGGGTATCTTGCCAGCCACTTGTATGCCGGGATCAGACGCAAATTCGGTGACCCCACCTTGTGCAACATTTGCCATAGCGTTGCTGTTGAGCTGAGCAATTTGCTCCCGCTCAGATGGTGGCATCTGAATTGACATGAATTGTACCCATAAAAAAAGGGCGCTGAAGCGCCCATGTTATAAAAACCCTACACGATTTCGTTACATTCGTGAAGCTTTATTATGCTTTAGTGTCAGCCTCAGTTTGTTTCGGCTGATCCGCTTTTGGCGTTTGAGATGAGTTCCCCAAAGAGGTTCTCAAGTTCGCCCCTGTCAATATCGATATCGGACTGCCCTGAGATCGCATCTTTTCCGGGCTGTCCACCAAGGTAACTTTTGTAACCGCCACCGTCTTTATCCTTTGTCCAATCATTTCTGAGCTTAGTCAGTTCGGTTTCCATAATATCGACTTCTGCATTTATTTCAAGTTTATCTGTAATTTCACTAAGTCTTTTGTTTGCAAAATCCAAAATATAATCTTGAGCTTGCGCTTTACTTAGAGGAGATTGCTTTATAGCAGCATCATCAATAATAATTTTTATACCGGGCTTGCCATCAACTATGATTGGCTGATACCCACGAAACAGCCCATTTGGCTCTGCTTCAACAAGTGCCTCAAACAAGCTTTTCAACTTGTCACTATCGCGCAACGATTCGCTGCCATCCTCAATAATATCAACTGCAAAATGTTTTGGATTTTTTGTAATGCTTTTTGGTGCATTAACCCAAACCTCTGTTTGGTTTAGAAGCAGCCCTAACCTAGCCGCCGCTCTTACTGCCGTATCTTTAGACGCAATTGCTTGCTGGACAGTTGATGGGTTTTGGAATAGCTCCCAACCGCCAGTGCCATGCACAACCCCGCCAAGATTTACACCTTCGCGCTTGTTAACAACCTCTATTGCTTTTGCCGTTACTTGGTCATTTATACTAATTTTAGCTGCGTCATCTAAATTTGCGTAATCATCGCCAAACTTTGTTGCCCATGGTGAGCCTTCGCCCGGATCAACTTCCATAGAGATGCGGCGCGTGTTTTTAGCAAAAGCGTCAACAACATCACCACCAACATTCGGTGTGCCATACATGCCAGACAATTGCATCCAGCCAATAGCTTGGACTTCAGCCGCTTCCCAATCAGATTTGCCCATCCAATTAATTGAATTGAGATGATCTGTTAACTGAGCGCCAAACAATGCCCGGTTTTCGTACATTGCCCCTTTGATGCCGCCGCCACCAAAATCGATGACGATGTCATCTGGCACATCATAACCAAGCCGCTTCATGTGGTTTACATATGTTTCGTCAACAAGCCCCATGTCTCGCGCTGTGTGAACATCCACAACGAATGGCGCCCCGCCAGCCGGGTCATTGTTCATAAATGAGCGAACATTCTTTCCATAACCGCTGTCAAGAAAATCAGATATTTTCTGTCCGGCACCGCCAGTAATTTCTGACTGTGTAAGGATATCAATAACAATTTTGTTTGCTGACGGCAGACCTTTGCCTTTTAGCTGATCTTTTGGCACACCAGCTTTGACTTGCTCATAAACAAACAGCACATCATTAAGAGTTTGGCTTGGGCTAGAGTTTTGCTGCCCGGCAAACCAAGCATCAGTAAGCCGCGCAATCTCTTTGGGGTCACCATTAGCTTGCTTTTGAAATTCACCAAAAACTTTTTTGTACCATTGTGATGTTTCAATGATTTCATCTGGAGACATTGTAGCTTCGATGCGCGATTGCCAATCCTCTGGCTTAATATCTCCAACGGTTATATCAGGCAAACCAGACCCAGCCGGTGCTTTGATAACTGTCCTTTGGTTTTTCGGCTCACCGGGATACGGCTTGCCTTTTTCTTTCACGGCATCAATTCGGCCTTGGTGCAATCTTAATTCGTTAGCGGCCTTGTCTGCGTTAATTGGCAACCCACCTTCAGATATTATAGGTTTTTCGCCGCTTGCAAGTTTGCCAGCGTATGAAATTGCAGCATCAATCATTGGCATTGGGTCAGCCCCGGCAGTCAGCGTCACGCCAGTGTCAGTCGCGCGCTCAGCAATCCGGGCATCAGCCGCTGTACCAGCCCGGCCTATGGCGCGCTTGGTGCCATCAATGATCTGGCCGAATGGTATGAGCCGGGCAGTCTTTATAGCGCCTTCAACCACGCCACCAATGATGCCGCCCTCAAGGGCAGTCTTGGCGCGCTTCGTTAGTTCGCCGTCAGTGTCGTATTTTTCGATCTGAGACAGAAACGCTTGCAATACAGCGTCACGCTCTTCTGGTGGTGCCATCTCTAGATGCTCAGTAATAACATTGGCAAGCGTAGGGTCATCTGGGTTGAACGCTGTGAAATCAGCTATAGCGCCCCAAATAATACCACGCGCCACCGGGTTATAAGTGGTCATGGCTTTGACCATCTTTGCAGCCGGAACAGCGGCAACGCTGAATTGTGTTATTGTCTCAGTTAGTGTGCCAAGCGCTTGGTTGTCATAAGGCTGGCTTGCCCAATCAACGATAGCGTCAGGCATTGGGATTGCATCGTTCACAAACCCTTTATAGCTGTCCATCATGCCTTTCATTGATTCAATGTCACCAAAGGCATTCTTGACCGGCTCCATGCCGACAGCCTCTAGCCCAAAATTCATGACACCCTTGGCCAGCTCAACAGGCGCGCCAGCAATAAATGCCGCTGCATCAAGCATTTCGCTAGCGCCCTTGTCGGCTCCTATAAACACGCCTTTTGACATGTCATTTCCGACAGACCCACTACTGGAACCCGCTGACATGTTACCAAGTGTAACACCCCTAGCGTCTGCGCCCAGCTCTGGAAACGGCTCTATGCCAATGTTGCGTAAACTGTTTGCCATGCTGTACTTTTCATTAACAGCATCAGCATCATTAGCTTCCTCAACAGTCATCAGGAATTGACTACTAAGGTCAGGCATTGGTGTCGTGTTACTTACCGGGTCAATTGCAATTCTAGGGATGCCGCTGTCGGTATATGTCACAGCTTGATCGGATGGCGTTGCAAACCCTTGAACATTGTTCATATCCATTAGCGGCTCCCTACCATGTCAAGTAAATACAAAAGCTCATCTACCCTTGGAGCTAACTGCCCGGCACTATTTGGGTTTTCAATTATGTGTTGTCTGATAGCTGGTACGACTTGGCTGTAATCATACTGACCTGTTTGCAATACTGGTATCCTTGGCAAAAGACCTTGGAAATTTTTTAAAGCATCTACCTCAGCTTTTAGCTCAACCTTTAATACAACATCCAAGTTTTTCCATTCTTCATCAATAACGCGAGTAAGCTCTTTCTGTATGGCCTCTGGACTAGCATCTTGATTGGCTCTTTTAAATTTGAGCCACGCGCGCTTTGCTCTTCTGAATGATAGTTTTGCTGCGTTTTCATATGGCTCAATATCTGTGCCACGCTCTTCAGCATAGTTAAACTCACTTTCAATAACCTTAACGGCTTCAGTCCATTGTGTGTTTCGGATTGTACCAACATCATTCATAAATGATCTGTATGTTACTTGCGTTAGCATATTTGACACGCTGGTTAGCTGGTCTAGTGACAGTTTACCAATGCCAACTAATGCTTCAATATCTTGAACTGTTTGTTCATCATCACCAAGACCGCCTTCACTTTCAGGCTGACGAAACAACCCGACACCCCCGACTGCTAAAAAATCTTTCATCAGTTTTTGCATGGAAGGCGTGATAAAATCTTGGCTTTCTAACTTTTTTCTGATTTCTTCTCGCCTTGCATTATTGGTGCTTGGCTCAAAAAACTCGTTTTGCAGCTTGGTGTTTGTTGTTTTTAGTTTTTTTGCTTCATCATCTTCTAGCTTTTTATTGGTGTCGTACTGATCAAAAGCTTGCTTCCTGAGATCTGCTATGACCTTTTGGCGCTCACTAGCGTCTGGGATTGCTTCTTTCAGCATATGCAATGCATAGGCAGCATTGGGGTGGCTTTTGCTCAGTTTCTCTAGATCCTCTGCATCACCGCTGATTAACGCTTGATAAGCTTCGACAGGGTTTGTTTGCTCGTTAAAAAGCAATGTCACAGCGTTTTTGGCTATGTCTTTATTTGCCTTCAGCATTTCTGAAATTAAAGTTTCCTCGCGCATTCTGCCACTTGCAACCAGCGCCATCCCTTCATTTGCAATTTTTGTTGTGTATTCTTTATAAGCGCGCAATGCCTCTTTGGAATCGGGCATCAGCTCCTCATTATTAATATTGCCAAAGCCTAATTTGTATTCTGTCAGCTTTACTTGCCAGCTTGACACAAGGCTTTTGTCAACGCGCTCATCGATCTTCACGCGCAGATTAGAACCATATTTGGTTGCTAAAGATCGAAATTTGCCATTGAACAGTTTGCGCGCATAAGGATTAAGGGAGCTTTGTGCATCTGCTTGGATCTCATTGACAGCGCCTTGCCATGAATATTCGTTTTCCAAGTCAGCGCCAAACACAGCCCCAAGGTCAGGAGATCGCACCATTTTGGATGACGCTTGCTGCATAGCCATTTCAGCGCCTAGCAATGCATTGTCAGCCGATAGAGTGCCTTCAGCTTTAATCCGGCCATCAGCGTAATCTGAAATCATTTGGGCTGTTTTTGCCGCCGCTTCACCCTCAGCAAGTGCCGCTTGAATAAATGGACGGCTATCCATTTGCGCGCGGTCATAGCTCACCATGCCAGTGCTTAGTGTTTGCGTTGCTTGTGATTCGTAAACAGGTACTCTAGGCATTAAGCGGCTCCGCTAAATTAGAAAGAGTTGGCAAAATCGTTCCAGTAATCACCTGAGAACATGTCATAATCGTCAGCTTTGGTGAGGCTAGTACCAAGGCCAGACAACAGCGCTGCCGTACCGGCTGACTGATAGGCTGATGCTTGAGCTTGGCCACCCATGCGGCTTACCTTGGCGCGCATGCCAGTCTCGACTTTTTTGTCTTCTTGCTCAAAAATTGCTATTTCAGTGTTGTAGGCATCAATAGCCAGCTCGTATTCAAACTCAGCGGCTGATCTGCGCGCAACATCAACTGGCGCGCCCCGGCTCAATTCTATCCCACCACCACCATATATTGCGGTGCCTTTGCCTTGGAATGCGCCAAATGCTTTTGTCTTGCGCTCGTTAGAGATTTCCAACGCGCGTTTTAGGATTACAATTTGACGATCTGCAATCTCAGTGCCGCGCTCAATAATCTTGGCGTTCTCTTCACCAATAGCAGCCGCAAACGCAGATGCCTTGTCGTTAGCTCGATCTTGCTTGATGCCTTGGTAA
>MDSW01087125.1_pt1 | contig 15324 bp, 11 predicted proteins | sample 811171 | NCBI WGS metagenome assembly MDSW01 (sample SAMN05326641, study PRJNA326480) | marine metagenome | isolation source: seawater | place: Atlantic Ocean: North West | collected 2012 | reverse complement strand
GAAGAAATTAATAATAAGTGTCAAGGTCGATTCACAACGTATAAAGAGCACTTTATTTCAGCGAAAGCACCACTGAATGCAACAATTTTACTCGGAGAGTTTCTAGAAGCCTAAAACCTCTTCGGCTTGACGTATCTCATTGCAGTACTAGTGTTAAAAGTACTTGCAGTAACGCAAAGTAATTACAAATTATGTCAACGTGATTGTTGATAGGTATTCATTTCGGGGAGGGAAAATGAGTAAAAAACTATTGAAGCTAATAGCTGTTTTTTTGAGCTTTGTCATGATCATGGCCAGTTGTGGCGGTGGAGACGACGACAGTTCAAGTAGCAGTTCTGATAGCAGTAGTTCTGATAGCAGTAGTTCTGATAGCAGTAGTGAAGCATCAGAAACTGAAGAAGCTGAAGAAGAAGCTGAAGAAGCTGAAGAAGAAACTGAAGAAGCTGAAGAAGAAACTGCTCCTGAGCCGGAACCAGTAGAAGAACGAACGGCTTCTGATGTTGGAATCACTGAAGACACCATCAAAATAGGTGTTGTTGTATCTGACCTTCAAGGTTTGATTGATATTGGATATCCACTTCCAGCAGCGTTGACAACTGATCATCTGTCGGAACGATTCACATTATATTTTGATGAATGGAATGAAGCCGGCGGCATCAATGGAAGGATGGTTGAAGGCGTTCAGATAACTTGGGATCCGTTAAGTCCAGCATCAATGGAAGACTCCTGTACAAAAGCTGTTCTTGATGAGCAAGTCTTCATGGCAATAAATGCTTCAGGGTTCAGCCAAGCATTCATCCCTTGTTTCACCGAAGATAATGATACGACTTTCTTTTACGGTGAAGTCGCACCACAACTTATGATGGATGCAGCACCTAACCGTCTATTTGCTCTAAATCCACCATCTGAAATAGCTGGTGATGCTGGAGCGAAACTCATTGTTGCTCAAGGAATAATTCCGGCTGGTTCAAAGGTCGGTATTCTCGACTCAAATAACCCAGCAATTGGAGCAGCTGGTGAAGCAGCTAAAGCAATTCTTGAAGGAGCTGGATACTCCACGACGACAATTACTGTTAACACATTAAGCGGAGATAATGCTGCCGCAAATGCTGAAGGCGCTGCCGCGGTCGCCCAATTCACTGCAGAAGGCGTTGACCACGTGTTTGTTATCATTCCATTCATATACGCATCTGGTTTCTGGGGAGAAGTAGGGACACTACAACCGTCATGGGATCGGACGATTCTAGATTCAGCGTCTTCGAATTGCACACCATTTGGTGCAAGCCGAACGAACCCGGCCGCAGAAAATGCTATCTGCGTAACATCTTATGATTCTTACGCAACTCCTAATGGGGGTGTAGGCGATGATGATGCGTTTGAAGCACAATGTCGAGAAGAATGGATAGCACATTTCCCAGTCTTTAACGGCCAAAGCGACAAAGGTGCACCATCAGGAGAAGTTGGTTTAGAGACCGCAGATGGTGAACTCCTGAATTCAGACTATGCACCAGGTGAATGTACCATGCAGTATGTCATTAAAGAAGCATTAGAGAATGCGGGTGTTAACCCAACCCGTGATTCATTTGCCGATGCAATGAGAGAAGTATCTGGACCTCAGGCCTTCCGTTCTAACGGAGAAGGAGCTTTCGGTCCGAACAAGAACTACTTCTCAACACAAATGCAGGCAGTGAAATTCACATTAGCTTCCCGCAGTACTAACAAAGGGTCTGATGGAACATTCAATGGATGTCCAGCACCAGTGAACTGTTGGGTTCCTGTTACTGGTGAATGGTTTAAATTTGACGAATAAAAAAACATGAATTCGTAAATGAATTAAAATTTTCTAGGGGGCAGCAAAAGCTGCCCCCTATTTTTTTAAGGAAAGGTCGCTAGTTGAGAAAATTCGACCACTAGTCTGATATTTCGATACTTGGACTAAATCGTTTGGAGTAAAAATGGAAGTTTCACAAGCAGTTATGCAAAGAAAATCTATACGTGGTTTCTTACCTACGCCCGTAGAAGATGAGCTTCTTTCCTCATTGCTGGACAAAGCTGCAAGAGCCCCATCTGGCGGTAATGTTCAACCCTGGAGAATTTACGTCATTAATGATAATCGAATGAGTGATTTCAAATCACATATCAATGAATTCCCCTTAGAAGAACCCGAATACCCTATCTATCCACCGAAACTCCAAGAACCTTACAGAACAAACAGGTATGAATTGGGTGAGGAGATGTATTCCCTACTTGGTATACCTCGAGATGATAAGCCTGCAAGGCTTGCAAACATGTCAAAAAACTATGATTTTTTTGGAGCGCCTGCTGCTTTTTTCTGCTTTGTTGACCGAAGCATGGGTTCTGCCCAATGGTCAGACCTAGGTATGTTTCTTCAAACTTTTATGCTCCTAGCTGAAGAATCCGGTTTAGGAACTTGCGCTCAGGAAGCATGGGCGATGCACCAAAAAGCTGTTTCAATGTTTGTTAAATCTCCTGTTAATGAAATGCTCTTCTGCGGCATGTCTATTGGCTATCCTGACTGGAAACAGCCAGTCAATTCACTTGAATCAAAACGTATGCCTCTTAATCAATGGTGTACCTGGGCATAGACTTACGAGATAGACCCATCTCCGCTACGCTGAATCGCCCGTTCATCAGTACCTAAATATGAAGCAATAACACCAGGATCATTTCTAACTTCATTAGGGGTCCCTTCTGATATAACTGAACCTGACTCTAAACAATAAATCCGGTCACTGATTGACATCACCATCGGCATGTCATGTTCAATAAGAAGAATAGAACTGCCAAGCTCTTTTCGAATTGCATGGATTAACGGCCCAAAAGCTTCTGTTTCTTTCTGCGCTACACCTGCTGTAGGTTCGTCAAGAAGCATTAACTGTGTATCCAGAGCGATAAGAGATCCAAGTTCCACAATTCTTCTCGTTCCTGTTGAAAGCTCAGATATTAGTTGGTCAGCGTATCGACCTAAACCAAGATAATGAATAATCTCTTCTGCTTCGGCTTTCTTCCTTCTCTCAACAAATGGAGAAGGAGGAACACCCAGCATTGAAGGAAGAAGAAGCGACCGTTCCCTTGCTTCTAACGCAGTCATAATAGTTTCCCGAGCAGTAAGGCTCCCAAATAACTTAGCGTTTTGGAAAGCCCGACCTATACCATTTCGTGCACGGACATGAGCAGTTGAATTATGAATAGATGAACCATACAATTCAACTTCGCCTTCTGACGGAACAAAACCTGAAATTGCATTCATCAAAGTTGTTTTCCCAGCTCCATTTGTCCCAATCAGCCCGACGATCTCACCTTGTTGCACATTTATAGAAACACAAGCAACAGCGAGCCGCCCACCGAATCTGACTGAAACATCCGAAGTCGTTAGCGCTGGTGTATCAGAATGAGTAGCTTCTCTATTCTCATTTCTTGACCAAATAGCATCCGATTGGCCTTTATATGGTGGAGACCACTCACTTCTATTTGCTAACCATGTAAGCATTGTGTCTCTCGCATTGTGCAAAAGCGAAATGAGCCCTCCAGGGAAATACATTAGGACTACAAGCATTCCTAGACCGCTGGAAAAAAGACGCACTTGCGCGCTGCTTTCAAAAACAGTTGGAATACCAACAAGAAATACTGTTCCAAGAACCCCGCCAGTAATTGAAGAAATACCACCCACAACAGCGATCGACATTACCAACAAAGATTCGCTTGGTTGGAAGGCTAGTGAACGAAGAGAACCAGTAGCAGGAACAAGGAGTCCCCCTGCTAAAGCTCCAATACCACCAGAGACAGCGAACGCTATCAATTTTGCCCGAGTAGGTGAAATCGTATAGGCAGAAGCAGTCATCTCATTATCACGGACTGCTATCAAAGTGCGACCAATTCCAGACCTACGCATACGCCAAAGTAAATAGATAACAACCGCAACAGCAGCAACACAGAGATAGTAATAGGCTTCCTTATCTGTTCGAAGGTCATACCTTCCAAATAACACAGGGGGCTTTACCTTAGCCCCACCCGCGACATTCGTATTTAAGCGATCAATTGAAAGAATCCATCGACCAGCGACTAGAGAAAAACCCAATGTAGCTATTCCAAGGTAAAGACCTTTAATACGTAAAGCAGGAATACCGACAATTAGAGCAACAAGAATCCCCCATAAAACACCTATCCCAAGAGCTAAGAAATAATTCAAAGATTCTGCATAGTACGCAGTCATGAACGCACCCACGCCAGCGAAGGCGTATTGGCCTAAAGATAACTGCCCAGCCCATCCTGTAAGAACAACGGCAGAAAGAACAACAAGCATAACTACCATAACGCCGGCATAAGCTATAAGCCTGCTTGGTTTATCTACGATCCAAGGAAGTCCAATAATAGCAAGGGCCAACAGCATCATTCCGACCACGGATACCCATTTATATGCCGGATATTGCACTAGGTCTTTATGAGCTGAACGCAACCTCGGGGTCAGCACCCAAGATTGCTCACTTGTTCTGTTCCCCCTCGTAACAAATAACATCAGAATCAAGAGAATTAAGAAAATAGCGAGAAGATTAGAGCCATTCCCGATTCCCCAATCATCTAAGAAACCCTTTCCTTTATTAGCAAGAACAAGACGGTTTACTATTCCAATTAAAATACCCCCGCCCAAAGCTCGGGGGAATGATTGCAATTGACCGAACATAGCGGCAGTTAATGAGAACAATAAAAGTTCAGGTCCTAAGCTAGAACCTACCCCTCCAGCATCTAGTTGCTGCACAGGACCGATTAGTAACGTTGAAATCCCTGCAAGAACACCAGCAATAAACCAAACCTGAGTAGAAACTGCGCGAATAGAGAGACCAGCGAGTTGAGCTGCTCCCGGATTATCGGCAGCAGATCGAACAGCTAAACCAAACCGTGTCTTCTGAAGTAAATACCCAAGAACAATTACAAGAATAGGGACAACAATCAGAACAGTTACCTGTTCACCTCGTAACAAGATATTAAGGCTATCAATATTCCATAATCCATTGATGGGTGTTGGATAATCAACGCGTTCATCTACTGTTGGAAGCCAAACTTGAACAAGGGCAACAAGTTGAGCGACGCCTAGTGTCGCAACGAAAAGCAAAAGACGAGGTTTTGTAAATAAACGACGAACTACCAATAGTTCAGTGACTGTAGATACAGCAGCTGCTGCTGAGATCGCAAGAATAGCAGCAAGCCAGTAAGGAAGATCATAATTGACCATCAGCATTCCCATAACAAATCCGCCAAATGTTCCAATCGCGCCTTGGGCAAAATTGATAACGCCGGTTGCTTTGTAGATAAGAACTAGCCCTATGGCAATGAGTGCATAGATAAGACCATCAATAAAACCTTGAAATAAAATTTCATTGCTATATATGACTCCAGCGAAGATAGCGGTCATTTGCTATGCACCTTCTCCTGAAAGGAAGACAGCTCTAAGAAGATCATCACGTTCAAGAAGTTCCTGAGCTGGTCCTTGAAACTGGACACGACCACGTTCCATGAAAATCGCTCTATCTGCAATTGAAAGTGCCACATTCACGGATTGCTCAACAATTACCATCGTGATTCCAGTTTCCTTCAACTGTTCAACTACTTGAAGAAGATCTTGAACAACGACTGGTGCTAGTCCTAAGGAAAGTTCATCAATGAGGAGTAATTCAGGTTCAAGCATTACTGCCTTCGCCAACGCCAACATTTGTTGCTGACCCCCTGATAAAGAGCCAGCTTTGTCATCTAATCGGTCACTAAGTTGAGGGAAGACAGTAAAAACTTTTTCCATGCGGTCACTTCGCAAGTCTTCGTCTTCAATAAGCCAACTCCAAACTTCTAAATTTTCTTGAACAGTTTGACTCGTAAATAGCGCTTCTCCACCAGGTATTTGGACCATGCCAAGTGATACACGATACTCGGGATCAACAAGTGTGATATCTCTCCCATTCATGCGAACAACACCCCTATCCGGCATGTGTAAACCTGAAATTGCTTTTAAAGCGGTCGACTTTCCAGCTCCATTTGTACCCAGAAGAGCCAATGTTTCACCACGCCGAATTTCAAGATCAACGTCAAAAAGAACCTGTAAATTTCCATAACTCACGTTCATTCCTTGAACTTGCAGAACAGGAACTTGATCAGGGTTCTCCGAAGCCCTTCGCTCCTCCTCTTGTTCATTTAATAACTCTTCAACAACAAGTGAAATATCTCGTTTCATATAACGAGACCCGTACATAATAAGTACTCCACCTATTAGAGCAGCAGGAGGGACAACGATTGTAAGAGCTGTACGTTCCCCATACGCATCCGAGAAAGCTCCTGTAAGAAGACCCCCAAAGAAACCACCCATGAGGAAGATGTATACGCCAACTAGGGAAAAGGCTTGTGCCCGCATTCGATAAGGAACAACAGCAGAGATAGTTGGACCCATTTGTGTGAAAGCGGCACCTTGGCAAGCATTACCAAGAGTGTAGAAAACCATTAGCAAGACTATGTTGGAGAATCGGACACCAATAGTTACGAAAATGCCATATAGGGTAACAAGAAGACCCATAAGCCAAAGAGCTTTCTTTGGGTCCTGCCGAAAAAGCTTATCTCCTAATTTTCCTGCAAAGGGAATTGCAATAAGAGCAGCAGCCCAGCTAATGGAGATTAACCAGCCTCTTTTAAACGCACCATAATCGTAATATTCTTCTAATAAGAGCGACATGGTTGTAGGAACGGCAACAAGAGCAAATCCAAGTACTCCAATTCCAACAACAAGATAATAAAAAGAACGAACGTTTTTCAGTCTTTGAAATGCAGAGGAAAGCCGAACGGGAGGTTCCTCTTCTGCCTTATCTAACTTTCCGCCGAGAACGGCGTCTTGTTCGTATGCCCCGCGCACAGGTTCTTTCAATAAGAAAATCGCAACGACTAATATTAAAGCAGGAATTGAGAAAACGTAGAAGGCTACTCGCCAATCATCAGGTCCATCACCGGCTAGAAGGACAATACCACCAGCGATAAAAGGGCCAATAACCTGACCTATTGGACGACCAAGCGCTTCAGCAGCAAAGATTCTTGCTCGAATAGCGATTGGATATTGATCAGCTATTAATGAAGGCGAGATAGGAATTTTTGCCCCAGCACCAATACCCGTTCCTGCTCGACCTATCGCTAATTGAAATGCATTCTGTACAGCACCCGTAAAAGCAACGAGTCCAGCCCATACCCCAGTTGCAATAGAAAGAACCCCCACTCTCCTATAACGGTCAGCAAGCCAAGCAAAGGGAATCGTTGACAGAACAAGAACGACACCACCAAAACTACTTAAACCAAGAAGCATAGTGTCAGAAATATTCAAGGTGTCCTGAATATCAGGGCCGAGAACAGTTATAGCAACGCGGTCAAATTCTTCAACAATAGAAAGAATCAGAAGCACTAGAGCCATTGAAAGCCCGCCTTTTTCTATCCCTTCTCGGAATGTCATTTCCTCATCACCTACACCGGGAAGCAGGTCATCAGGTAAAACTGTGTCAGCATTCTCCTGATCTAAAGCAGCTTTTCTTGCTTCTTCTTCTTCAAGAATGGTTGCGGTAATACTCGCAGCGTCATTTTCTGATTCAATTCCGCTCATTACCCCCCTTTCATTCCTAAATTAGATATCCGTAATCGTAGTAGACCATTACAAATACCCGCACTCTGAGCGTATGCCAATATCACTGTCAAGGACAAAAGAAAACCGAAACTGATTATTAACTCCAGAAACATCTCCGGTAAAAGAATTGCGCTCCTTAGTAGGAAATGCGATTCTCAAGTAATGCCTTCTTCATCTAACTTCGCTGAAATTACAGATCTTTTACAACCTCAATTTCCCGACGGTGTTGAAGAAGCATTAAACGCTATGGATGAGGAAGCTAAAAATCTTCAATGGTCCGTGACTGCCGTAAAGAAAAAAGCTGCTGAAAGAACAGGGTTAACTGATTTTGGAGATGACCTTCTAGAAGAACCATTACAGCTTTTAGTGAATATTGGGGAATCTATACAGACATTGAGACCCTCAGGAAAAGTGAGTTTTTGGAACACTCTTATTGCTAATGCTTCTCAACGTCTCCTAATAGTTGATTACATCAAGTGGAACCCAGAAGTTCACAATATAGATATTAAAAGTCCAATTATTATTGCAGGCCAACCACGAACAGGAACGACACATCTACATAACCTGATTGCTTCTGACCCATCGCTTCGATCCCTTCAATATTGGGAATCATTGGAACCTGTCCCACCCAAGGACGAGCAGGGAAAAAGCTTTGCTGTTGATCCAAGATACAAACGAACAGAATCAACCTTAGCTGGGCTAAATTATGCTCTCCCATACTTCAAACGCATGCACGATATGTACGCTGCTCATGTTCATGAAGAAATTCAATTAATGATGCCAGCTTTCGGAAGCATGCTGTGGGAAACATCACTATGTGATAGTCGGTACCGCGACTGGTACACAACGACCGATCAAACTCCTTGGTATCAGTGGATGAAACTTGTCCTTAAAGTATGCACCCATATAGGAGGGGGCGAGCGATGGATTCTAAAAAGCCCGCAACACGTTGAACAATTCCAACCTCTCCTAACAACATTTCCAGATGCTATTTTTCTTTGCACTCACAGAGACCCTGTTTCTGTTGCACAATCATTATCAACGATGATCACCTATACGGCAAGAACATCTACAAAACCCGAACATCTTCGAGATGTTGGTCGGTATTGGATTGAACGTAGTGAAACCATGTTCCGCAAAGGATCTGAGGACCGTCACCTACTTCCGCCATCGCAGTCAATGGATGTCCGCTTTCACGAATTCATGGAAAATGATGTCGCAATGGTAGAACGTATTTACGATCTTGCAGAACAACCTTTTACAGAGAAAGTCCGTAATGCGATGAACACGTTTATGGAAAAACACCCTAGAGGGAAATATGGTCGACTCTCTTACGACATCACTCAATTCGGTTACGAAACTGAAGAAAGAAAATCAACTCTTCAATTTTACATTGATCAATTTCAATTACGGGAAGAAAAAACTTAGGTAGTTACGGCTTAGTTTCCTCACCATCATCTTCTACTTGAATACCCAGTTGACGATATAAAACACTTGCATTCTCAGGTTTACTAAAACCAAAACGCTTTTTCTTCTCCACAGTCTCATTAGATTTCTCAACTACTTCATCTATAGGGGGCCAAAGAACATCTTCAGAATCGTCAACCATACTTTTCCTCTACGAGTCCGTGCTAGAAGAATATGCACGTAAAAGATCACTAACGTCTGAAATAACATCTTTAATTTTTATAAGATTTGTTTCGCTATTCTTGCGGGTAGTTACTTCAACAACACCATCAGCTATTCCTTTAGGGCCAACAGTAATCCGAACAGGAATACCAATTAATTCAGCATCAGCAAATTTCACACCAGCGCGTGCATCTCGGTCATCAATAAGAACATCAATCCCTGAATTTGTCATGCCTTCATATAGTTCATTAGCAACCTGAACACTTTCCGCATTTTTCATTTGCACAATAGTGATTACTACATGGAAAGGCGCAACAGACACTGGCCAAATAATCCCTTTATCGTCATAGTGTGTTTCAACAATTGTTGCCATAGCTCGTTCAATTCCTATGCCGTAACTACCCATAATCAGCGGACAATTCGAGCCATTAGCATCAAGTACTTTCGCTCCAAATGCTTCAGCATATTTAGTACCGAGTTTAAAGATATGCCCCGTTTCAATTGTAGAAACCCGATTAAGGCTATTACCACAGTTGATACATGACTCTCCCTCTTGAACTTCACGAAGATCCATCCAGTCATCAACTTGAATATCTCGTTCAATATCAACTCCAGAGAAATGAAAATCATCTTCATTAGCTCCAGTAGTCATATCAGTTCGTCCTCGTAAAGAGAAATCAGCAAAAACTGGTAAAGTCTCAACACCCACAGCCCCAAGTGACCCAGGCTCCGCACCAAGAAATTTAACGGTTTCTTCTCTACGAGCAGGACGGATTAGGATAGCTTGTGTGACATCAGCCAATTTCTGTTCATTAATAAATTGATCACCGCGAACAAGAACGAGCGTTAGTTGCTCATCTATCGCATAAACCATAGTTTTAATCTGATTAATAGCAGCGTGACCTGCTTCTGCTAATGCCTTGATTGTTCGTATGCCAGGTGTAGCAAATTTCTGCGGAACATCCGGCCCAGCCGAATCGGTCACGTCATCTACTCGAGAAATAGCTTTTTCAATATTCGCTGCATAACCACAAGAGGTACATAAAAGAACGTCATCTTCTCCAGAAGGCGCTTGCACCATAAATTCAATACTGTCTGAACCTCCCATATTTCCTGAAGAAGCTTCAACCGGAATAACATCAAGGTCAAGACGTTTAAAGATTTTTAAATATGCCTGATGTTGCTTATCGAAAGCATCGCTAAGTCCTTCCTCATTAATATCAAACGAGTATGCATCTTTCATAGTGAACTCTCGAACCCGAAGTAAGCCGCTTTTTGGCCTTGCTTCATCCCTAAACTTCGTATGGATCTGATACCACATCTGCGGTAACTGTTTATAAGAAGAAATTTCATTAGCAACAGTTGCGAAGATTTCTTCAGCAGTCACCCCTAAAGCAGATTCGCTACCATGTCGATCTTCAAGTCTGAACATGATTTCACCCATAGAATCCCATCTCCCAGACTCCTTCCAAATCGCTGATGGCTGTAGCGTTGGCATTTGAACCTCTTGCCCTCCAATAGCATCCATTTCATCTTCTACAATTTTGATAATTTTTTTCCGAACACGAAACGCTAATGGGAGAAGCGTGTAATGTCCGGAATGTAATTGACGAATGAAACCTCCACGGACAAGAAGCTTATGACTTATAGCTTCAGCGTCAGCAGGAGCATCGCGTAAAGTTGGTGAAAAGAAAGAAGTCCATCGCATACCTTGCAAGCGTAGTTGCAAGAACAGTAATTGGATAACCTTTTAGTATGCTTCCCTCTCAACTAAGTAAATTAATGTTGCTTTTCGCTACTATGGGACTTTTCCTGTTTGGTGCATGCAGCAACAACGTTGTCGAAAACTCAGCAGTTACAACAACCGAAAATGAACCAGTTACCTCAGAGATGGTCGCTGCTGTGGATGGAGCACTAGTTCCTATTCGTGACTTCAAAGGTGTTCCTACGGCTCTTTGGTTTTGGTCTCCCAATTGAGGGCAATGTCGAGCCGAAGCTTCTGCGGTCGCAGAACTTGAAAAGCAGTATGGAGAAACTCTTCAATTCATAGGAGTCGCTAGCAAAGGCGACCAAAATCAAGTAGAAGAATTTATTGATAGATACTCAGTAAATGATTTTCCGCATATCTTCGACCAAACGGGGGATATCTGGCGTAATTACAGGATCTCTTCACAACCAGCTTGGGTGTTCATTGATACAGAAGGAAACCAGAAACGAGTCAGTGGAACTATAAGTGAAAATGAAATACGATCTCTAGCTAATTCCTAAAAAAATGAGCGAGATGTAATCTTCACCAATTGTGTTGTAGCTCAGTTGCTAGAATATGGATGTGTCTTTAACTATTACTATTCCAAGACCTGATGATTGGCATGTCCATTTACGCGAGGGCGATATGTTGCAAGCAGTCATTGGATATACGTCACAACGATTTCGATATGCAATGGTTATGCCCAATCTTTCAACTCCCATCGCAACTACTGAGCAGGCTCGCACGTACCTTCAGTTGATCAAAGAAGTGACGCCATTGAGTTCACCTGATTTCCGCCCGTTGATGACCTTATATTGTTCAGATCAATTACGTGTCCAAGATCTCCTTCAAGGCCATGCTGAAGGCATCGTAAAGGCAGTGAAATATTATCCTGCCGGAGCAACGACTAACTCACAATCAGGTGGGTCAGCTATGTTGGATTACAGTCAAGTTTTTTCATCTATGGAAGAACACCGAATTCCACTTCTGGTACATGCTGAATCGACAGATCCTGATGTTGATATATATGACAGAGAGGCTGTCTTTTTAGAAAGAGAATTGAAAACAATATGTGAACGGTTTCCAGAAATGAAAATTACGGTAGAACATATTTCTACAAGCGATGGCATTGATTTTGTAAACGGTCATAAACAGGTTGGAGGTTCAATCACACCTCATCATTTATCTAGAAATCGGTCTGATATGATTTCACCTTCTTTCCATGCTGACCTTTTTTGTAAACCAGTAATTAATTCCGAAGAAGATCGCCAAAAACTTGTTGAAACAGCAATAAGTGGCGATCCCTCTTTTTTTCTCGGTACGGACTCTGCTCCACACCCAACAGAAGCTAAATATGGCAAAAATGCAAAGGCTGGAGTTTTTAATGCAGCGTATGGATTAGAAGTCGTTGCAGAAGTATTCGCCAAGGAGAATCGGTTAGACCAACTTGCTGCTTTTGCTTCGTACAATGGGTCAGCCTTTTACGGCTACAGTCATTCCGACGAAAATATTGTGCTAACTCGTCAAGAAGTAGAGCTTGAAGTCGCAACACACCTCTCGACGCAGAGTGGAAATAAGGTTGTCTTATTTGGGATAGAAGAAGCATCTCACTGGACGATTGAAACAGAAACAGTTTAAGACTCGCTCGTTCGGTAATCGCCATACTTCTCATCTCGTTCATTCAGAGCTCCAGTCAATCCCTTATCATTAATTTGAGTTATAAAATTCTGCATAGATTCAGTATGAATTCCCAATGCACACAGTTCTGTTCCTGCACGTATTCCTGTACGAAGTCCCATAATTTCCATTTGCCGATGAACAACTCTTTTGTTTAGCTGTGTTAGATCTGAAGGAGTCTTCGAGATACGTTCTGCTATTGTAAGAACTTCAGCGTCTAAATCTTCGACTGGAAAAGCACGGTTAGCCCATCCTTCTGCAACTGCCTCAATGCCTGAGATCGAATCACCAGTCATCATCATTTCCATTGCCCGCCGCATTCCTAAAAACCATGTATGAAAATGCATATCGGGAACTCCAAACCGGGTCGCAGGATATCCCATTTGTGCATCCTCAGCGATATAGACAAGGTCGCAACATGTTGCGAGTTCACTCCCACCAGCTAAACAATACCCATGTACTTGTGCGATCACTGGCTTTGCTAAATCCCATATACTCATCCAACCTTCGGTGACGTGACGCGGCCATTGACCTTCTCCTTCAGCAGTAAAAAATGGAAGCTCGTGGCCCGCGTTAGCACCTGAAAGGTCATAACCAGAAGAGAACGAGGGTCCCGCTCCACGAATGATAGAAACTTTTACTTTGGGATCGGTGTCAGCTTCTTGAAGTGCGTGCAAAATAGCCCCGCGTAAAGGGTGGATCAAAGAGTTACGTTTCTCAGGACGATTCATCGTTAAACGGCGTACACCAGGCAATGGATCATCAATTAAAAGAACGCTGCTAATGTCACTTTTATCAGAGTTCATTTTCTTTACATTCTCACCGTAATCGCTCATAAGGGCATCCTTTAATAGAAGAAATCAACAATATAGTAATCGTTGTACATACGAATAACAGTCAAATACTTTTGATTCGTCGTGTTCTACTCTTTGTTTAATTTCAATAATAGAGAATTAGAGTTCGAAAGATAAAGAGTACTAAAATTTCAGTGTGCTTATGTTTGGTGAAGTTGACTTCCCATTTACAATATTTGGATGGTTGCAAAACTCACTCATCTAGCGCTTCCATGTCATGATCTTGAGAAAACAATGGCGTGGTATGAAAAGTTCACACCGATGACTGTTACTCATAAGCGTGAAGATAAAGGCAGCAAAGTCGCTTGGATTGAAGCCAGTGATGCAAGTATTTTTCTTGTATTTCTTCAATCCCCAAATTCAGAAGGTCCAAAACCCGTTTTGTCGCCGTTCGCTCATCTTGGAATTGAAATGACATCAGAAGAGGAAGTCAATGCCATCGCTGAAGAAGGTGAAAACCATAAATGTTTGGTGTGGAAACCAAGGCAAGAACCCTACCCTGTTGGCTACATCTGCGCCTTAAGTGACCCTGATGGGAATCTCGTTGAATTCTCCTACGGGCAAGGAATCAGTTAGTTTATTAAGTGAGGTTTTCATTTTTGAGTCGTTTTGCATCTCTTGCTCTATCCGTGATACCTAATTTTGTCTTACGCATTCGTATAGTTTCAGGAGTCACCTCAATACATTCATCAAAGGCAATGAATTCTAAAGCTTGCTCTAAGGAAAGGATTCTTGCAGGTGTTAGGCGAATAGTATCGTCGGACGCAGATGCACGAACATTAGTCATTTTTTTCTCTTTTGTAATGTTTACATTCATGTCTTCAAGGCGTGAATTTTCACCAACAATCATTCCCTCATAAACAGGTGTACCGGGTTCAATAAGAAGTGATGTTCGTTCTTGTAAAGGAGCAATAGCATATGTAGTTGCTACCCCTGAACGGTCTGAGACGATACTACCGGTAGTTCTCGTCCGCAGTTCCCCCATCCAAGGCTCATAACTTTCAAAAACATGATGTACCAGTCCAGTACCTCTCGTTTCGGTTAGGAATTCGGTTCGAAATCCAATTAATGCACGAGCAGCGACAATGTATTCCAAACGAACCCAACCACTCGCATTATTCGTCATGGTTTCCATACGTGCTTTACGACTACCAAGTAATTGCGTTACAGGGCCTACATATTCTTCCGGGATATCAATCGTAAGGTATTCGGTCGGTTCGTGAATAACATTATCTATTTCTCGCGTTACCACCTCTGGCTTTCCAACAGTTAGCTCAAAGCCTTCTCTTCGCATCATCTCCACCAAGATTGCAAGTTGTAATTCACCTCGTCCCTGAACTTCCCAAGCATCTGGACGTTCGGTCGATAACATACGAATTGAAACATTACCGATAAGTTCCTTTTCTAAGCGCGCTTTGACAAGGCGTGCAGTGAGCTTATCTCCTTCCTTCCCAGCAAGAGGGGACGAATTAGTCCCTATTGTTACAGAAAGAGTTGGTTCATCAACAGTAATAACTGGAAGAGGTTTTGGGTTATTTATATCGGATAATGTTTCACCAATTGTTATCTCTTCTATTCCTGAGATAGCGATAACCTCCCCAGGCCCAGCTGATTCTACTTCAACGCGTTCCAAGTATTCAGTGACATATAGATTCACTACTTGAGATTGGACAATATCTCCATTCGTACGGCACCAAGCAATTTTTGAACCCTTTGTAACTGTTCCATGCATTACGCGACATAATGCTATTCGT
>MDSW01167340.1_pt1 | contig 15326 bp, 10 predicted proteins | sample 811171 | NCBI WGS metagenome assembly MDSW01 (sample SAMN05326641, study PRJNA326480) | marine metagenome | isolation source: seawater | place: Atlantic Ocean: North West | collected 2012 | reverse complement strand
CGGTCCGCGGGGCGGCGGAGGTCCGCCGGCGCCGAGCTACGGCAGCGGCGCCCCGGGGCCCGGGCCGGGGTACGCGCCGCCGCCGCCGCCGCCGCAGCACCCGCAGCACCACCCGCCGCGGCCGCCGCCTCCCGGGGCGGCGGCGACGCAGAGCGTCAAGGTGAGCGTGGATAAGGTCGTGGAGGACTTCGCGAACATGGGGTTCACGCGAGAGCAGGTCAGGGGGGTCATTCGGGAACTCACGGACGCGGGGCAAAGCGTGGACCTCAACGTCGTGTTGGACAGGCTCATGAACCCCAGGCGGTAGGACGCCGAGAGACGCGAGCGGCGAGGGGAGTGTCGTGTGTGAATACGACCGCGTGCGCGCGAGAGGGTCAAAATGAACGAACCATCGTCACCCTTCAAAGACTCGCTCGCGACCTTCGCGTTCCCGCTCGCGTCTTGGACTACTTTCGAAAGGAGTCTATAAAAAAGTCGCTACGCGCGCCTCGTCCGACTCTCGTCAGTAGCTCTTCATCGCGGGATCGTTTTTCATCTCCGCGAACTCGCCAATCTCGTGTTGCCTCGCGACGGCGTAGCACAGGTGCGTGGTGTACAGCCACTCCGCGAACGCGGGTAGGTCCGTCACTCGCGCCTGGTTCTCCCTCAGCGCCGCCTCGCTCTTCGCCTCTCGCGCCCTTCTCGCGTCGGCGACGTCCGGCGCGACGCCCTCGTCCGGGACGGAGAGAAACGCGAGCGCGACGGCGTCGCGGGGTTCCGAGAGGCCCCACACCCACTCGAACGCCGCGCGGATTCTGGGCATGTGGAACGCGCTCGTGATGATGAGCGCCGAGCGCCAGCCCCGCGGGATCGCGTGCTGGACGAGGGTGAAGTAGGCGTTGCCGATGGTGTCCATGCTGGCGGTGTCCTTGAGGAGGTGCTCGGGGGGGACGCCGCGGCGCTCGACGAGGTACTCCGCCATCGCGCTCGACTCGTGGAGCGTGAACCCGCCCTTCGCCAGGGGCGGGGGTTTGTGCGGGGTCGCGGACCCGGAGAGGAGGATGTACGTCGGGGCGGGGGACCCGGGGGTGGCGGGGGCGGCGTCGCGATGGCGCTCGTACTCCTCGGCCGCGCGATCGAGCCGGTTGACGACCCACGCGGGGAGGCCCCCGTCGTCGGTCATGCCCCCGGCGACGACCACGACCGCGTCGTACGTCGCGGAGGCATCGTACGTGTCCTCGGGGGGCGCGGCCGCCGCGGCGGAGCAGAGCCGGTGGCGCTCGGCGAGGGGACGGAGCGACGGCCAGCGTCGCGGGCGCGACGCGAAGTGGGCGTGCGATCGGAACGACCGGGCGACGTCGCGCGCGAGGGCGGTCGCGACCGCGGGGAGGGGCGCCGCGCGAACGCGGCGTGGGAGGCTGCGCCCGCTCGCCACGAGGCGAGCCGCGGGGGGCGCGAGCCGCGACCCCGAGGCGGACATCTCTGCGCGCGAGGGAGGTGTGCGCACGGAGGAAAGTCGAGTGCGCGAGTGCCGTACGTCTGGAGCGCCTGCTCGCTGGTCATCGTCGACCCGACGACGCGTCGTCGACAGTGCTCTGCGGCAGTGAGTGTTTCAGACGGTGACTTTTGAACCACGGCGTTCGCCGCTCGCCTCGCCGGGCCCCGCCTCGCACTCTTCGATGCCCGTCGCTCCCTCGCCGCGCCGCCCGGACCCCGCCGCGGAGGCGCTCCACGCGCTCGTCTCGCGCCTGGCGACCTGCCTCGCCCTCCTCGCCGCTTCCCCCGACGAGGGGTCGAGCTCGGGGTCGGCGCGGGCGCTCGCCCCCGACCCGCCTCCTCCCCCGGCGCGCTCCCGAGACGGCGACGACGAGGCCCCCGACGACGCGTTCGCGCGCGTCCGCGTCCGCATCTCCGCGTCGCGCTCGCCCACCTCGCGCGCCGCGTACCGCGTCTCCCTCGCCGCCGAGCCCGGCCGCGGCCTCGCCGAGGACGAGGACGTCGCGGCGTTCGTCGCCTCCGCGCTTCGCGGACACCCCGCCCCCGCCGCGTGCCGCGCCTCGAACCTCGAGATCGTCACCGCGACCCGCGGCGACGGCGCGCACGTCCGCGCGTACGCGTGGCGCGCGCTCCCGCGGCCCGACCGAGCGGCGCGCCCGCGGCGCGAGCGCGTGCCCAAGTCCCACCGCGGCCTCCTCCCCGCGTTCCTCGGCGCGTCCCTCGCGTTCGAATACGACGCGCTCGACGGCGCCCCGGAAACCACCCGCGAGCGGGACGCGCCGGACCCCGTCGCGGCCGTGCTCATCGACGCCGCGCGACGCCTCGCGGAGATCCTCCCGCGCGGCGTCTCCGTGAGCGTCGCCGCCCCGGGCGCGGCCGAGGACGTCCGCCAGCGCTCGCCGCCCCGCGTGCGGCCCTTCTCCGCCGCCGCCGCCGCCGACGAGGCCGGGCGACGCCCGCGGGAACTCGTCGCGCGCGGATCCTCAGACGACGCCCCGAAGGGCGGCGGCGCGGGAACGAGCGCCGCGCGGATCACGCCCTGGATCGCGCGCGTGGCCGTCACGCTCGAGCGCGTCCGAGCTCGGACGCTCGACCGCGAACACCGCGAGCCGGGGGCGCTCGGCGCGGGCGCGCGCGCGCGCGGGCTCAGGGGGCGGGCGTTTTTCCTCGTCAACGGCGCGCCGGCGAGCGACGACGCCGCGCGACGCGCGATGGGGATGTGCGTGTGGACCAAACCCGCGCACTTCTGGGATGCGTTCGCGCTTCCGCCCATCGCACCCGTCGAGGCGACGAGCGGCGAGAGCGGAGACGTCGCGGCGTTCGCGAGCGAAGAAGACGTCGTCGCGAGCGGCGCGCGCGGAGAATCTGAGAACGCGGAAGCCTCCGCCGCCGCCGCCGCCGCCGACGCCGCCGCCGCCGCCGTCGTCGCGAGGGTGGGTGCCGACGGAGAGGTCCTTGGCGAGGGGTCGTCCGAGCACGCGGGGGGTGGCCTCGACGCGAACGCGCACCGACGCCGCGCGATGTACCGCGTTCGCGAGATTTTCGTCCACCTCGCGCGCCGCGACGTTTTTTCCTGCGCCGACGCGCGGTCGTCTTCGCGCCTCCCCGCGTCGCTCTTCTCCTCCGACGGCGCCCCCACGCCCGCGGCGACGATGCGCCTCGTCGAGCGCGCGCTCGACGCCGCGCTCTGGGAGGCGAAGCGGAGCGACCCCGTCGCGTTCGCGAGCCCCGGGGAGACGGTGAAGATAGCGACGCGGGAGAAAATAGCCGAGGCGGTGATTGGGATCGCGCGCCGCGGCGCCTCGGCGGAGGCGGAGGCGTTCCGAAGGCGAGCGACGGCCGCGACGGAGCGCGGCGCGCCGGTCGACTGGGAAGGGGCGTACGCGGCGAGGCTCTGCGTGACCGCGTTCGACGACCCGAGGTACGAACACGGCGAGTCGTGACGGAACGTCTTTTTCTTTTTAACTTGTTTACGAGCACGAGTGTCTTTACGTAGCTATCGACTCACGTCGTCTCGCCTTGGACGCTCTGAACGACGTCGTGGAACCGCTCGAAATCGACCCTCGGTTCCGCGAACAGCGCCCGTTTCGGGCTCGGCGCGACGCACTCCGCGAACGCCATCCCGACTTTGACGTCCCTCTCGCGGAAGCACCGCCTTCGCGCCGCGGGCGCGCCGGTGACGCGGGAGACGCCCTCGAGGACGAGGACAATCTCCGCGCCGTTCGAGAGGTCCACCCGCGACTCGAGCGCCGCCGACTCTCCCGGGAACAGAGGACTGCTCTCGTCCACGACGTGGTCCAACACCGCGGGCGCCCACAAGCAGAGCCTCGCCGGTCCCGCGCTCGCGCCGCTCGCCCCGGGGACGCTTCCTCGGGGTCGCAGCGCCAACTCCCTCGCGTCGTGCCGCCGCGCCGCGCGACCGCGACGAGACCCTCCCTCGGAGGACCCTCCGGGTAAGAAGCGGTGGACGAACGCCCTGGCCTCGACGAACGCGAACTGCGTTCCCCAGGGGCTCCTCGAGTCCGCGACGCGGAACGAGAGCGTTCGGTTCGCGAACGTGGCGACGGCGGCGACCGCGAGGGTGTTGGCTCCCACCGCCGGGTGCGGTGTCGCCGGGACGCCCGCGCGCGCGGCGTCCTCGAGCGTCGCCTCGGACATCTGCTGCGCGGTGAGCAGCGCGCGGCCGCCGAGCTGCACCCCGCACCGCGCGAGCGTGCGCTCGCTCTCGAGCATCCTCTGGGGCTCGAGCTCGTGGAAGCGCTGCAGCGTCACCTCGTGGTGGATTTCCCCCGCGGGGGCTTCCCTGATGACCCTCTTGAACGTGTGCCCCCACAAAATCTCCGACGGCAGGAACGATTGCCTCGCGCTGAAACTCAAGCCCGTGGTGTCCACGCTCCCCTCCAGGCTCACGACGATCTCCGCGCCGCACGCGGTCAGGCTGTCGTGCGTGTGCCCGTACAGCGGCGAGCACTCGTCGACGACGTGCTCCACGGTGATGGGGAGGAGCATGAGCGGGTCGAGCTTGGTGATCGCCATGTCCTCGGCCGAGACGGGCATCGTCTCCCCCTCGCGAGTCCTCCGCCCGCGCCAGGAGTAAAGGACGGCTCGGACGTTCGGGCGGATCATCTTGCGGTCGCGGGCGTCGTAGACGCGGAACATGAACTTGAGCTCCCCGTCCCGGCACGCCACGCACGCGGCGTCGGAGATGAACACCGACCGCGTGCGGTGCTTCGGGTCCGTGACCCGAGCGAAGATGAGCCCGAGCGACACCGCGTTCACGAACACGCCCGCGAGGCTCTGGAGGAGCAACACCAGCGAAGCCGTGCGGCACCCCGACGCGATCGAGCGCGTGCCGTACCCGATCGTCATCTGCGTCGCGACCGAGAAGATGAACGCCGCGTTGATCGAGGCGGCGATCGTGTCGGAAGCCTCCTCGGAGGGAAAGCCTCGGAGGCACCCGGGGCTGGCCCTCGCGAGCGCGAACCACGCTGCGGCGAAGAGCGTGAACGTGGACACGAACAGCGCGGAGATGAACAGGACGAGGTACTTCCACCGGAGCTCCACGAGGGAGGTGAAGGTGTCGAACTTGAGGAGGCCGAGGAAGCTCCGGCCGAGGATCCGGACCTGGCTTCGGCCCGCGTGGCGCCCCGTCTCGACCAGCGCGGGGCGGCGGAACTTGCGACGCTGCGCCTCGTACCAGAACACGCCGCGGTCGTTCCAGCGGAACTCGCGCGGGAGCGGACCCTCGGGGGCGTCGTCCGCGGCGCCGCCGGACGCGCCGCCGGACGCGCCGCCGCCGCGCGCGGACGCGTCGAAGAACGCGGAGGTGAGCGCGGGGGGGGGATACTCCGTCACCACGCGCGTGTGCGCGTGCGGCCGACCCGACCCGTCGGGCTCGAAGACGACCGCCACCTCGGGCTGGGGCGGGGGAGGGGACGCCGGGGGTGGGGCGCCGCCGTGGAGGTTGAAGAACGCGCCGCGACGTCGGGGGGTGAGGGGGAGGCGGTCCTCCTCGGAGGACGCCGAGGCGCCCTCGAGCGAAGACGCGCGGGATGGGGTCGGCGAGGGGCGCATCGATCGCGGCGCGAGCGGGTGAGGGCGCGGGGCGAGAGGCGCGCGTCGTCCAACGGTACGCGGCGTGGGCGGGAAAACAAACAATAAAAAACCTTCTGGAGATTCCTTCCGGCGCCTTCCTTTCGGCGCCGGGGGGGTGGGGCGGCGAACGAACGGCGCTCGGTGATTGGCTCGATGACGAGCGCTCTGCGCCTCTGAATTTTCCACCGCCTGCAGCGCCCCCCCGTCTTCGCGCCAACGCACACGAACGCGCGCGTTCGCGATGCGGCTCGTTCGCTCCGTCCTCGCGCTCCTGGCGCTCCTGTGCTGCGCCTCCGCGGCGTCGGCGGCGGTGCTCGGGATCGACTACGGGTCCGAGTTCGTCAAGGTGTCCATCGTCGCCCCGGGCCGCACGCCCATCTCCATCGTCATCAACGAGATCAGCAAGCGCAAGTCCACCGCCGCGGTCGCGTTCACCGGCGGCGACCGCTGGCTCGCCGAGGAGGCGATGAACTACAACGCGCGCTACCCGGACCGGGTGTTCACGCGCCTCAGGGACCTCCTCGGGCGCGAGACCTCCGTCGCGTCCTTCCAGGAGTACATCTCCAAGTACCACCTCCCGTACAAGGTGGTGCCGGACAAGGCGCGCGGCACCGCGCGCGTCGTGGCGGAGACGGGCGACGAGTTCGCCGTCGAGGAGCTCGTCGCCATGATCCTGCAGTACGCGATGAAGATCGGCGAGGGCATAGGCAAGGGCCAGATCAAGGTGCGACCGCGCGAGCGAACGCGCCGGACGGGACGCGCGGGGAACGCCGCCGCCTCGGGCGCCTCTCGAGGGTCGGCGCGCGACGATCGCGATTTTCGCCGCCCGCGGCCCGTCGTTTCGAGGCCCAACCGCCAAATTTTTTCACGCGCGTTCGATCCTTTTCCCCCCCGACTGACTCCTCCCGCTCCCTCCGCCCGCCCCTCGTTCACCAGGACGCCGTCATCGCGGTGCCCCCTTACTTCGGGCAGACGCACCGCTACGCCCTGTACGACGCCGCGGACATCGCCGGCCTCAACATCCTCGCCGAGGTTTCCGACCTCTCCTGCGCGGCGCTGCAGTGGGGCATCGACAAGGAGTTTTCCCCCGAGCCGACGTGGACCATTGTGTACGACATGGGCGCCACCTCCGTCGGCGCCGCGCTGGTCCGCTACTCCTCGTTCGAGGCGAAGGAGGCGGGGAAGAAGAAGCAGCACGGCCAGTTCGAGATCAAGCGCACCGCGTGGGACGCGACGTGCGGCGGCGAGGACATGGACATGTTGCTCGTCGACCATTTCCTGGCGGAGTTTGACGCGAAGCATAAGCCGTCGAAGCCCGCCAAGTCGGCGCCGAGGGCGATCGCGAAGCTCCGCAAGCAGGTGCGGAAGACGAAGGAGATCCTCAGCGCGAACAAGGAGGCGCCCATCTCCGTCGAGGGGATGCACGAGGACCACGACTTCAGGTCGTCGATCAAGCGCTCGAGCTTCGAGAGCCTCGCCGAGTCCGTCGGCCTCTTCGACCGCGCCGTCGCGCCGCTGAAGGCCATCGTGGACGCGCTTCCGGAATACAACCTCACGCTCAAGGACGTCGAGGTCGTCGAGGTGATCGGCGGCGCGACGCGCGTCCCCGGGGTCAAGGCCGCGCTCCAGGCCGCGCTCGGCGGGCGACAGCTGGACGTCCACCTCGACGCCGACGAGGCGGTGGCGATGGGCGCGGGGCTCTTCGCCGCCAACATGTCCACCACCTTCAGGATGCGCAAGTTCGGCGCGAGCGACGCCGCGCCGTACGGGTACGAGATCGACCTCCACGACCCCGAGAACCCGGGCGCGAGGAAGAACCTGCTCGCGCGACGCAAGCGGTTCCCCGTGCGACGCGTCGTGAGCGTGCCGAACGCGACGAGCGACCGGACGTTTTCCGTGTACCATAACGTCACCGCGGGGCCCCTGCCGCCCGGCGTCGACGCCGAAAAGGTGGCGGACTTTGAGATCGCGGGCGTCGCCGAGGCGATGAAGAAGCACGACGGCGTCCTGGGCGACATCAAGGCACACTTCGCCGTGGATAACAGCGGCATCCTGTACCTCGAGAAGGCGGAGTACCAGGTGGAGGTGGTCGACATGGTCGAGGTGAAGGAGAAACCCCCGAAGAAAACCGCCGAGAAGAAGGATAAAAAATCCGCCGCCGAGAAGGAGAAGAAGGAGAAGAAGGAGAAGGCGGCGGACGACGAGCGGGAGGAAGCCGCCGCGGAGACCGAGCGGGGCGAGGAGAAGCCCGCCGAGGAGACGGAGGCGGCCGACGCGGAGGCGACAACCGCCGGGGACGCGAAGCGCCGCCGCCTCCTCGCCGACGACGTCAACCTCGAGGACACCGACGAGCCTACGCCCGCCGCCGAGAAGGGCGCCGACGCGGAGGAGACGGAGATTTCCGAGAAGGACGCCGAGGAGAAGGACGCCAAGCCGAAGAAGATGCGCGAGCGCCGCCGCGTCTTCCGGACGCCCCTCAAAGTCACGGAGACGAACCGCGCCGTGAAGGCGATGACCCCCGACCAGGTGAAGGCGTCGGTGGCGACGCTCAAGAAGCTCGCCGAGAAGGACGAGGCGAAGCGCGCGCAGGAGGCGGCCAAGTCCAACCTGGAGGCGTACATCTACTCCATCCGCGAGAAGATGGTCGAGGACGAGGAGATCCAGAAGGTGACGGACGAGGCGCAGCGCGAGGCGTTCGGTTCGGAGCTCACGGAGGCGGAGGATTGGCTGTACATGGACGGCGCCGACGCGTCGTCCGCCGAGTTCGACGCGAAGAAATCCGCGCTGCAGCTCGTGGGCGACGAGATCATCGCCCGCGCGAAGGAGCTCACGAGGCGCCCCGCGGCGGTGGCCAAGGCGCGCGCGTTCGTCGACCAGCTCGCGGACTCGGTGGCGAAGCTCGCGGAGCTCAAGCCGTGGATCCCGGAGGAGGACAAGGCGAAGCTGCTCGAGGACCTGAAGGGGTTCGAGCAGTGGCTGGACGAGAAGGAACAGCTCCAGGCGAAGAAAACCGACGTCGAGCAGCCCGCGTTCACGGCCGCGGAGGTGGTGAACGAGCTCAAGCCCCTGGAGCAGAAGCTCACGAAGCTGAAGAAGACCCCCGCGCCCAAGCCCCCGCCCGCGCCGGAGGTGCCCCCCGCCGAGGAGAAGGACGCCGCCGACGACGAGAAGAAGGACGGGGACGGAAGCGCCGAGGAAGCGGAAGCGAAGGAGGGAGAGACCGCCGCGGATGGCGCCGAGAAACCCGTCGAGGGGGAGGAGAAGGAGGAGGACCACTCGGAGCTCAGGCGCTGAGAGGCGCGGAGCGCGCGCGCGTTCTTTCGTTAGACCCTCCGGAGCGGGCGCCGCGGACGCCGCCGGGTGATGATGTCGCGCGATGCGATGCCGTGTATCGAAAAAATATTGAGAAAAAATGTTGTGTTCGGGACGCCCACCCTCCTCTCGGGGCCTTCCGTTTGAATCCGCTCGTCTCAGCTCGCCTTGGCCTTGGTCTTTTCGAGCGCCTGGGCGTTTGGCGCGCCTCGGAACTGCGCCGGGTACGCGCCCTCGCGTCCGCCTCGCAGCTTCTTCTGCTGCGCCCTGAACCCCGCGTCCGTGCCGAAGATCCAGTCGCACCAGGTGAAGATGCTCGAGTACGGCCCCTCGAACGTCTTGTGGTGGTAGTCGTGGTGCACCGCGCCGCCCCAGAACGGGATCAGGTTGGTGGGGTTGAAGGGCAGGTCGTACCCCGAGTGGTCCTCCACCGTCTCCCACAGGCGCACGAGCAGCCACGCCCAGAGCGTGATCATGTGCTTGGCGAAAAAGAGCGGGCCGAGCAACGTGCCGATGCCGAGGATGAACGTCTCGACCGGGTGCGCGTACTCCGCCGCGATCCCGAACGGGTGCTTGTGCTCGTGGTGCACCTTGTGGACGTACTTGTACACGGACTTGTGGTGTAACCCGCGGTGGACCCAGTAAAAGTAGAAATCCTCGATCACGAAAAACGCGGGGAGCTGCCACGCGAGATCGCGCACGGGGGGCAGGGGCAGGGCCATGGAGAACCCCAGGAACTGCGCGACCCAGTGGAACAGGAGCTGCATGGGGAGCTGGATCGCGACGTGGGAGATGAGGAGGCGCTTCAGGCACTTCCAGACCATCGCCTTGGACGCCTTCTTCTCGGGCTGGATCTTGTACCGCTCGAACACGCTCGGGAACTGATCCATCACGAGCCACGGCACCCAGCAGCCGAAGTACACCACCTCGTGGAACACGAACGTCAGAGGGCCGGCGATGACGAAGTGGCTGAAGTTATCCAGGATGAGCGACCAGAACGCCGTGAGCTTCGCGTGCGCGAACGCCTCGAACGCCTCCAGCTTCGCGACGACGTCGCCGAGCGTGACGTCGCCCACCAGGCTGGTCATGGCACCAACCGCCGTGGAGCCGACCGTGGGGCTCGTCGCCGCGCTCACGGCCGCGATGAAGGCGGCGAAGACCGCCGCGAAAATCGCGGCGCTCGTGTGAGCGCGCATCGCGCGACGAACGGCTCGAGCGCTCCGGCGACGCGCGACGAGACGCGCTCGCGTGGTGTGCGGCGAGGCGCCGGAAATTGGTCGTTGACGTCTGCAGAGCCACAAATCGGCGTCCACGTCTCCCCGGAGATTTGCGCGGGCTGATTTTTTCTTGACCGGACGGTTTGACCCACGAGCGGTCCTTCACCGGAGCTCGATCGGAGGTTTCACCCATCCTCTGACGCCTTGAAAGGCGGGGGTGGAAACCTTCGCACTGGCGGGGTCTGAGGACGCACGAGGTGCCGACCCGGCGGGGCGTTCGAGGTTTCTGCCGCCTTTCGCACTTCCGGGCTCGCGCGTCCCCTAGCGGTCCTAGCGGTCATGGAGGACGCGAGCGGGGAGGCGCCGGACGCGGCGTCGGCGTCGGCGTCGGTCGCGCCGCTGAAGCAGCTCCGCGTGGACTTGGTCAGGCTTCGTTACGCCCCCGTCGTGAGAGACGCGCGCGGGGGCACCTCTACTCGGGACGTCATCCATCCTCTCTCCACCACGTTCCTCCCCGGGACCCTGACCGGTCTGATGGGTCCCAGCGGCAGCGGTAAGACGAGCCTCCTGACCGTGCTCGCCGGGTTCGCGGACGAGGCGCACGTCCACGGCGCGATGCTCGTGAACGGCGAGCGCGCGCCCCCGCCGAAGAAGCTCGTCGGGTTGTGTTTCCAGGACGACCTCATGCTCCCCGCGCTCACCGTGTTCGAGACGCTCAAGTTCGCCGCGGACCTGCGCATGTCCCGCGCGTGCACAGACGCGCAGCGCGCGGCCGCGTGCGAGACCCTCCTCGCGAAGCTTAACCTCGGCCACGTCGCGTCGAGGCTCGTCGGCGGCGCGGCGCGGCGCGGCGTGAGCGGCGGCGAGCGCAAACGACTCGCCGTCGCGGTGGAACTCGTCACGAGACCGGCGCTGTTGTTGATGGACGAGCCCACGTCCGGGTTGGACGCCGCCGCCGCGCTCGCGCTCGTCACGCTCCTCCGCGAGCTCGCCGCGAACGGACAGACCGTGGTGTGCGCGATTCACCAGCCGCGAACGGCGGTGTTCGACGCGTTCGACCACCTCGTGTTGCTCTCGAACGGACGCGTTCTCTACGACGGCCAGCCTTCCTCGTGCGCGCCAGCGCTCGAGCGCGCCGGCGCCGCGCACCCGCTCCCGCCGCGAACGAACCCGGCGGACTGGATCGTGGACGTCATCGTCGCGGACGAAGCGCTCGGGGAGGAGGGAAGGCGGCTGCCTTCGGGATGGGCGAAGGAGGCGAACGCCGAAGGGGGGTGGGGGTCTCTTGCGGCGGAATGCGACGATTTGGTTTTATTAGACGCGGAGGCGGGGGACGTCGAGGCGGGGTCGACGAAGCGACCCGCGGGCTCGATGCATCGCGTGGCGTCCGCGGAATCGCTGCGCCGGGTCGGGCTGGAGGAACGCGGGGCGACGTTCTGGCGGCAGCTCTCGGTGCTGACGCGGCGCGAGCACATCGCTCGGCGCGGGCAGAATTTGACGCGCATCAACGCGGCGCAGATGCTCGCGATGGCGGTGCTGACGTCGCTGTTCTGGTGGCGCATGCCGGACGACACGGACGCGCACGTCATGGAGCGGTTCAGCATCCTGTTCTTCGTCATCATCGCGCAGTCCAACGCGGTGGTGTTCGCGTGCGTCGCGACGTTCGCGAAGGAGCGCGCGCTGATGCTCCGCGAGCACGCGAAGGGGATGTACAACCCGCTGCCGTTTTTCCTCGCCAAGACGGCGGCGGAATCCGTCAACACGCTCGCGCTGCCGTGCGCGTACGCGGGCGTCATCTACTTCGCCGTGGGCCTTCGCGCCACCCCCCGGGCGTTCTTCGTGTTCCTCGCCGCGTTCGCGCTGTGCATCCTCGTCGCGCAGTCCCTGGGGCTCGCGCTGTCGTGCGCCATCCCGGACGCCTCGGTCGCGTCGCTCGTGGCGCCGATGCTGATCCTCATGCTCATGATTCTCGGGGGGTTCTACGTGAACTTCAGCTCCATGCCGCCGTTCATCCGGTGGCTCTCGTGGGCCTCGCAGGCGCGGTACGGGTTCAACGCCATGGTCGTGAACGAGTTCGAGGGGCGCACGTTCGCGTGCGCCGCGGGGAACCACGCGCGGTACGGCGCGTCGTGTCCGCTCGCGGGCGAGGAGGTCATCGACGCGCTCGAGATGCGCCTCACCGTCTCGGAATGTCTCCTCGCCCTGGTCGCCATGCAGGTCGTGCTCAGGGTGGGGGCCTACGTCGCCATGCTCGTCAACTTCACGAGGAAAGGGTCGGTGGGGGGATGATGGGACGGACGGGAGTGATGGCGTGGGGCGGGAGTCACGCGCCCTCCCCGTTTGATTTGAAAGCGCGGCGGCGACGCGCGGCGGTTGATCGAACCGGGCGGCGGCGCTCGGGCGCCCACAAAACTAGTCTACTTTCGTATCTCGCCGTCTCCTCGCGTCTCTCGGCCGCTCCCGGTCACCTCCCCCCCTTGCTGCTGTTGACGGTGATGCTGCAGATCTCCGTGCACTCGTTGAGGCAGTACTGCCTACTCCGAAACCCCTCTTTGAAAACCACGGGAGCCTTCCGCACGGACAGCGGTCCCAGCCCCGGCGCGCCCCCCCCGCCGCGCGTGCACGTGACGATGCACTTGCCCGTGCACTTCTCGATCTCCTTGGTGTTCGCGCCGCGGACGAGACTCGACAGGCTGCTCCTCTTCTCCGCGTCCGAGTCCCCCGAGCTCAGGCCCTGGGGGATATCCTCGATGTAGTACTCGTCGCGATCGCCCGCCGCGAGCGCCGCGGGGGGCGTCGCCAGCACGGCCGCCGTCGCGAGCGCGACGCACCCCACGGCGCCCCACCCCGAGGCCTTATCGCCCCAAACGCACCGCGCCTCGCGAGGGGGGACGCGCGCGTCCTCCCTGCCCTCGCCGCGGCGACCGCTCGCGGAGACGCGCGCGGTGCCGACGCGAGACGCGCGACGCGCGACGCGACGCGATGCCGCCCCCCGGGGATCCGACGGGAGCGTCCGGATCGGTGAAGTCGCCAGAGCGCGCATGGTAAAAGTGACGAGGCGTTGTTGAGGCGCACGCTGGACAGCCTGTCGCGCGGTCGCGCGCGCGATTGACGAATCGACGGGCGCGTTTCGGGAACCGCCCCGATGGACGCGGCTCTTGTGGTGTGACGACGCCCCGGCCTCGCGCACACACTCGCGTCCCTGGGCGCTTGCCCGCGATGGACGTTTACGCTTACCACAATTACAACTCCTCGAGCGATGAGGATGCCCCGGACCACGCGCATTCGCACGAGAAGGTCGCCGTCATCGTGAAGCTCGGGGGCGCGGCCATCACGGAGAAGGATTCGCTCGAGACGATGGGCGCTCGCGGCCAGGCGGTCCTCGCCGCGGCCGCGCGATCCATCGCCGAGACTGTTCGAACGCAGCGCAACGTCGTGGTCGTCCACGGCGCCGGTTCGTTCGGACACTTCCAGGCGAAGGAGCACGGCGTGGCGGGAGGCGGCGTCCTCGAGGGCATCGCGTGCGAGGACGGCGACGCGACCGCGCGCCTCCGCGCGGGCGTCGCGAAGACGCGCAACAGCGTGCAAAAACTCAACGCCGCGGTGGTCTCCGCGCTCATCGACGCCGGCGTGCACGCGGTCGGCCTCTCCCCGTTCGCCTCCTGGTTCACGCGCGGCGCGGGAAAGCACATCGCGATGCCCTTAACGGAGCCCGGGTTCCGGTCCGTGACGTTTTGCCTCGACAACGGCCTCGTCCCCGTCCTCCACGGCGATGTGGCGTTTGACATGGAGCAAGACTGCGCCATCCTCTCCGGGGACACCATCTTGGAACATCTCTCCGTGTTCCTGCGCCCCGAGCGCGCGGTGTTCATCACCGACGTCCCGGGCGTGTTCGCCGAGCCCCCGCCGACGAAGAGCGAGCCGGGGACGACGCCCGCGACGCTGCTGGGCTTCGTCGGCGTCGACCCGGAGGACCCGAAGCGCTGCGCCGAATCCCCCCTGCTCGTCGGCGGACGCTTCGAGGTGGACGAGGACGGCGCCAGGCGTTTCGTCCCCGCCGCCGACTCGGCCGAGACGACGGAGGAGATGAAGAGGGTCTCGAACGCGATGCGGGGCGCCTCGATGTGGGAGTTCGCGGCGGAAAACGCGCGAAAAGCGGACGATGCCTCCGCCCCCGACGTCACGGGCGGCATCGTGACGAAGCTGCGTTCGGCGGCGGTGGTGGCGGCGCTGACGAACGGGGGGTTGGACGTGTTCGTCACGGATTACGCCTCGGGGGGGGGCACGCCGCCATCGTCGGCGACGTGATCGTCGACGGCCCGCAAGCTCGCCGGGGCACGCTGAAGAGCAGCGGCGAGAGATGGGTCGGCACGATCTTCGGCTTCGGCCGTTAGCGAGAGACGAGCCGGCGAGCGGGGGGCGATTTCGATCTCGTCCAGACAAAAAGCCTTTGCGCTCGTCGCCCGCTCGAGAGCGGGGCTCCGAGGAGAAACGCCCCTCTTCGCCGTCGGGCGCGGACGTCGGTCGCTCGGGTTTCGGGCGTAGGGTTTCGCGTGCGCGCGTCTTCAGATGGTACACTTGTCTTCTCTTTCGACGCGAGCTCTCTTCTCTTCGCTCGGTTTTCGCGTCGTCGTCGGCGGGCTCATTCCTTCCCGAGCGCTTTTCGCAGCGCCTCGGTCTGCACGTACGCCATCCCCCAGGGCGTGGTCTGGTCGGCGTGGTCGGCCGAGACGCCGTACACGTTCCTCGCGATGACCTGGATCTCGTTGATCTCGTTGCCGTCCAGGTCGCGGACGTATCGCGCCGGATTACCCCCCCACAGCTGCCCGCTCGGGATGAGCTGCCCGGGCTCCACCACGCTCCCGGCTTCCAGCGCGGCGTTCTCCTCCACGTACGACCCGGCGCCCAACACGCACCGCGCGCCAATCAACACGTTATCCTCGACGATCGCGGAGGAGATGGACGTGCCCGCGCCCACCGTGACGTACTGACCGATGCGAGTCGCGGCTCTGAGGGGAGAACACGACGAGTGGGGGGCGAAGGAAGGGGGGAAAGGGGGAAGACGTGAGCGCGCGACGAGCGAGAGGGGAAAACGAAAAGCTCCCGCGGAGAGGTGGAACGGCAGCTGTGTAAGGACACAGCTGTGCGGCCGCGGATGTTCGCCGCTTTCGTCGGGTGTTTTTGATTGTTGGGGAGGGCGGGGGCGGGGGCGGGGGCGGGCGCGAT
>MDSW01141330.1_pt1 | contig 15332 bp, 20 predicted proteins | sample 811171 | NCBI WGS metagenome assembly MDSW01 (sample SAMN05326641, study PRJNA326480) | marine metagenome | isolation source: seawater | place: Atlantic Ocean: North West | collected 2012 | reverse complement strand
TCTGGGAAGGAAAAAGGAAAGAAGGGTAAGTTGCTTTCAATTTTTCCTGAAGAGCAGCGAGTAACCGTTGAAAAGTTGAATATGCTTAAACGTCATACAAAAGGTGATGGCAAGACCCGTCAACCGGGGATTGTCGAGAGGGAAGGTAAAATTCATATTTCTAACGTTCTGCTTGTCAGCGATAAAGTTGGTAGGGGAGTTCGGACTAAGTTGAAAAAACTTGATGATGGAAAACGAGTTCGGGTTTGTATGAAAACCGGTGATGTTCTGGATAAGGTATAGTATGTCAAATTTCAAAACAGATTATTTTGAAAAGCATCAGGTTGCAGTCCAGAAGGAACTGGGCCTCGGTAACGTGATGGAGGTTCCTAGGATGACAAAGATCACCGTTAATATGGGACTGGGTGAAGCGCTGCAAAACTCAAAGTTGATAGACTCGGGCATTGATCAGTTACGCGTTATTACTGGGCAACAGCCTATTGTAACTAAAGCAAAGAAATCAGTATCCAATTTTAAGTTGAGAGAGGGTGTTCCGATCGGTCTAAAGGTTACTCTGAGAGGTAATAGGATGTATGAATTTTATGAGCGATTGGTGTCTTTCGCGCTACCTAGGGTTCGAGACTTTAAGGGTTTACCTCCCAAAGCCTTTGATGGACGAGGTAACTATACGATTGGAATTAAAGAGCAATTGATTTTTCCTGAAATCGAGTTTGATAAAATTGAAAAGGTTAAGGGAATGAATATAACGATCACCACCACAGCTCAAAATGATGAGCAGGGTAGGTGTTTGTTAACCCATATGGGGCTACCGATTAGAAAGTAAAGGAATATGGCAAAAAAATCAATGGTCGCCAAGGCGAAACGAGAGCAAAAATTTAAAGTACGCCAGTACAACCGGTGTCATGTTTGTGGTAGGCCACGTGCATTTCTACGTAAGTTTGGTATGTGCAGGATTTGTTTTCGGGAAAGAGCGTTGCGCGGCGAGATACCAGGTGTAACCAAGGCAAGTTGGTAATTTAATTATTTTTTTGGGAGTATAGTTTCGTATGATGACCGATCCAATCGCTGATCTTTTTACCCGAATTAGAAATGGGTTGATGGTTAGACATCCTAGGATTGATGTTCCAGGTTCAAAAATGAAAGCTCGTATCGTAGAGATTTTGAAAGAAGAAGGCTATATCAAGAACTTCAGGATCTATGAGGATAATTTGCAGGGAATTATACGTGTGTATTTGAAATATAGCGATGACCAGTCGGTGATTCGCGGAATTAAGCGAATCAGTAAACCCGGGCGAAGAAATTATGTTAAGAGAGATGCTGTACCCAGGGTTCTTAATGGTCTTGGCCTAGCCATTATGTCTACCTCTTCGGGTGTAATGACTGATCAAGAGTGTAGAGAAAAAGGTGTTGGTGGAGAAGTGCTGGGTTATATTTGGTAAGGCTGCCTTTTTTAAGGAAAGCAAATAATTAAAGCCGTTCTTATGATTTGGAGCTCATTTCAAGGGGCTTGAGCGGCAAAATATGAAACTTTTAAGAAGCTTGAAAATGTCTCGAATTGGAAAACAGCCAATCAAAGTACCATCTGGTGTGGATTTTAAGGTTAATGGTTCAAGTGTCGCCGTAAAGGGTCCTAAGGGACAGTTACAGCGTAATCTTCACCCTAATATGAAGATTGAGTTGCGGGATGGTTTGGTCACGGTTACTCGACCTACTGATGGAAGGTTAGATCGTTCCCTTCATGGGCTGACCCGTAGTCTTATCAATAATATGGTTATAGGTGTTTCAGATGGATACTCCAGACAGTTAAATATTGTTGGGGTAGGCTATAAAGTTGAGCTTAAGGGTAAAGAGTTGGTTTTGAATCTTGGGCATTCACATGCGATTAATTATCCGGCCCCTGAGGGTGTTGAATTTGATGTTGACCCTAAAAAAAATACGATAATTGTAAAGGGAGCCAATAAGGAAAGTGTTGGTCAGACTGCAGCTGAAATACGCAGCTTACGTCCACCAGAACCTTATAAGGGAAAAGGAGTAATGTACTCTACAGAAAGAATACGCAGAAAAGCCGGTAAAGCAGCAGCGGGTAAAGGATAATAATATGAAAACATCTGAACGAGAAAGACTACGATTACAAAGAAAAAGAAGGATTAGGCTCAAGTTACAGAAACAATTAAGCCGGCATAGGCTAACTGTATTCCGAAGTAGTAAGCATATCTATGCACAAATTGTTGACGATGGTATAGGCAAAACACTTGTGGCTATGTCGACACTTTCCGCCGTCTTCAAAAAGCAGATGAAGGAAGGGGGAAACCTAAAAGCAGCGGCGCTGGTTGGCTCTCTCGTTGGTGAGGCGGCAGCCGAAAAGGGAATAAAAGAAGTTTATTATGATCGTAACGGATTTCTTTATACTGGACGTATAAAGGCTTTGGCTGATGCGGTTCGTGAAAAAGGAATAAAATTTTAATTCATAACGCAGGAGGATGTGTTGCGACAACGGGACCAAGATAAACCCACGGATTTTGTTGATAAGGTTGTCAAGATCAATCGTGTGGCTAAGGTTGTAAAGGGTGGCCGCCGGTTCAGCTTTAGTGCTTTGGTAGTGGTTGGCAATCGAGAAGGCAAGGTAGGATGGGGACTGGGAAAAGCCAATGAGGTTCCGGAGGCGATACGAAAAGGAGTGGAAAAGGCAAAAAGAACATTGGTGACGGTTAGTCTCGATGGTTCTTCCATTCCCCATGATGTGATTGGTTCTTATGGTGCTGGTCAGGTATTGATGAAACCGGCGTCGAGAGGAACTGGTTTAATTGCGGGTGGTGCTGTCAGAGCGGTATTAGAGGCAGTTGGTGTCCGCGACATTTTGACTAAATGTCTCAATACCAATAATCCTCATAACGTTGTTAAGGCAACCATAGAGGGATTGTCTGGATTGCGAACAGCAAAAGAATGTTCCCGCTTACGCGGCAAATAATACTACTGAATATTATTGAGGGTAAAGAATGTTGCATTTATCAAGTTTAAAGGGACCGGAAAGAAAAAACAGAAAAAGAATTGGCCGAGGTATTGGTTCTGGTACTGGAAAAACTTCTGGTAAAGGTCAAAAAGGTCAAAAATGTCGATCTGGTGGAAGTCCTCATCCATGGTTTGAGGGAGGACAGATGCCCATTTATCGAAGATTACCCAAACGAGGTTTTACCAATATCTTTAAAAAACAATTTGAGATCGTGAATATTAGTGAATTGGATTGTTGTCTTGGAGTTGATCCTATCACTCCAGAGGTATTAAAGGAGAAAGGGTTGATCAAAAAAACTGGATTAGTTAAGATTCTCGGTTGCGGGGATCTAGCGAAACCTTTAAATGTTCATGCCCATAAGTTCAGTGGCTCGGCTCAGGCTAAAATTGAGAAATCCGGGGGAAAGGTTGTTAAGCTATAGATGAGTGGCGCAGATAGTTTTGGCAATATTTTTCGAGTACCTGAGCTAAAGAAGCGGATTCTTTTTACGCTTGCGCTTTTGGTTGTTTATCGCATCGGGGCGCATATTCCGACCCCGGGAATTAACTCAATAGCATTAGCGGAGTTGTTTGCTCGAGCCCAGGGGACTATCTTGGGATTTTTCGACATGTTTTCAGGCGGTGCGCTAAGTAGGTTAACGATATTTGCGCTAGGTATAATGCCATATATCAGTTCGTCTATCATTATTCAGTTGATGACGATCGTTTCTCCCTACCTTGCAAGGTTAAAAAAAGAAGGGGAACAGGGACAAAAGAAAATAACACAATACACTCGGTATGGAACCGTAGTGTTGAGTACGATTCAGGGCTCTGGAATAGCAGTAGGACTTGAAGCTATGAAGAGCCCAAGTGGGGGTCTCATTGTTCCGGAACCGGGTTGGTCGTTCAGAATGATGACTGTTTTAACGCTAACTGCGGGAACTTGTTTTTTGATGTGGCTTGGTGAGCAGATCACTGAACGGGGAATAGGAAATGGAATTTCGCTAATTATTTTTTCCGGGATTGTAGCTGGAACTCCTGCCGCAATATTTCAGTCAATGGATTTGATGGGTACGGGCGAAATGTCTGTGCTAGTTATGCTTTTTCTGCTAGTTTTAATGATCGTAGTGGTTGGGGTCATTGTTTTTACCGAAGGAGGTCAACGCAGGATTCCAATCCAATATGCTAAGCGAGTAGTAGGTAGGAAAATGATGGGTGGGCAGTCAACACACTTGCCTTTAAAAGTAAATACTTCAGGAGTTATCCCTCCGATTTTTGCTTCATCCATTATTATGTTTCCAGCCACCATTGCTCAATTTATTAGTCACCCGTGGATGCAGTCAGTTTCTGCTATGTTAACTCCCGGAACTATTGTGTATAGTCTAGTATTTGTCGGTGCGGTTTTTTTCTTTTGTTATTTCTATACCGCAGTCATATTCAACCCTGTTGATGTGGCAGATAATATGAAGAAACATGGAGGGTATGTGCCGGGAATTAGACCTGGGGCTAAGACTTCAGAGTATATAGATACGATTCTTTCTAGAATTACGTTTTATGGGGCCATGTATCTTTCTTTAATCTGTATTTTGCCGGATTATTTGATAAAGTATTTCAATATCCCATTTTACTTCGGCGGAACAAGTTTATTGATTGTTGTGGGTGTTTCTTTGGATACTATGCAACAGATTGAATCCCACTTGGTAATGAGGAACTATGATGGTTTTGTAAAAAAGGGGCGATTGAAAAGCCGAAGAGGCTAATTAATGAGATTGATTCTTTTGGGCCCACCTGGAGCCGGAAAAGGCACTCAGGCAAAAAAGCTGAAAGATAAATTTTTTATCCCGCAGATATCCACTGGTGATATTTTAAGGCGAGCGGTTAAAGATAATTCTGAGCTGGGCATACAAGCTAGGTCTTTTATGGATATAGGCCAGTTGGTTCCTGATGACTTGGTGATAAGTTTAATAAAAGAGCGTATTAAGGAAGCCGATTGTGAAGAAGGCTTTATTTTAGATGGATTTCCCCGAACAATTATACAGGCTGAAAAACTTTCAGAAACATTGAATGAAATGGGCTTGGTGATTGATACGGTTGTAGATTTGGTAGTTGATGCAAAAGAGGTTATCAGTAGATTAGCAGGGCGTAGCACCTGTCAGGATTGTGGCGGAATGTTTCACGTGCAGTCTTGTCCTCCAAAAGTCGAGGGAGTCTGTGATAATTGTGGTGGTAACTTGGCTCAAAGACAGGATGATAATTCAGAAACAATTCTGAAACGTTTAGATGTATATCAAGAGTCGACTGCGCCATTAAAGCAGTTTTATATGACACAAGGAAACCTAAAAACTGTAACGGCAAGAGGATCTGTGGAAGAAATATTTTCACGCGTTTTAGAAATGGTAAAGTGACGAATGTCTAAAGAAGAATCTATAGAAGTAGAGGGAACTATACTTGAGCCATTGCCAAACGCAATGTTTCGAGTAGAGCTGGAAAATGGTCATAAGGTGCTAGCTCATATATCGGGGAAAATGCGTATGCATTTTATCCGCATACTATCCGGTGATAAGGTGAAAGTTCAACTTTCTCCTTATGATTTGACCCGCGGACGCATCACTTATCGTTATAAATAAGAGGATAGAACCATGAAAGTCAGGGCATCGGTCAAGCAAATTTGTATGAAATGTAAAGTAATACGTCGTCGAGGAGTTGTGCGGGTAATTTGTGAGAACCCAAAGCATAAGCAACGTCAGGGTTAACTTCTAAAAGGAGAAGCAGTGGCCAGAATAGCGGGTATAGATATTCCCAAGGATAAGCAGGCAAGAATCGCTTTGACATACATATATGGAGTGGGCCCAACCACTTCAAGAAACATATTGGAAAAAGCGCAGGTAGGGGAAGAAGTTAGGATGAAAGATCTGACAGAGGAAGAAGTAACCCGGATACGCAGTGTAATAGATAAAGAATATGAAGTGGAAGGCGATTTAAGACGAAGTGTCACCATGAATATAAAGCGCTTGATGGACATAGGTGCATATAGAGGGCTACGTCATCGTAAAGGTTTGCCGGTTCGAGGGCAAAGAACTCATACTAATGCTAGAACCAGAAAAGGCCCCAAGAAAACTGTGGGCGCAAGAGCAAAAAAATAAGGATAGATATTAATGGATAAAAAAGCAAAAATTGGTAAAAAAAAGCAAAAGACGGTGCCAGACGTAGGAGTGGCACATATTCAGGCCACTTTTAATAATACTATTGTCACCATTTCGGATATGTCCGGGAATGTGGTGTCTTGGTCTAGCGCTGGTGCGCAGGGTTTTAAGGGTTCGAGAAAAAGCACCCCATTTGCTGCTCAAGTGGCGGCCGATAAGGCTGCCATCAAGGCAAGGGATATGGGCATGAAAAAACTGGAGGTTCATGTGAAAGGCCCCGGATCGGGAAGAGAGTCAGCAATTAGGTCTTTGCAGGCTGCAGGAATGGAGGTGCTTGTGATTCGTGATAAGACTCCAGTTCCGCATAATGGGTGTCGTCCAAGAAAACGTCGCAGGGTTTAATTGCGTAAAACCGAAAGGAGAAGTTGAATTTGGCCAGGTATACTGATTCTGTTTGCCGACTTTGTCGGCGAGAAGGTATAAAACTATTTTTAAAAGGTTCTCGTTGCGAGACGGCAAAGTGTGCTATCGAAAAAAGAGCATATCCGCCGGGCCAGCATGGCCAAGGAAGAAAGAAATTCTCGGAATATGGGACTCAGCTTCGTGAAAAACAAAAAGTGAAGCGGATATATGGTGTATTAGAAAAGCAATTTCGTAATTACTTTTTTGCGGCAGATAAGAAAAAAGGAATAACCGGTGAAAACCTTCTGCAAAAATTAGAATTGCGGATGGATAATGTTATTTATAGGATGGGTCTAGCTTCATCCAGAAGCACTGCTCGACAGTTGGTTGGGCATGGCCATTTCACAGTTAATGGGAAAAAGATGAATATTCCCTCCTATGCTCTCGAGCAGGGAGATACAATAGCTCTGAACCCCAATAAAATAAAAAAAACCCCTGTTAAAAATGCAATTGAGAATATTAAAGGAAAAACCTTACCGGATTGGCTATCGTTTGATACAGATAGCAAGCAAGGAATTATCCAAGCGTTGCCTACAAGAGAGCATGTAGCTATGCCGATTGAGGAACAGTTGATCGTAGAACTCTATTCTCGTTAAAACTGAGCTTGTTCGTTAAAAATAACTAATTAAAAACTGTTAAGACCCTAATCAAGAGGTCGGAGGCTTCATGTTCACAGCCCAAGGAATCGTAAAACCTAAGCGATTAGAATTTGATAAGAAAAATAAGTCAGAATGCTACGGAAAGCTCAGCGCTGGTCCTTTTGAACGCGGATATGGAGTGACCATTGGCAACTCACTAAGAAGGATGCTTTTATCGTCAATTGAAGGTGCTGCCATTGTGGCTGTAAAATTTGAAGGAATCTTTCATGAGTTTTCTTCAATGCCTGGAGTTGTAGAAGATATCACTGAAATCATCCTTAATCTAAAACAAGTCAATCTTAAGTTAAACAGTGATGCTGACTATAAACGGGTTTATATCAAAGCTTCAAATTCTGGAACAATTTGCGCGAAAGATATAATAGCTGACCCGGATGTGGAGGTGTTAAACCCGGATCTTCCTATTCTGACCATTGACAAAGCGACTGAGGTTGAAGTTGAGATGATTGTCAGAAAAGGCCGGGGTTACGTACCTGCGGATAGACATAATATTGAAAATGAGTCTGTGCATATGATTCCTGTAGACTCAAGTTTCTCTCCTATTGAAAAGATCACCTACCACATAGAGAATACTCGTGTTGGGCAATCAACAGATTATGATTCTCTTGTTATGGAATTATGGACTAATGGAGCCATAACACCTGAGGATGCAGTAGCCCATGCCGCAAAAATTGTCAAAGATCATATGCAGATCTTTATTAATTTTGATGAAGAACCGGAGCCAGTTCAACCTCAGGTAGATGAAAAAAAACAAAAAGTTCTTACAAATATGGCCAAATGCGTGGAAGAGCTCGAGTTGTCGGTACGTTCCTATAACTGTCTAAAGAACGCCAATATTCAGACCATTGCTGAGCTAGTTCAAAAAACTGATGGTGAAATGCTTAAAACAAGAAACTTTGGTCGGAAATCCCTGAATGAAATCAAGGAAATTTTAGAGGATATGGGGCTTCACTTAGGCATGAAGGTAGATGAAGAAGACTTAAAGCAAATACTTCAGGCTCAGAAGAAAAAAGAAATAGATACTGAGACCGAGCTTTAAAAATTTAGTTCTGTAAAGTTATAACAGGAGTGAAAAATAACCATGCGGCATTTAAAAGCAGGTAGAAAATTTGGACGAACTTCTGCTCATAGGAAAGCATTGTTCAGGAACCTTGCTGGGGCTCTCATCCAACAAGAACGAATTAGTACAACTTTAGCAAAAGCCAAGGAATTACGGGGAAAAGTGGAAAAAACAATTACCCTAGGTAAAAGGGGAACCCTTCACGCCCGGCGGCAGGCTTTCAAGCTGCTTCCTGCTAAAAATGCAGTTCAAAAGGTATTTAGTACACTTGCGGATCGATATGCTAGCCGTCCTGGTGGATATACCCGCATCATTCGAATTGGTCACCGTAAGGGAGACGATGCCCCGATGGTGTTTATAGAATTAGTAGACCGTGAAGGTGATGCAAAACCTGTTTCTAAACCTAAACCTGATGCCAACAAAGAAACCAAAGCCAAGAAGCCAATAGTAACCGCTAAGAAAAAACCTAAGCCAACAGCCAAGGAGGTAGAACCTAAAAAAACTAAGGCTTCGGTAGATGAAAAGAAAGACGAATCCAAAAAAGGTTCAAAAGTTAAGGCTAAGGCTAAAGGTAAAGAAAAACAATAATCACCCCTCCTCATTGATACAAGCTCACAGGAAAAAGAGCATAGGCACGTAAAGACAAGAGCTAATTTACCAAAAATAATATCCATAACTAATTTAGCTATAAACAGTTAGGAGGAACTCCAGTTGGCTCCTGCTTAAATCTAAAGCTTGTGTTTTCCTTGACATAGCTCAAAAGATCGTCATAACTCTTGAAATGCTCGGTAAAGCCATAGTCATCACCAGTATATTCGCAGGATTCCGTACTATGTTCGCGACACATGTAAGGTCGATGCTCGTAGATAGCACATTTATTGTCCGGCATCAAAAAATTGCACCGATTATGGATCATGATATACCAGTCTTTTCGGTATATATAAAATGAAACATTTTCATGTGCGATTTGCCACAATAAACTTTCATAATCACGTCGGTCTTCGGGCTCATCAATTCCGAACGCGAAATAATTGCAACAGTAAGCCGGAAGGCATTTTTCGCACTGGCTGGTGTCGTCTCGCTTACTCTTTGTTTTTGTCATGAATGAATCCTAACTAGGTTGAAAGAATAAATTGATGAAGAAAAGTGAATCCAATTTTTTAGAGAGATTCAATTGTCGTGTATTCTGCCTTTCTGGCTCTGCATAGTCAATATAGAACTCTAACTGTTCGACAGACTGATTATTACAAAGGATCAAAAAAGTTGTTCTAAGCTTAAGATGATTTATAAAGAACAGCAAATGATTATTTTTCACTTTGCTGTAGGGACTCAGAATGAGAGATCATAAGTTATAAGGATTAATGGTACTTAAACAAACTAAATTTAAAACTAATTTTGATGTTTTCCTAACGGGTCGGGGTGGGTATTTAGAGTCAGCGAGAGATAAAAGGAGTTGACAAAAAGAATAAAACTAGATAAGGTAAGTAAACTACAAAATTTCCCAGACAAAATCCCTGATAAAACCAATCAATTAGCAAGATACATTTTTTTCGTGCATTCGCCGTTATAGAACAGACTCTGCAAAACTTTACATATACCTAGTTATTATTTAATCTTCCCCGTCTTTGAACCTGAGATCCATTCCAAGGGCGAAACAATTTAAGAGAAAAATCATTCCTAATCTCCCTCAAAGAAGCTATAAAACATGACCCAGATGAACATAGAAGAACTCAAAGCTAAAACCATCTCCGAACTCACTAATATCGCTAAAGAACTGAAGATTCAAGGCCACAGCGGACTTAGAAAGCAGGATCTGATTTTTAGAATTCTGGAGGCTAAAACTGAAAAGGACGGCCTAATGTTTGGCCAGGGCGTGCTAGAGATTCTCCCTGACGGGTTTGGTTTTCTTCGAGCGCCAACTTACAATTACCTCCCAGGTCCTGATGATATTTATGTATCACCATCTCAGATACGCAAATTTGATATGCGTACTGGTGATACTATTTCTGGCCAGATTCGTCCACCCAAAGATAGCGAGCGTTATTTTGCCTTGTTAAAGGTGGAGGCGATTAACTTTGAGAATCCGGATAAGACTAAAGACAAAATTTTATTCGATAATCTGACACCTTTGTATCCTGAAGAGCGGCTCAGGCTAGAGACACCTGGTGGCAAAGACTACAGCGCCCGTGTAATGGATCTGATGACTCCGATTGGTAAGGGACAGCGCGGGTTGATAGTGGCGCCGCCGAGGACTGGAAAAACCATGTTGTTGCAGTCTGTTGCAAATAGCATTAGCACGAATTATCCAGAAGTGGCGTTAATTGTTTTGCTTATTGACGAAAGACCGGAAGAAGTAACAGATATGGAACGTTCGGTTCGAGGTGAGGTTATCAGCTCGACTTTTGACGAGCCCGCACAAAGGCATGTGCAAGTAGCTGAAATGGTCATAGAAAAAGCTAAGAGACTGGTTGAACATAAGAGAGATGTCGTTATTTTATTAGATAGCATAACCCGCTTGGCACGAGCTTATAATGCCATTGTTCCACCTAGCGGAAAAGTACTGTCGGGTGGTGTAGACTCTAATGCTCTGCAGAGACCTAAACGTTTTTTTGGTGCTGCCAGAAATCTTGAGGAAGGGGGAAGCTTGACAATCATTGCTACCGCCCTTATAGACACGGGAAGCCGGATGGATGATGTTATTTTTGAGGAATTTAAGGGAACTGGCAACCTGGAAATTGTGTTAGATCGCAAATTGGCAGACAAGAGAACGTTTCCCTCTATTGACATCAACCGCTCAGGCACTCGAAAAGAAGAGCTCCTTTTGCCAGAAGATGATCTGCAGCGTGTTTGGTTATTAAGAAAAGTTTTGATACCAATGGGTATCCATGATACGATGGATCTTCTCTTACAAAAGATAAAAGAAACTAAAACAAACGCTGAATTTCTGGCGACTATGAACTCCTGAAGTCGAGAATGAGATAATGAAAGACAGTATTCATCCTGAGTATTTTGATACCATTGTGAGGTGTGCTTGCGGTAGTGAGGTGCAGACACGCACAACTCTTAAAGACCTTCATGTTGAGATCTGTTCGAAGTGTCATCCATTTTTCACAGGAAAACAGAAGCTTATGGACACCGCTGGCCGCATAGAAAAATTTAAGAGAAAATATGCTAAGGTTAAATCAACCACAAGTAAGCAGGAAGAAACTGTTAGTCCTCAATAAGCCCGCTCATCTTATTTTTCCTTACCCCTTTTTTTTCCGGGGTTCTTCTAGAAACCATCCATGTTTGATAAGCTGAAATCTGTTGAGAAACGTTTTAACGATCTCAATAATTTTCTCAGTGATCCTAAGGTTATTGCCCAACAGTCCGATTTCCAGAAGTATGCAAGGGAGCAGGCTGAGCTAAGCCCGATTGTTCTTCGATTTAAGGAATGGCAGAAAATTAGTCGGCAACTGATAGAGACTAAAAACATCTTGGAGGAAGAGCAAGATCAAGAGTTAGTGCAAATGGCTCAGGAAGACCTAGCCGAATTAGAAATGCAAAAAGAAAAAGCGGTTGAAGATCTAAAAATTCATTTGCTTCCTAAAGACCCTCGCGATGGACGTAATGTTATTCTGGAAATCCGTGCTGGAACAGGAGGCGAGGAGGCGGGCCTTTTTTCAAATGATCTGTTCCGAATGTATTCGAGGTATGCTGAGGAAAAAAAATGGCAGGTGGAAATTTTAAGCTCAAGTATGTCTGCTAAAGGTGGATTCAAAGAAGTGATTTTTAGCATTTTGGGAAAAGGGGCGTATAGCAAATTGAAATATGAGGGAGGAACCCATCGAGTACAACGAGTTCCAGATACAGAAAGTCAGGGGAGAATTCACACCTCTGCGGTGACGGTTGCTGTTTTGCCGGAAGTTGAGGATGTTGATATAAAGATTAATCCAGCGGATATAAAAATAGATGTCTACCGCTCATCTGGTCCAGGTGGCCAAAGTGTAAATACCACCGATTCAGCAGTCCGATTGACTTATATCCCGACAGGAATGATAGTAACTTGTCAAGATGAAAAATCTCAACATAAAAACCGAGAAAAAGCTATGAAGGTTTTAAGGGCTCGGTTATATGATGAGGAACAAAAAAGGCAGCAAGAATCTTTGGCCAGCGAACGAAAGCAACAAGTCGGGTCCGGTGATCGAAGTGGACGTATTCGAACCTATAACTATCCTCAAGAGCGAGTGACTGATCACAGGATTGGCCTAACCCTACATAAGTTATCATTGATTATGGAAGGAGACCTTGTTGATATTATTGATGCGCTAACACTACATTTCCAGACACTCGCTTTGAAAGGAGAATAGAGTGGAGGTTGTTGATAAGAAAAAACTGGACTGCTATCAGACTCTCATCTCATTTCTCAATTTTGCACATCAAAAACTTCTACAAGCAGAGGTTGCCTCGCCACGCTTGGATGCGGAAATCTTAATGGCAGATAATCTGGCTATATCAAGAACCGAATTGATGACGTATCCGGAGCGATTATTGACTCATGTTGAGGCAGATAATTTCCTTGCTAAAATCGAGAGACGAGCTTTGCGTGAACCGGTTTCGCACATTACCGGGGTTAAAGAATTCTGGTCGCTCGAATTTTCAGTGAATAAAAAAGTTCTTATACCTCGACCTGAAACTGAAATATTAGTAGACCAATGTTTGAAGGCATTGGGAAGAAACTCTTCTCCAGCTCGAATTCTTGACTTAGGAAGCGGCTCGGGAATACTTGCTATTGTTTTAGCAAAGGAATTTCCTCATAGCAAAATCACAGCGATTGAAAAATCGACTTTGGAGGTTGCGCGCAAAAATGCCTTGCGACATTTTGTAGACGATCAAGTTTGTTTTATATTAGCCGATCTGATGAAGATTGACTGGCAAGGACCCTATCATCTTATTGTTTCGAATCCTCCTTATATTAAATCAGAAGAATTAATAAAGTGCATGCCTGAGGTACAACAATACGAACCAACCGAGGCCTTGGATGGAGGGCCAGATGGTTTAGACTATTATAGGTTCATCGTGCCCATGGCACTAGAAAAACTCGAAGATGGTGGTTTGCTAGGATTAGAAATTAGCCATACTCAGGCAGATCCCGTGGTTGCTTTAATGGAAAGTAGCTATGGCTATCAGAATATTCAGGTGTTTCAAGACTATTCCGGTTTTGATAGGGTTGTGCTGGCTTGTAAGAGGAATAAGAATGGATAAGATTGTAATAGAGGGGGGGAGGCCTTTAGAGGGTGTTGTAAAGATCAGTGGAGCCAAAAATGCAGTTCTCCCTATTCTAGCTGCAACACTTTTGACTCGTGGACGAAATATTTTAGAAGGAGTTCCAAAGGTTCGTGATGTGGTAACTATGATTCAACTTCTTAAGTCTCTTGGAGCGGAAGTTGAAAGTAGTAGTAGTGAAAAAATTATATTGGATACGTCTTGCGCTGAAAACCCAGAAGCACCTTATGACCTGGTTTCTACGATGCGTGCTTCTTGTTTGGTTCTGGGGCCCTTGCTGGCTAAGTTAGGTCGAGCCCGAGTTTCTCTACCAGGAGGGTGCGCTATAGGAGCACGACCCATTGACCTTCATATAAAAGGATTAGAATCAATGGGAGCTAAGGTATGGCTGGAGCAGGGGTATGTGCATGGAGTCGTAGATGGTCTTAAAGGAACCCAATTCTATTTTGACACGGTCTCTGTAACCGGTACTGCCAACCTGATGATGGCGGCATCTCTTGCGGCCGGAAAAACTATTCTAGAAAATGCTGCAAAAGAACCTGAGGTTGTATTTTTAGCAGATATTTTGAATCAGTCTGGAGCCAAAATTGAAGGTCAAGGCACTGATATGATTACTATTGAAGGGGTCTCATCTCTAAAGCCAATTGAGTGCCGTATTTTTCCAGACCGCATTGAAGCAGGGACTTATATGATAGCAGCTGCTATCACCCAAGGAGACGTGTTGATAGAGAATTGTATTCCGCACCATGTCGAGCCTATTACTCTTAAGCTTCAGGAAGCCCAGGTCGATGTAGAAGTTGAAAAATCGTCAATCCGAGTTCGAGGAGGACGTTTCTTAAGTGCTGTAAATGCTAAAACTCACCCTTATCCAGGGTTTCCTACTGATATACAGGCTCAGTTCATGGCGTTAATGACTTTGTCGCGGGGACAGAGTATTATCATGGAGAAGATATTTGAGAATCGGTTTATGCATGTCGCGGAATTAAAAAGAATGGGAGCAGACATATCGCTGGATGGGCATACGGCGATTATCAAAGGGGTGCAATCGCTTTCAGGAGCTCGTTTAATGGCTACGGATCTTCGAGCCAGCGCTTCACTAGTCTTGGCAGCTCTGGCGGCAAAGGGTCAGTCGATTATTTCTCGTGTTTATCATATTGACCGAGGATATGTAAGTATGGAAAAAAAACTTTCCGCATTGGGTGCCCGAATAAAAAGAGTTAAGTGAACTAGGCGTAGCCGGTTAGTAATTGGCTCGTTGAGCCGAGAAAGTAAAAACTAAAATATGAGCCATTATAACATGCGAACCTTTAACGGCTAGGGCTATGGATATAACTCGCCCCATTCACAGTCAGGAAGTAAAAAGTTTTTTATTATGGATGCCTAACTGGATTGGCGATGTCGTTCTAACATTGCCGGTAGTTCAGTCTTTGCGCCGCACTTATCCGAAGGCCAGGATTTTTGTTGTTGCAAAATCTCCATCAGACGAATTGCTTCTAGGACATCCTGCGATAGATACAGTTTTAACATTACCTTCGGCGCCAGAAAACGGATTTTGGCAAAGAGTGGGCTTTGCTTGCAAACTTAAAAAATATAATTTTGATGTTGGGGCAGTATTTCCCAACTCTTTTGGATCAGCCTTTCTTCTAAGCCTTACAGGAGCTAAATGTCGTTTGGGCTATAACACCGATGCAAGAGATGTTCTTCTCACTCATCCTGTCACGACAACCGCACTTTTAAAAAAAAAACAATACCGTATTG
>MDSW01209378.1_pt1 | contig 15336 bp, 8 predicted proteins | sample 811171 | NCBI WGS metagenome assembly MDSW01 (sample SAMN05326641, study PRJNA326480) | marine metagenome | isolation source: seawater | place: Atlantic Ocean: North West | collected 2012 | reverse complement strand
TCCTACACTTACCACTCGACTCGACGACGGTGCGTTCCCTGTTCCGCAGCCCTGGCCGGGGAATTCGGAATTCGCGAATTAACTCAGCGCGCCAGATACGCGAATAATTCGCGTATTTACTTCGCGGATGGGCGTAAAAGTGATGAATTCGTGTGATACGAATTCATTTACGGCGGCGAATACGCGAATAATTCGCGTATCGATACGGCACCCCTCACGAATTCCCCATGTAGGGTAGGAAGCTTCCTACAAGGTACTGTAGGAATTCCTGGGCGACCGACGTAGGGTCCCGGTTTTGTCGGGAAAAAATCACGACGCCGCCGGGCGTTCGCCGAAGACATACGCCCAGCAGCTAGGCTCGCTCCCGGTCGTCCGCACGCGGTGGGCCTCGCCAAGGGGCAATTCGGCAGGCGCGGCGCGCGGGCGCAGCTCGGGCTGGCCGTCCGGTGCCTCGGACCACGCGGGTGGCGCGAGCTCGGCGGCGCCCGCGGGCGTCGTGACGCGGAGCGTGCCGGCGAGGGGCACAAGCAGTGCGCGCACGGGGAACAGCGCGGTGCCGCGCAGCTCCTCGGCGTGCATGCGCACCCCACCCGGCGCGTCCGCGAAGATGACCGCGGCATGACCCGCCGCACGAATCCGCGTGCGGAGCATCCGCAATCGAGCGCGCCACACGGGCGACCCGAAGCGCCGGAGCAGCGTGCGCACCCACGGCGGACGGCTGAGCGCGGATACCTCGACAGCGCTGAGATCCGCAGCTGCGTCGACGAAGCGCTGAAGCGGCCGCCCGTTGATCGAACTCCAGAGCTCGCCGCGCACCGCGTAGCCGGGGTGCCTCTCGGCCGCGGCGCGAGCGAATGTCGCGAGCATCGGCGCTGAATAAGGCATGTAGCCTGCCTGCCGCGAGTGCAGCGGCGGAGCGAGCGGCAGCGGCCTGGCGGTGCCATCGGGGTGCACCAGGTGGAGCCGGTTGAGCGTGCGTGTCATCACGAAGGTGGCGCCGAGGCGCGTCGACCGCAGCGAAAAGTTGAAGAAGTTGCGCGTCGACACCGCCATGAAGCGCCACGACAGCAGCGTGTGCGCCTTGGTGTGGACCGCGTCGAGCGGGTCGAAACCCGCGAGCACCAGCGGCCGCAGAGGGAGCAGCAGCTGCACCAGCAGGTGCGCCACGCCCGCCGCCAGCCTCGCGAGCTGCGGGCGGCCTGGCGGCGGCGGCGGCGGTCTTGGCGGAGCGGAGCCGCCGGGAAGGGCGTCGAGGAAGATGAGGCTCGTGGCGAGCATCACCCACGGGAAGTCGCCGAGCCGCCAGAGTGCGGCGTTGCCGACGTGGAACGCGCACGTGAGCGCGATGCCGATTGGCCGCGTTCGGTTGCAAAGTAGCAAGGGCGGTGCGAGCCCATCGACGGCGACGCCTGCCCACGACACGAGAAGTGGGAGCGCAGGCATCGCGTCAAGGGTCCAGCGCATTCCGGGCTCGTGCAACGCGCTCTCGCTCGCGAGCTTGGTCGCCATCGGCTCGCCGTGCACAAGCCAGTCCTCATTGAGCTTCGCGACGGCGGCGTACGCGTAGACGAGCGCGAGCTGGGCGCGGAGCAACGCGCGCTGCCACCAGCACAGCGTGGACGCACGACGGCTCGGGCCGCCGATGAGCACGAGGAGCGCCGCGAAAATGGCATATAAATAGAAATGGTTGTTGAACATCGTGCGCTCGCAAAGCACAAAGTACGCGTACGCCGTTGCGAATGCCGAAGCGCACAGCCGCGGCCACATGCCGAGCGCGAGGCCGGCGGCCGACAGCGCAAGGAACATGAGGTGGGTGTATGCGGCACGCGGAGTTGACGGCACGGGCAGTTGCACACCACTCAAAGTGAAGTGGAAGGGTGGTGCTACAACCGAGCGCCAGTACATGCCGTGGAAGTGCAGGCGGGCAACGTGCACAAGCATCAGTGCTCCGAATACGGCGCGGAAGGCGGAGAGTGGCGCCGCATCGACAGGCCGAAAGACACTGACGGCCATCTACCAGGTTGTTGTAGGACTTCCTGGGCCCCTAGGACTGCAGAAGAAGCGGTCCCGTGGCACGGTGAAAGTACAGAAATGCTCTACGCACCTTCGAGTTCATACACTAACATCCGCGCTTTGCGATTCGCGCCGGCAAGGGCGGTGCCGTGGCCGTCAGGTGCGTCGGGGTCGCCACCGCGTGAGCGACCGCGTCGAGATGCCGCGCCGTATTCGGAGCCGATGCTGGTTCTTTTTCCTGCCGCCAAAACCTCGCCGCCCGCCGCCGCCGCCGCCGCCGCCGCCGCCGCCGCCACGTCGGTCCACGGCCGCGCTCATGTCGAGAGCGCTTTGAGAACCGCATCCGTACGAGGCGTATCGTGGAGAGGCACAGTGCACTCGAGGCGCCTCTCTCTTCTCATGGGTTCACGTCAGAGGGCGGTGGCGGCGCCGTCTCTCGCGACAGGTGCTCGGGCTTCGGCACGAGCACGAAGTTCCCCGAGGTCTGGTCGCGCACCGTCTGCCCCACATTGTGACGGAGAAACGCGGCGGACGCGTGCGCGTCGGACACGAGTTGCTCCGCAAGCTCGCGTGTCGCTGCTGCATTCTCAAGGAAGTGCTCGCGCGTCTGCGCTCGGGCGAGCGCACGTGCGTCGACATCGCTGGCGAACAGGTTCCGTTGCGCCACGAGCAGCTCGCGGTACGCGCGGCTCGCAGCCGAGAGGCGGCGCAGCGGCCGCAGGAGGGGAGGCATAGCGCTCGGTTCCGAGTGCTACGAGGGCTGCTCTGAGGATACAGTAGGGACCCACACCGTAGGAATTCCTACTTCACGTCTGAACCTTTTGCGGCGCCGAAGTTGGCACCACGACTTTGACCTTTGACAGCTTCTCATTCCTCCTCCACATGCCCGACGTCCATCCCGGGCTCATTCCCGCCATCATGCAAGGTGCGGCGAGTTTTGAGCTCGAGACGAACGCGGGCATCCAGCAGTACAAGCACCTGAACGTCCCGGAGGATGCGGGCGAGACGGAGATAATGGCGACTCTGCAGGCGGCGAACGATGCGCTGAATGCCAAGCATGCAGCGAAGGTGAAACGGGAATTCGAGGTGGCGGAGAGGGCGCGGCTAGAGCGCACCGCGCGCTCCGACGCGTGGGCCTACATCGTCAGTGGGGCTGGATCAGCGGAGGTGAATGGCGAGTATCACCGCGACGGCGACGCGCGGAAGAATGGCGCGCGCTCGTACCGCTCGGCGTCGGGGCACACGCTATCGCGCGAGGTCGCGTGCGGCAGCGAGGGATGGATCCTCGGTCGGGCGCCACGCGCATCGTACGCGTACCAGACGAAGGAGACGGTGGCTCCCGAGGAGAACTGGAGCGTTCAGGAGCACGGTGCCGCGCCAGCGCCGCGGGTGGAGGCGATCGAGCCGATCGATGCGGTCGATCGCGCAAAACGCGCGGGCAATGCGGCGTTCAACGCGGGCGAGATGGAGGCGGCGGCGCGCGCGTACACGCAGGCCATCGCGATCGCGGCCAAGTGCACGGGTGCGCACGGCCTCGACGACGATCTGATTGGCAAGCTGCGCGCCAACCGCGCTGAGGCGTTCCTGCAGCTCGAGCGGTGGGAGGAGGCGGCGGCTGACGCCGACGTCGCGATCGAATCCGACCCGTGCTTCGTCAAGGCGTACGTGCGCAAGGCGCGTGCGTCTCGCGGGCTCGAGCAGTGGGAGGAGGCCGCGTCGGCACTGCGCGACGCGCTCGAGGTGAGCCCCGGGAACAAGTCGGTGCTTGCTCTGCTCGAGGAGGAGCATGTGCGGAAGCTCGTGCGCGAGGGCGGCGACGCAACGCTTTCAGAGCTTGCGGCGCTCGCGGGGCGGCTGCGCCTCCTCGTCCGGAAGAGGAGCTCCGCGAAAGACGTGTTGGCGATCCTGAAGCAGTGTCCGTCGTTGCTGACGGCGCTCAAGCTCGTTCACGACCCGAACGACCCGAGCGGCAGAGGGTATGTCTCGGCGCCAAACCATGACGCCCAGGTCTATCTCCGGCTCGCGACCGATGGCTTCGCACTGCTCGCGCCACTCGTGCACCCGATGCCAAAACAGCCCGACCTCCTTCGCGAGGTGCTCGAGACGCTCGCGGCGAGCTGCCTAGAGTGCGCCACGAACCAGGTGGCGATGGACAAGTATATCGCGCAGGTGGTGCCCCTGCTGCGCGCGAAGGACCAGCTCCCATTCGACGTACTCCGCGCTGCGGTCAAGCTACTTGGCGCGATGGCGCACCGCGCCTCCGCCCGCCGGCTGATGCACGACCCGGGGTCGGCCGAGGGGTTGATGTACGTGCTGTCTCACCCGGACGGGTCGCAGGCGCGGCCCGCCACGCACATCATCACTGCGATCCACGAGATGAACGATCTCGCGACGTTGGGCAACCTGCTATCGGTGGAAGGCGCCGCCGACGTCTTCTGGTGAGCGTCACCCGCTCGCACCGCAGAAGCCGCCGCCGCCGCATCCGCCGCCGCAGCTCCCCACCCCCTCCCGCTCTCTCCTTCTGTAGGCGTGAGTCCTCCTCCCGCGATGACGCAATCCGGATCCCGGCGCGTTCGCTCGTGGCGCGCGCGCTCTGCGCGCCCCAGACACGAAGGCGGATGCAGATGCTTGAGCGGGCGAAGCGCGTCGCCAAGCTCATCAGGGCGGTGTTCGAGGAGGGACCGGAGATGGAGACTTATGCGTCCGCCGAAGATGGTGACTTACACGACACCGCCGCCACCGACGCGCCGTCCCCTCCGACGGTGCCCCACTTCAGAGACGGGGCGAGCGGTGGAGGTGGCGTGGCAGCCGTTGGCGCGTCGTCGTCAACCGCTGCGTACACGGTGCGCGATCTCAAGCAACTGAGCCCGTCGTCAGCGCAGCTGCTGGAGGCGCTGTTTTCAGGGTGCGCCGCTGAGGCGGCGATGGACGCGAGGCTGGTTGAGGCGCTGCACGCGCTCAACGCGTACTCGAGCGTGATGCCGGCGATCCTCGCGCGTCCACCATTGTCGTCCGCCGCCCTTCGCCTCGTGCGCGTCTCAATGTCGCAGTCACAGCACGTCGTCGACGTTGGCCTTGAGCTCGCAGTCGGGACGTCGCTGCTGCAATGCCGCGAGGAGTCCGACCATTCGGCGGAACTCAACGCCAACGTGCGCACGACGCTGCTCGGGCAGCTGGCGCGCGACGATGCCGCGCAAGTGCTCGGCTTCGTTGGCAACCAGCAGCACTTCCACGCGATGGTAGACGAGCACGAGGCAGCGCCCGTGCGCGCCGCGGAGTGAACTCCCGCACTCACCGCAACCGCACTGCCCAGATCTGACGCCAGACCCCGCGGCCGTCCCGCCGCAGCTTCTTCAGCGCCTCTTCGCGCTTCTCGCGGGCAATCCGTCGGACGATGCCGTGCTTGGCGGGCTCAACTGCCTGCGCTATCTGCTCAAGTACGACGAGGGAAAACGCAAGCCCGCGGTGCGTGCGCAGGACGTCCACGACATTCTCGTGCCGCTCTTTCGCGGCAGGACCGACGCGGCGAAGGACGAAGCGTGCAAGGCGCTGCGTCTACTCATCAGCGACGTCTCGTGGACGGAGGCGGCGGCACCCGTATTCGAGAAGCTCGGCGTTGGCTCAGGCAAGCTTTACTCGCTCGTCAACGAGATGAACGCCTTCGAGAATCTGAAGCAGCAGCGCACGCTTGGGAAGTCCGTCGACCAGTACCGACCCGGCGGCCGGCCGTTCACGACTAAGCTCGACCGCCGCGAACGCGTTGATGCGCTGAGCCCGGCTACGCTCGCCGCGTATTTCGGGAGCACACTCCCACCGTCGTCGACGATCGTCGATGTCGGCGCAGGCACTGGCATTTTCTCACTCGCGTTCGCCGCCGAGCTGCCAGACTGCCAGGTTTTCTCCCTCGAGGTGCGGTCCGACGCGATTCGGACGATCCGCGGCAAGGCACGGCGCGCCGGCGTTGAGGATCGCGTCACCCCGATGCGGATGCCCCCAAGCGTCGCACCTGAGCTGCCAGGCGGTCGCCGCGCCGCTCTTGTGTTCATGTGCGACGTGCTGCACCTCGTCGGCGAGGGCGAGCGGGAGGGGCTGGCGTGCTCTCTGCGCGCGCTGCTCGCCGACGGCGGGCGCCTCGTCGCCGTCGAGCAGCGCGAGGTCGCCGACAACCTGCTCATCGACATCCAGGACGCCGGCTTCATCCAGTGCCGATGCCCGCAGCTCGTCGCCGATCGCCGCGTGATGTGCTTCGACGTGGACCCGACGGCGCCGCCACCGCCGCCACTGCAGCAGCCTCCGTCTCCGCTCGACACCGACGAGGGCGAGGAGGAGGAGGAGCATGCGGAGGAGGGCGGCGAGGAGGCGCGGCAGGCGGCGCCCACCGGAGCCAGCGTGCCGCCACTCGTCATGCGAGCGGAGACCGTCCAGGTGCCGTCGCAGGACGTGGACGTGAACGGGGGCGGCGGTGGCGGCGGCAGTGCCTGCGTCCTCGAGGACAACCCGGGCGGCCCCATCGCGACCGACGACGACAATGACGACGACGACCACGACCTGATGCTGGAGGACAACTTCCCGATTCGTTGAGCTTCGTAGCCCTCTTATTTTGAAGCACCTCCTACCTAGGAATTCCAAGAGGTACCACCGGCCGCCTCGGTCCGGCCGCGGAGGCGGAAAAGGGTCCGGCGAGCCCTTCGCGGCCTCTCCCACCCTCCGGTCATAATGGCGCTCGTGCCATACCTCTCCTCCGTCCTCTCGCTGGCTTGCTCACCCCGACCAAGCCGCTGGGTCGACAAAGATACCCCGCAACGCCACCACTGCAAGGTGGTTGACGGCGAAGAGCTGCAGCTCGTATTTAGCGACGAGTTCCAGACGGCGCACGCGGGACCCACGGGGATCGATCTGGACAAGTGGAGCCCTACCGAGGCGATTGACACCGACACGTACGGCGACACGTACCTCAGCCCGCGGCTGGTGAGCGTCGCGAATGGCTCGCTGAACCTCTCGGCGGCCGACCAGGGGCACGCGAGTGCAGGCTACACTGGCGCACAGGTCACGTCGTGGAACAAGTTTTGCTACACCGGCGGTTACCTCGAGGTGCGCTACAAGATGCCGGGCAGGCCGCGCGAGGGCCTCGGGATCTGGCCGGCTATCTGGACGCTCGGCAATCTCGCGCGCGACAACTTCCCATCGTCGGTCGACAACGTGTGGCCTTTCTCGTATGATCGCTGCAAGTGCCCGGGCCCCGAGGCAAAGTACGGGCAGCAGCAGCGCATCTCAGCATGCGCCGACCACCCGGCACGCTACGGGCTCAACAAGTACCAGGGACGTGGCGCGCCTGAGATCGACCTGCTCGAGACGACGATGTGCACGCGGCAGATGACGGAGCACCTACGCCGGACGCTCGGTGCCGTCTGGAACGACACGTGCCTGATCTCGTCACTTCAGCTCACGCCACGCCTGCCGTCGTCTTGGCGGCCGATGGTGTATACGTTGCCGTACGCCGCGCGCCGCAGCGGCCTCCGCGCTTTGCGTGCCCAGGCCTGTGCCCAACTAACAAAAGCCTCCGGCCGCTCCTATAGGAGCGAAGACCACCCGTGGTACTCCGAGTGGGTCGCCTACCAACCGAACGTGACTGTGCAGAACACAGCTTTCTACGGCATGCACGACTTCGACACGCTCGGCGCGATCACGCTGCTCAACGACTCGGCGTACACGACCTTTTCGACCGTCGGCTTCTCAGCGAAGTTAGCGCCCGAGTGTGGCTCGCACTTTGTCAATCGACGGCGCGTCGGTGAGCGGACGGCAAAACAGGGAGCAGCGTGCCGGAATGGCTCGCTGCTCACGTGGTGGAAGGATGACGTGTGGCTCACGCGTGTACGTGGCGGCGCATTCGGCGCGTTCGGTGACACGCCAGAGCGGCTGGTGCCGCTCGAACCGATGTACATCTTGCTCGAGCTCAAAGTTTCTCCGCAGAGGTGGGGCGTCCCACGGCCCGATATCTGGCCGCTTCATTTCCTCGTCGACTACGTCCGTCTCTACCAGGCCGACGGCGCTCTCGCACTTGGATGCGACACGCCCGACTTCCCGAGCAAGCGGTGGATCGAGGGCCACCACCTCGACTACGGCATCCCAGGGACGTCGCTCGTCTTCCTGCCGCGCATCGCACTAGCCGCGCTGGTCACGCTCGGCTTCCTCCTCACTTTCTTTGGCGCCGTCGAACTCTCGCGCGTCGGCGCCGCTCTTCACGGCGCGCTCGTCGCCTGCGGTCCGGTCTGGCTCGCCCTTTCCTCCACCTCGGGCGCGTCGATTGTGCCTCAGGCCGGCGGCGCGCTGCTGTGGCCCGTCTACTTGCAGACTGCGGTCACCGCCGCCGCGCTCGCCCAGCTGATGCCAACGCTACCGCTCTTTGCCGCTGCCTCCGCCGCCACCGCACTCGTCGTCGTGCAGGTGCAGTCGCTCGAAGAGGACGCGGCCGCCGGCGCCGGCCAGGCCGCCCGTGCCGGCGTCGGCGGCACGGCGCCGTGGGCGGCACTCGGCGCCGTGTTTGTGGTTCTGCTCGTGCTCGGCGCTGCTGGCGGGCCACGGCTGCGGCGAACGGCCTCCGTGAGCGCGGTCGCGCTCGCGGGGAGCCAGGAGGCCGCGCTTGGGCTCGGCGCGCTGCTCGACTGCGCGTGGGTGTCGCGTCTGGCCGCGTCGCTGGGTCTTCCGACTGCTGATGACGCCGGCACCTTCACCCCGTCGCAGAACTGCCGGCCCGGTGCGCTTCTGGCCGCCTCCGCTGTCGTGGGCATCCTTGGAGCCATGCACCAGCTGCTTCGCCTCGCGCGCGGCGGGGCATTCGCGCCTCCGCGCGCTGCTGCCACCCGCCGTCACAGAAACGCGCACCACGGCGTGGTCGAATCGCTACGCGAGCCGCTCCGTCCGGCGGCGGCGGCGGACGACACCTCGGACGTGGCGGCAGACGCGCTGGAAGCGGGGCGGCGGACACCGACGCAGCCCGTAGGGTCGCTGCACTCGGTGCACGCGGGGGATGAAGGCGACTCGCCGTCGTTTGTGCGCGAACTCCGGGGTGGAACACCGTGGCACGGCGAGAGAGGCGAACCCGAGACTCTGCCTTCCCCCGGCAACGGCCGGTACTCGTCGCTAGGCCGGGACCTCGCTCGTTCTTTCGAAGGGGGCGGCACCCTCGGCGTGGCCGCCGCGCGCTTGTTCTTTGGCGTGGCCAACGTACCGGCTCGGGCGGGGCGACTGGCGTCGCCAGAACCGTCGGCGTCGCGCACCGAGGGGAATGCGTCGGCGCGAGCCACGGTGGCGGAAGACGACGAGACGGCGTGGGGCACAGTGGCGGCGATCGCGGCGGCCGAGCGCCTGCAAGCGGCTGTGGGTCTGCAGTCCTCAGTGGCCGCGGGACAGGCGGCGCATGTCATCGCGCTGCAGCAGAGCGCACGACGCACACGCCGCTCGGCCGCCGCCGCGGCCTGCGACGTCCACGGTGCTCTCACCGGGGCGTACATTCACTGGTGCCGCAAGCTCGGACTAGCGCCTCGCACCGCGACCTCCGCGCTGCACTCCGAGGGTGGGGCGCGCGTCAAAGGAACGCCGTGCGCAACGCAGATCGTCGAGGAGTCGGTGCTGTACCTGTGCGTGTGGGCAGAGGCTGCCAACTTGCGGCACATGCCGGAGCTGCTGTGCTGGCTACTCCACTCGCTCCTCGGTGGCCGCTCTGCTTGGACGTTAGGTGCCGTTGGCGGCGGCTCTTCGCTCTGCGCGTCGCTCCTCGACGACGTCATTCAACCGATCTATCGCGTCGCCGCCGAGCGCATGAAGGCGCCCTCGCGATTGACCTATGACGACCTAAACGAGCTGTTCTGGTCGTCGCGCTGCGAGTTGTACTCGCCCTTTGTGGGCGGCAGCGGCGGCGGCGACGGGCTGAAGCTCACGTGGGTGGGGCATGCCCTGGCAACATGCCCGAAGACCCACATGGAGAGCAATTCGTGGCTGCACCTGGCGCAGACCTTCCTCAAGCCTCTGTGGCTATACTTCTCTTTGCTGTATCTCGTCGTTACCGCTGCGTACTCGGCGAGCTCGCGCTCCTCGCTCGCGCTTGCCCTCGCGCGCGCCTCCTTCTCGCTCTACCTCTTCGCAATGTACTCTCTCGCGAAGGAGCTCCTCGATCTTTGGGCGCACTGTGCGCTCGCGGTGCCGCGCCTCGACGGCCTGCGTCTGGCCGCCAGCAACGACAACGCACGCCAGTGGTGGTCGCGAAAGCCGCCGGCCACGCCGCTTCTCCTTGGCGCGGCTCGCGCCGTGGCGAAGCTGCTGTATGCGTCAGTCGTGGGGCTGCTCGGGCTGCTCGCCCTCTCGCCGCTGGACTGCGATTCCCTGCCCGATGGCAAGCCCGGCTCGGCCGCACACGACCGCCGCATCTACGCCGGTTGTGCCGGCGTGGTGCCTCCCTCTGGGCTGAGTCCTGAAGGCCACGCCGAGTCGCTCCCGCTGTGGGCCGCCTTCTGGACTGCGGGCGGCGTGCAGCTCGGCACGTACGCGCTTTACTCGGCGTTCGTCGGTCGTGTGCCCGCGCTGCGGCTGCTCACGACGCCGTACCGCTCAGAACGCCTCGGCGAGCGGTTTTATGCGCGGCACCACCCCCGCGCGCACGGCGGCATCGCCTTTTGGCTGGCGCTTCTCTTGGTGTGGTCCGCAGCCTGCTACTTTCTCGCTGCGCGCCCCGCTGCCGAGGGCTACGCCGGCTTCGCGCGGCTGTACGAGCAGCGAGTCGCGTCACCCTCCGAGTTCGCTCTACTTGTCGTATCTCTTGCTGTCCCACTTCTCCCCTTCGCGCTCATCCTCTCCGACTTCCTCTTCACCGTCCTCCTCGCCGCCGTCGCATGGCTTTCGGCGCAGCAGCTCGGCCTGGGCCGCCTCACGCGTTTTCGCCAGCTCGTCCGCGGTTTCGACGCCGTCGGCCGCCGGTACGCCGCCGCACTCATTGCTGATGCCCAACGGCCACCAGCCGCCTGCTTCGGGAGCCCATCGCCCCGCGCCGGCGCTTCCGACGGGGAGTCACCGATGCCGACGCCGTCGCCCGCTCATACATCGCTCGATCGCGGTCTGGACGAAGCGGCAACGCCTGCACGAGACGACGCCGACGCCGAGGCTGACGCGCGCGATGTGAATGATGGCGGCGACGACGATGGCGTCGGCGCCGGCACGCAAGCTCGGTGGCTCTTCGCGACCGGATGGGACGCGCTGGTGCACGAGCTGCGGCAGAGCGATCTGCTCTCCAACGCCGAGGCGTCTGCGCTGCAGTTCCTGCGGCTGCCTCGCTCTGCACACCACCTCGCGACTCCCGGCTGGGCGGCGTCGCCTGCCGCTGCCTCCTCCTCGCCCCACATTCAGTTCAGCGCGTTTCAGCTCTACGAACCGCCCATGATCCTCTCCTGTGGCGCCGCGCTCATGGCCGCCAACCGCTTCGGCTCGGTCCGCGAGGCTGTCGCGGTCTCCGAGCTCGCCATACGCTGGCTCGACAGCGACGACGACGGGGGGGGCGCCGAGGGGGCGGCGCGCGCTGCACGGGCGGCGGCGAATCTGCTGCGCGCGGTGGCCGCGCGGCTGGTCGGCGCTGGTGGCGCGCAACGTGCCCTCGAAACCCTGTGCGTTGCGTTGCGGGCACTCTCCGCCGCCGATGTGCTCCGCCGAGCCGGCATGCCGCGCGCACTGCGCGCAGCGCACGCGCTCGCCGACGCAGCCTCCGAAGGAACGCTTGCGCCGGCGGCGCGAGCGGCACTCGAGCTCCTCGATGCTCTCGGCACCATCCTTCCCGACTCACCCGCCGGTGCTCCCGCGGCGCTGCCGCCGTCAGCGTCGACGGCAAAGGCCGCGAGCGCCTCGGCGGCTGCCGCGCTGTGGAGGCTGCGTGCAAGCGCCTTCCTCACGGATGAGGCATTCGCCCGCCGGCAACTCCTTGCGCTGCGCTCCGACGCGGCAGGGCAGCGGTGGGCTGGCGCCCTCGCTACATTACTCGCCGCGACCGCCACCGGCAGGTTGATAAAGCCAACTTCGAGCGAGGCGCGTCGGCGGCTGAAAAGCTTCGCTGGCTCGCTGGCGCTACCAATGCCTGCGCCGCCTCCCGTCGCCTGCATGCGCTCGGTTTCTTTCCTGACGCCAGTGTACGCCGAGACTGTGATCTTCTCGCTCGGCGAGCTCTGCGCGGCGGGCCCCGACGGTCGCCAGCTCCTCGACGTGCTGCAGGAGCTGTACGCTGACGAGTGGGCCAACTTTTGCGAGCGTCGCGGCGTGCCGTCCTCTCTCGGTGCTGCTGACCTGTTGGTTGCCGCGCCGGGCGTGCTGCAATCGGTGCGCCTCTGGGCATCCTTCCGCGGGCAGACGCTCGCGCGCACAGTGCGCGGGATCATGCAATACGACGCGGCGCTGCGGCTCCAGGCATCACTCGAGCAGCCCAACCTCGACGGCGCGGACGTCGCGGAGCTCGTTTGCTCGAAGTTCGACTACGTCGTCTGCTGTCAGCTGCTCGGTGCGCAGCGGCGGCGTGCGGACCCTGCGGCAGACGATGTCGACTGGCTACTGCGCGCCTATCCTGGGCTCAAGGTCGTTTACCTCGAGCAGCTGCCGGCAGACGCTGAGGCTGAGGAGAAGCACGACGCGGTGCTCCTCCGCTCGGGCCACAATGGTGAGGTGGCCGAGGCTGCACGCGTGCGGCTGCCGGGTCCCGCGATCCTCGGCGAGGGTAAGCCGGAGAATCAGAATGTTGGGCTCCCGTTTACGCGAGGGGAAATTTGTTGTCTCGTGGACATGAATCAAGACGGCGTAAGCCGCGCCACAGCCCGCCAGCCACCGCTCTGCGAGGCCGCGTCCGAGTGCATGCCAACGGCGCGGCTCAGTACTTCGAGGAGGCCTTGAAAATTCGCAACCTGCTCCAAGAGTTCGAGGCGCCGGAGGAGGGGGGCGGCGGCGGGGCGGCGAACGGGACGGCGAAGCGCGACCCCCGGCCAATCACAATCGTGGGCTTCCCCGAGCACATGTAAGCCCTGCCACAGCCCTGCCACCAGCCGCCGCCCTGCGAGGCCGCGTCTGAGTGCGTGTAATTGGCGCGGCGCAGCTTCACCCAGTCCTCGGGATTTGTCACGGCGATCTTCATGGCGATGCAAGAGCGGTATTTTGGCACCTTCTTCCAGCGCGTGCTCGCGGCCCCACTCGATGTGCGCTTCCACTACGGCCACCCAGACCTGCTCGACAAGCTTCACTTCCTCACGCGCGGCGGCGTCTCGAAGGCCTCGAAGGAGATCAATCTCTCTGAAGACGTCTTCGCCGGATACAAGACGACGCTGCACGGCGGCCGCGTCGTGTTTCGCGAGTACCACCAGCTCGGAAAAGGTCGGATGACAAATCTGTCGGAGATCTCCGCGTTTTTTGGCAAGCTCGCGCAGGGCGCCGCATGCCAGGTGATGTCTCGCGACCTGTACCGTCTCTGCAAGGCGTTGCCTATCGACCGCCAGCTGTCCACGATGCACGGCGCGTTCGGCTTCTACCTAATCAACGCGGTGACCATGCACCTCGTCCAGTTCACCGCGTACCTTCTCGCGCTTCTAAATCTGTCTGGCCTGCTGCCTTACTTCTCGGGAACCCCCGTCACGCTGAATAACCTCGCGGTTTGGATGCCTGCCTTCGCGTCGCTCGTGTTGATGGTGCCCGACGCGCTGATGGTGGCCCACGAGCGCGGAATGCGCGTGGCCGTCAACTACCTCTTCGGTAAGCTGCTCACCCTTGCGCCGCTGTACTACATCTTCATCGCGCAGACGCGCTCGTACCACTTCGCGCGGACGACGCGCTGGGGTGGTGCCGACTACTTTAAGACGTCCAGGGCTGTCTCGATCGCACACATGCCGCTGCACGAGGTGTGGATGTCGTACGCGCGCTCGCACTTTTATCCGGCTGCCGATATTCTGCTGCTCCTGTTCGTTGCACAGTCGTTCGACGCCCCTTCAACGCTTGCCAACCTCGTCTGGATGCTTTGGCTCATCTGCCTTGCCCTCCTCTACGTCCCGTTCGTGTACAATCCGCACGCCCTTCACCTCCGCACGCTGCGTCGCGACCTTCACCTGTGGACGGCCTGGATGCAGGGCGCCCCGCAGGTGGCGGCGACAAAGAAGCAGGGCGTTCCCGTCGCTGCAGCTGCCGCTGCTGCACCTGCGTCTGATCTCGGCTCTCCGCCGCCGCCGACGGGGGCGGGGGCGGGGGCAGGGGCGACGGAGGCGACGGCAGCGGCAGCGTCGGCAACGCCGACGGCGACGACGGCGACGACGGCGACGACGGCGACGACAGCGACGGCGGCCAACGCATGGGCCGCGTGGTGGGACTGCGGCACCCCGACGGCGGCGAAGTACGGCACCTCGAGCGCGGCGACCTTCGGCCAGCTGCTGATGGGTGCGGTGTACGCGTACGTGAGCTACAGCACGCTCGAGCTCGCCTCTGGCGGCTCGGGCGTCGTCAACGGTTGGCTGCTCTCGGCCGCCGCCGCGCCGCTCGCGCCCGTGTGGGCCGTCGCCGCCGCGGACGCCGCCGCCGGCTGGCCGGGCGGCTGCGGCCGTGCGGCGGCGGCGCTCGCGCGGCGGCGGCTCCGCGTTGCCATCGGCCTCGCCGTCGGAGCCGTCGGCTGGGGCGTGTACGTGACGCAGACCGGCGTCGTCGAGTCTAATCATGTCGGCTGGAGACGCTCCTTCTACGCGGTCCCCGGCCTCTTCACGCACCTCGTCGCCCTTCACTTCGGTCTCTCTTCGCTGAGCTGCGGGCTTGCCCTCGCACAGGGCCACGTCCCAGGCTGTCGCGGCGCGCTGTGCGCGCTTCACCGCGCGCGCGACTACACACTTTGCGCCGTGCAGGTCGCGCCCCTCCTCCTCCTTGCTGCACTGCGGCTGCCGCACCGCGTGCAGTCAAGCATCGTCTTCCAGACGTCGCCCTTCTTCTTCAACGATAGCCGCCGTTCGCGCTGCTGCTGCGCGTTGGCCGCCCTCGTCTTCTTCGCTGTGTTCGGCGGCTGGGTCACGTATGAAGTGATGTGGATGCTCGGGTACGCCGAGCTCCTTCCGATCGACGTGTTTGCGTGCTGAGCGAGTTCGAGTGCTCGGCTCGGGAGCATGCACGCGAGGTCATGGAGTGATCGGGTCCTCTCACTGCCCCTAGGGGAGTACTTTACTTAGCTACAGTAAGGCTTTAACGGTTTTAACGATTTCTCTCGCCAAGCACCAGTCAGCATACCCGTGTGGGCAGCCATCCGTGGGCTGGTTTTCGGGCGGGGTGGGGCTGGTG
>MDSW01197112.1_pt1 | contig 15336 bp, 27 predicted proteins | sample 811171 | NCBI WGS metagenome assembly MDSW01 (sample SAMN05326641, study PRJNA326480) | marine metagenome | isolation source: seawater | place: Atlantic Ocean: North West | collected 2012 | reverse complement strand
CTTAGATTATCAGGTAAATTTTTTGAATTATAAATACCATTTAATGAAGGGAATAATTTTCTCTTTGTAAGATCTCCAGTTGCCCCGAAAATGATTATGATATTACAGGAATCTTTTTTCATTAATAAGTTTTTACAAACATATCTAAACAAAAAAATCTTATTGTATTTATTATTAAAAAATTTATTTCATATTTGTCAAAATTATTAAAATGAAGTATGATTTTGGACTTGTAGGGTTAGGAGTTATGGGTAGAAATTTTATCCTAAATGTTGCTGAAAACGGCTTCTCCTCAATAGGTTTATCTTCTAATCAAGATGCTATAGATCTACTAAAAAGTGATGGTAAATCTTACAAAGTTGATGGTACTTTAGATGATAAAGATTTTGTTCTGAGATTAAAGAGGCCAAGGAAAATAATGCTACTTGTACCTGCAGGAAACCCTGTCGATTCAGTGATAGAAAGGTTTCTTCCTTACCTTGAGGATGGAGATATTATAATTGATGGTGGAAATTCTCATTTTGATGACACTGACAGAAGATATAAGTTCTTAAAAGGTAAGAGTATTAATTTTATTGGTGCTGGAGTATCAGGAGGTTCAAAGGGTGCTAGAATAGGCCCTAGTATTATGCCAGGATGTGATAAGGATATTTATGATGAAATTAAACCAATTTTTGAGGCTTCTTCTGCAAAAGTAAATGGTGACCCGTGTGTTACTTACCTAGGCAACACATCTTCTGGACATTATGTCAAAATGATTCACAATGGAATAGAATATGCGATAATGCAATTGATTTCTGAAAACTATCATGTTCTTAAGTACGGATTAAAACTTGATAATAATAATATACACAGTGTATTTAAGAAATGGAATGAAGGTCAGTTGAACTCTTATCTTATAGAAATTTCTAGAGATATCTTTTTAGCAAAAGATAATGATTCGGGGACTCATATTGTTGATCTAATTTTAGATAAAGCAAAGCAGAAGGGTACAGGTAAATGGACATCTCAGAGTGCTATGGATTTGGGGGTAAGTATTCCAACTATAGACTCTGCTGTATCAATGAGAATTATATCTTCTTTCAAGGAGATGAGAAAAAAAGGTGAGAAAATTTATGGTAAATTTAATATATCTGATAAATCTATTTCTGTTGAAGATGTTGAAAAATCACTCTTATTTAGTTTTATTATATCCTTTGCACAGGGTTTATCTCAGTTAAAGTCTGCGTCAGAAGAAAAATCTTATAACCTTAATTTTGAAGAAATATGTAAGATATGGCGTGGAGGGTGCATTATAAGAGCTAAACTTCTTGAGAACTTCATGAATGCTTACAGAAAAGATAAAAATCTAGAAAATTTGTTATTTGATGAGGGTATTTCTAAAATTATAAATAGTGTGGTGAGTTCTTCTAGAAAAGTATCTATTTATTGTATTAATAACCAAATCCCTGCTCAAGGCCTATTATCATCAATAAGTTATTTTGATTCATTAAAAACAGGTAGGTTACCAATGAACTTAGTACAAGCTCAAAGAGATTGTTTTGGTGAACATACTTTTGAAAGAATTGACAAAGAAGGAACCTTTCATTATGATAATTGGCAATAGTTCTGATTAAAAAAATATCAAAAATTTTATATTTTTGCAGAATTATGAAAAAAATTTTAATAATTACTTTACTTTTTTTATCCTTCAATTCTTTTTCAAACATTAGGTTAGATTCTGTCTGGACTTCTCCTACCTCATATTATTTATCAAAAGGGAAAATCACAACATTGTTAAATCAATCTCAATATAAGAACTGGGTTGCGGGAGGTGTAAATAATCTTTCGCTAACGCTAATTTTAGATTATGACTTTACATTGAAAAACGGTGATTTAGAATGGATTAATAGAATTGATGGAGCGTATGGTCTTGTTAAAAATCAAGATGAAGATATAAAAAAGAATGAGGACAGATTAGAACTTTATTCACTATTAGCACTTAAAAATAAAGGCAGATGGTCCTATTCTGCTGTTTTTAATTTAAAATCTCAGTGGTCAAATGGTTATGAGTATGCCCCTTTACCAAATGGTGTTATAGATAGAACACTCACTACAAAATTTTTGTCCCCTGCATATTCACAGGTAGGATTAGGGATGTTTTATAAAAGAGACGATAATTTCTGGTTTAATTATGCTCTATTATCAGCTAGATATATAATGGTAAATACTGTATTCACAGAATCCTTATTGGACGGAGAAAATTATTTTGGTGTTGAGAAGGGTAAATCAGGTAGATTTGAAGCTGGAGGAATAATATCAGCATATTATAAGAAAGAAATAATGAAGAATATGCACATGGAAAATAAACTTAACTTATTTCAAAATTATTTAGAGGATCCATTAAACATTGATGTTGACTACACTCTAAGTCTTGAGTTCACAATTAATCAATTTTTCTCGACTAATATACTCGTTCAAATATTGTATGATGATAATGCAATTCCAGAAATACAACTTAAAGAAGTCTTTGGTGTTAGTTTCAATGTCAACTTCTAAGTTCATAATATTTAATTTTTTGTATATTCATATATGTTTTTAAAAATCATCTTTTCTATAATAATTAATATATTATCTCAGGATGATACAATTTCATTATTTAATGGAAAGAATTTAGATGGATGGAAAGTATATGGGACTGAGAAATGGTATGTAGATAATGGAGAACTTATTTGTGAGAGTGGACCTGATAAGGAATATGGTTACTTAGCTACAACTAATGAATATAAAAATTTTATATTAAACCTTGAATTTTATCAGCAATCTGATGGTAATAGTGGAGTATTCTTTAGATCCTCAATAGAAGGAGTGATAATATCTGGCTGGCAGGTAGAAGTAGCTCCACCTGGTAATAATTCTGGTGGGATTTATGAATCTTACGGAAGAGGCTGGTTGGTTAAACCTGATCCTAAATATGATAATATAATCAAAATGCAGAGCTGGAATTTAATGAAGATAATGGTTGATGGTGATAATGTTAAAACCTGGATTAACGGTATAGAAATGGTTGATATAACTGATCCATTTATAGGTGATGCAAATGGATCAATTGCCTTACAAATTCATGATGGAGGTGGGATAAAGGTTAGGTGGAGAAATTTAGAATTGACTCCAATTAATTAACAATTACAGTCTTCAGTTTTTAGAAAATCAAGAAATACACATGCTTTTTCATTAACCATATTATAACTAAAAGGATATTCCCTTTTAGATATGCTGTCATACGGTTCAATCTTATTTATTTTATATCTAACGTTAGCATCTTTAATTATATAAGTCCCATCTATATTTTTATTATTAAACTTAATATAATGGTAGTCGTTCATCAGAGAATCTTTAAGATCTATATCAGGAAGGTAAGCGTAATCTAACTTAATTGTAAAAAATCCTTCAAATAGATCAATTTCGTGAATATTTTCTTCAATGAAATCACAATTTTCATAACTTATTAGAAGGGCATCATCTTCTGATATTATAGTACATGATAAGTAAGAAAAAATAAAAAAGGTATATATGCTTCTCAAAAATTAATTATTTGAACTTTATCTTGAAATAGAGGATAATGATTGCACATGTGCCAACAAAGAAATTAGCAGCAATGATTGCAATGTCTTGCTTAGTGAATGCGTATGTTAACCAAACTATATTACTTAACAAAATTATCAAAATCATAGATAGAGATAGATCTCTAGCGGATTTAAGCTTCCATGTTCTATATACCTGAGGGAAAAATGTAACACCAGATAAGAAAGCTCCAAAAAGACCAATTAAATCTATAGTATCCATTGTTATAAGTTTTTATGAACATATAACGATTCAAATACCTTTTTGTTTAGTGCATCCCTCCATATAATTCTGAGTTTATATCTTTTGATAACGTGTGTTTTACTCTCAATATATTCTCTAATAATCTTACATTTAATCATTCTTAAACGTATAGCATAATTACGAATAATCAAAAGTAAAATTGATTATTTAATATTAATTATTGATAAAAGTAGGGATCTGTACTAAAGAAATAATCAGACTCTTCTTTTGTGTGAGTTTTTTCGTGAATTACCTCAAAAACTCTTTTAGGATAGTTTATACTATCTTTTAAATCTATTTCATTTTCCATTCTGAATTGGCTCAGTATCAGGCATTAACTTATTAAGTATTGTATATACAGGACAAAATTTAGTTATAGGACTTAAAATTTGTAGTACTGCTACAGCAACTGCAATATATATATAATTAAAGCCAAACTCATTTGTAAGTAACATAGAACCAATGTAGAGTAATCCTACAATTCCGTCATGGACTCTAACTTTTATTATGTCTCTTTCTGAATTAATTGATCTCATAGTAGTTTTTTTATTAATATAAATACATTAATTAATATTTCAAATAAATCAATATTATAAAATTTTAGCAAAAATTAATTAATGAAAAAGATTAGATATCTAAAAAGACTTCGCCAATTATATAACCTAAAAGTATACCAATGCCGAAGTATAAGATAATATATAAAGCTGTTTTTATTGAATCGTTCATACCAACTATTTTCAATCTATTAAGATCATTTTAAATATCAAAGAAAAAGGTATTATTAAATAGAATCGTTTTTGCAGAGTTTCTTTAAAGTCTTTATACTATTATTCCACTTAACACCATCAAAATACTCAATACCTTTAAAATCTCTAACTTTATATAATGCCTTTTCTCCGTAACAAGTTCCTAGGTATATAAATTTCATTTTATTTTTTTTTGCATAAAAGATGACCTTTTCCATAATAAATTTTCCTATAGAGAAATCCTTTAAATACTTTATATTATAAAAAGAGAACCAGTAGTGTATTATATTTTTGCTATGATAAAGTATAACATATCCTATATCTAAGTCTTCAATAGAAAATTTAAATACTTTATTATAATTATTACGACTAATTATTATTTCTAGTCTCTCTAAAGAAAGTGGTTCATTGATGAACCTTTCTTTGGAATAGTTAATACAAAATTTTTTAAAGTCATTGTCATGATTAAAATTTTCTTTATCAATCAGCTTAACTTTAATATTAAACTTAGATTTTACACTTTTAATTATCCTTTTATTCTCAGATAACCTCTCGTAATCATTTAGATTTATTCTAATACTTCTTGCCATGTAATAAACTTCCTTAGAACTATTAATATTACCAGTATATGGCAAAAAACCTTTAGAAAATATTTTTTCAATATCATCTGAGTTATTTAGCACACAATTGACAGTGTATCCAAATTTATAGTCTTTATAGTTGATGTTGTCTTCGGTATATAAATACTCCATATTTTATTGAGTAGTCGCGAATATATAAAACATAGCGAATAATTATTATATCATTTTAAAAATAAAGATTTTGAAACCGAATAAATCTATTGCCGTTTTATGATTATGAAATCATTACACACAATACTATTAATTTTTTTCAATTTTATGGCTTTTTCTCAAGTTGAACAACAAAAATACAACGTAATTAATAATATTGATGAAGTGGAGATAAGAAATTATCCTCCTGCAATATATGCTTCTGTCACACTAGATCAAACAAATGACAATTCACTTTTCAGAATTTTAGCAGGTTATATATTTGGAGGAAATAATGAGAATCAGAAAATTGCTATGACTGCTCCAGTACACATGGAAGAAATTAATAATGGTACAAATGAGTCGGTAACTATGAAGTTTGTAATGCCCTCTGACCTTGATCTTAATGACCTTTCTAAGCCTGATGATCCTAGAATAGAAATGTTCAAATCTGTTGAAAAAAAATATGCTGCTATTTCATATTCAGGATATAATAATCAAGATAAGTTTATTAAGTACTCTCAAAAACTTAGGGATGCTCTATTAGAAAATAATCTTTCATTCACTGATAATCCTATTTATTTGGGTTATGATGCTCCTTACAAATTTTGGAATAGAAAAAACGAAGTGTTATTTGAATTGAATAACTAATCTTCAAGTAAAGTTTCTCTCATAAATTTCTTAGCAAAAGCGAATGACCGCTCTCTAGCTATAGGATTCCCTCCATAATTTACTCCCCTAGAAACACAAAACATAAACCCTAACTTTTGAAGAAAAGAATTTGACATTGGAATATTAAGATAATTCATCAACACATCACCATCTTTAGTAAGTTGAAATAGACAATCACTAAAGTTATATGCATTTTCATTTCTTATAACCGGTGCATCTTTATCAAATGAGTGATGAGAATCCTCATATATTGTTAAGTTAATATTAGAGTTATTATCTAATTTTCTAACAAATTTCTCACAAGGTTCTGCAGGTGTCCAATTATCTAATTCTCCTATTAGTATATGGATAGGGGAGTCAGAAAATTCAATGTTTTCTGGTTCAAAAAAGCATGGTGGGTAAAATGCTAGATGAGATTTAAATTTAATATTTTTATTTATTGCATTATTAATTGGAAGCCATGCAGAGAATAATGTTACTCCACCTCCTAAACTCCATCCTGTTATAGAAATTCTATCCTTGTCTAAGTTTGGATGTTTTGCAAGTATTTCAAATGCTCTGTAAGCATCTAAAATAATTGCAGCAATAGTAACTTCATTTTGTGTCCCTACAGTTGAAGTAATATTTCTGCTTTTAAAACTATTCAATTCAAAAGTAGCTATTCCCATTTCCCTATACATTCGGAGGTATTCATAATGATGATCAGCCCAACCAAGACTTCCTGCAACTCCTATAACCACAGGAAATTTTTTATTAGATTTTTTATTATAAAATGGCAATTTAAGTTTTCCTGAAACATTTTGTTTTTCCTGTGAATCAAGATTTTCAATTATATCATTTAAAGAGAAAGGGTTTGCGCTTTCAAATTTAATAATCTCTTGGTGACTTTGAGATAAGGTGTTATTTAATGATATAAAGAAAATTAAAATGGTATAATGTAATTTCATCATTATAATTTAACATTATATAGTTAACAAACATAATTACTAATTTGATAAATAAAAAAAGGTCCATATGGACCTTTTAATAATAAGTTTTTCAAAAGCTTATTTGATAGGTGATACTTTAAAGTTAAGAGTTTGATTTACTAAATCTAATACTCCACTTACCATCATCAAGTTCCCATCAGTTACTGCATCAAGAGAATACAATTTGAATACTTTTCCTTCTTTTCTCCATACACCTTGTAATGTAGCTTTCTGAATATCTTCTCCTTGCTGAGCCCAAGCATGACCTGTAAACTCACCTTGACCTTCAGTCTCTAAAAGACTAGTAAATAGGTATGATAAATAAACTTTACCGTACTCACCAGCATCTCCAGATGAAGTTAATTTATAATTTTGACCATCTTCAGTATAAACAGCGTCAATTGTTGTTTTAACTTCAAATTCTCCTTCACCAAAATTGATATCTTGAGAAAAAGAAACTAGACCTATAAATAACATAGGTAATAATAATATGATTTTTTTCATCGTTTTAATTTTTTAATTTGATAATAGAAAGAGGTAAAATTATATTCTAAAAATTTGATTTAAACTATGTAGAATAATTTTTTTTTAAAAAATTCTAAATTGAAATCCAATTAATTAATCAGGGCTAATATTTAGAAATTCTTTTACAAAATCAATTTTAATTTGATATCTAACTATAAAAAATGAAATAATAAATAGTAAAAAAAAGTATAAATCTTTAGAATATTTTAACTCAAAGATTTTAATATCTTTTCCTAATTTTGTGAATGACATAAGCTTTAAAATTAACCATAAGGATATCCATATAATTGAATTAATTCTTAAAGCCTCTAGGGAAATCTGGTCAATAAATGATCTTAGATAATCTATCATCTTCTAATTTTCGGTAATAGATACTCAAAAAAAAAGCCCGTAAGACAACAAATTCCAATAGTAAGTAAGTAACCTTCCTCATCACTTATACCCATGTAATTATCTCCTAAATGAGAAGTAGATAATATTATTCCTGTAAAAAGAAGAAAGTAATAAAATAACTTTTTAAGTAAGCTTATTAATTTATTAATCATTTATTTCATCATAATGATATATTTTATGTCCTTTAATAGGTTTTTTAGAATATTCTATCATAGACTTAGCTACTTTTTTTGCACTAATAGGTCTATATATTCTAGGCATCAAAAAGGAAAATAATGGCATAATATATTGTGCTATTTTTTCACCTGGTCTAAATTCTTTTCTATTTCCAAGTAGAAGAGAGGGTCTGAAAATATAAGTTGAAGGTATATTTATTTTGATGATATCATTCTCTATTTCTCCTTTTAATTTAATATAGAAGCTATAACCATTAACATCTGCACCTGCTGATGAAACTAATAAAATTCTTTTTACTTTACTTTCTTTACATGCTTTGGCTACATCAATTGGTATCTGATAATCAATTTTCCTATATTCACTTTTATCACCATTAACTCTTGACTGTGTTGTTCCAATACAAATAAATACAGTTGTGGAGTTTTTTACAACAGATAATATTGACTTGTAATTACTAAAGTCAATATTATGATTAATGATATTTTGTTCTTCGAAAGAAATATCTTCTCTAGAGCAGACTTTAATATTATCATAATAATTGTCATTTTTTAAAAAATCAACTAAGTAAGATCCAATTAGTCCTGTTGATCCAAAAACTGAAGCGGTTCTTTTACTTGACATACTAATTTTTGAAAATATTATTAAGATTTATATCTTCAGAAGGCATTACCTCTGTAATATCAGTATTATAATTATTAATTAAATTATAGAAATCATCCACATTGATATTAAAAACCTCCTCAAATTTATTTTTCCAGTTTCCATCAGTTGGATTTGTTTCCCAAAAGTCTTTAAGAATTAATCTAAAAGACTCCTCCTCAGTATAATTAGCTTTTTGTAATTCTTTTGATAATACTAAAAACATAAAGACAGAAGAAGCATAATTCATATCTACATCAGATGAAGAATTGTATTTTTCATAAATAGAAGGATTTGATTTCACAGATGGATCAATTTCTGTCTGGGCTTCTAAGAAATAATTTGAATTGTAATAATATTGAATATAAAGAGACTCAAATGTTGCTGCTCCACCTTCACTCATCCACTTAAGTTCAATATCTCCTTCAAAGAAATTTTGTGATAAAGACATTTGGTAGACGTGAAAATATTCATGTGCTACTACAGAAAATCTATGCATTGAGTTCCAGGTGAATTCTTCATTATTTATTTCTAATACCATGAATCTTCTTTTATCATTACCACATATGCAAGCTCCTGATTGATTTCCAATCTCACTTTTATATGGTGAAGAAACATTATCATTCCATGCGTATACATCTAATTCATAGAAATAATTATGAGCTTGCACTGGAATTAATTGATTTAAATTATCCATTATAATACCGAATTCATTTTGCCATGATGAATTAAGGCTACTATGTATATTTAGGTTAAATCTGAACTCGTCTAGACTAACTACTTCAGACTCTTTATCACATGAAGAAATCAATACAAATAATAATAAAATAGATAATTTTTTCATTGACCTATGATTTATTTAAATAGAGAAATTATTTATTATTTTTAAAGTGCTTTCTTAACCTGCTGCCACCAAGAACAAAATAAATTAAGCTTAAAATTAAAATCCACTGGGAAATAAAAGAAGAGTTTATCTCCTCAGGTATATTAAAATATACGATTATGCAAATAATACCCAGTGATAAATAAAGACATGAGATTGTTAATAGATTATACATTCTAAATTAAATTTTGACATTATAGTTAAATTAAAAATTATTATATATTCTTTTTCAATATTAATTAAATTCAACTTTAAAGCTAAAAAATCTTAGTTTATATTTTCTAGTAATTGATCTAATTCAAATTTTGAGAATTTTCTAAATTTTCCAATTTTTAAATTTCCTAGATTGATATTTATGATTCTAGTTCTGATCAGGTTTTTAACTTTATAGTCAAATAAACCACACATTTTTCTGATTTGTCTATTTAAGCCTTGAGTGAGAATTATTTTAAAAGAGTAATTAGTTATTTTTTTAACTTCACACGGTTTAGTTTTTGTTTTTTTTAGTTTAACCCCTTCAGAAATATTTTTTAGAAAATTTGAGTTGATTTTTTTATTAACATTTACGAGATATTCTTTTTCGTTATTATTTTCTGATCTGAGAATTTTATTTACTATTTCACCGTCATTAGTTAAAAATATTAGTCCTTCGCTATCTTTATCTAATCTTCCAATTGGAAAAATTCTAGAAGGATAACCTATGAAATCAATTATATTGTTATTTATGTTTTGGTTTGTAGTACATTCAATACCTGTAGGCTTATTGAATATAAGGTATATAGATTTCTTTTTTTTTCTTGGTTTAAAAATTAATTCTCCATCTATTCTAATTTCATCATTTGATCCAACTTTAAGACCTAATCTTACTTTTTTACCATTTACAGTAATTCTTTGCTCCTCAATTAATTTATCAACTCCTCTTCTTGAGTAAGAACCTTTCTCACTTAGAAATTTATTAATTCTTATTAACTCTTCTTTACTCAACTTCTAGCTTCTTATAAAATGTTTCTTTTGCAATCTTAGAATACTTTGAAGGATATTTTTCAATTTTTTCTTTTTGATGTTTTAGGTGTGCTTTCTTTCTTTTTTCTAATGTTTGAATAACTTCTTTTGTTTCCTTTCTTTTCTTTCTAGCTAAGAAAGATTTAAACATTCTTAATACCTTTTTCATTTAATTGGATTTTTATCTAAAAATAATATTATTCATTTAACCATTTTGCATTTTTAATAGCATCAATTAAATTCTTTTCGTTTAGTTCAACCCAACTATCAGTGTAAACTTCTGCCTTCAATAACTTATCGAAATGTATATCTTCAAAACTACAGAACCATTCACTTGTATCAGCTCCTAAATCTTTGTTTGTTTTTTCCATTTTTTTAATATCAGATAAATCCAATCCTGAAACATGGACGTAGTCTTTCCAACTTAGAAATCTAATCTTATTAGAATCAGCAATATATCTTACCCAACCAATAGCAATTAACTGTTCTTCAAAAGAATTAAATTGGTTGAACTTCCCAGTTTCTTGATTTATAAATCCTTTAAATGCACTAGTTTCATATTTATTATTTCCTGAAAACCAAAGTGCTGGTTTTAAACCATTATCTTGATCTGTTTTCTGAACTTTAAGGACTGCATCCTGATTGATTTTATCAATAGCAGTCGTGATGTGTGTGTAATGATATAATAGCATAACAATAAAATTAGATGTTAATTTTCTTTTAAAAAAGATATTATCTCACTTCTTAAATATTTACCCAAGTTAATGTATTGATTAAATAATATATGAATGAGTTACCTGACCTCAATTAGTTTTACCCATCTCCCCTCAAATCTTTTTAGTGCTTTTTTATCCCACCTATAAACATCCCCATTCTCTGTATTCATTTTCAGAATTAACTCCTGACCATTCTCTCCAGATGATGTTGAAATCATCCATTTTTCATTTGAAAGATCTATATTTTGTGTGCCCATCAATATAAATATAAAAGCAATGAATGTTAACGACGCGGATATTTTACCTATAAATTTTTTCATGTTGTTGTATTTAGTTTTTTTTATAAAGTTATCTATTTAGAATTTAAATAAGATTTTAATTTGTATAGGATGATTTTTGATTTAATTTTTTGATTTAGTAAATTTGTTTTCACCTAATTCTATTGTGCAAATAATAGAAGCAGATAAAGCCACCTATGGTAAGGTGGTTTTTTTTTTTTTCTTGATTCTATAAAGCTCTCTTCTTCTCTTTAGATTTTTTGATTATGATTCTCATTACTAATTATAAAAGCTATGATTATTATTTGATAAATTATATAAAAGAAAACATAAAAATTTGGAAAGATTAGTTTTTCATTAATGGTTTTATAATATTATATATTTGTCGTCTAATTATTGTAAATTCTTTTTATGAAAGAGAAGTTTATACCTTATAAAGAAGTTAAGAAATACATTAAAAATATTGGTGAAACTATTATAAGTTCTAAATGGAAACCAGACCTAATTATAAGTGTAAATAGAGGAGGGTGTGTTCCTGGGATATATTTATCTCATTTAATAGATATAAATCACGAAGTTCTAACTCTATCTAAAAATAAAAAAACTAATAATTCTTCTTATATAAAGAGGATTATGGGAAAACATAAAACTATTTTAGTTATTGATGATATAAATGATACTGGAAAGACAATGAAAGTAATATCTGAGATTTATAGTAAGTTTTTACATAAATTAAAATTTGCTGTTTTAATCGATAATAAATCAAGTCAATTCAAGGTTGATTTTTTCAGTTATAAAATTGATAAAACTGTAGATAACTCATGGATTGTTTTTCCATGGGAAAGTATAGACTCTGAATAAAGAGAATGTTTAAAAATATTAATATAAAAATTTTACTTTATTTAGTTTTCTTACAAATTTTTATAATAACTGTATCTAATTTCTTAGTTTCTATCCCTTTAGAAATATATGGTTTTAAGCTTACTTGGTCTGCTTTCTCTTTCCCACTTGTTGTATTAGCTATTGATTTAACTATTAGAGTTCTTGGGAAATCTATAGCAAGGGCAACTATAACTTTGTCTTATCCTCTTGCTATTATTTCTTCCATAGTAGTTTTATTAATTGAGGGATCAACTGAGTCAGTAGCATTTAGGATAGGTTTTGCAAGTGCCACTGCCTACGGTGTTAGTACATTATTAGATGTATATTTATTTCAAATAATAAGGGAAAGATATAATGCTTGGTGGATTGCACCTTCTATTTCGACAATTTTTGCAAATATTATTGATACATATGTCTTCTTTTTTTCAGCTTTTTCTAATTCTTCAGATCAGTATATGGCCGATAATTGGTTGGAAATATCTGCAACTCAAAGTTTAATAAAAATAATAATTGGTCTTTTACTTTTCTTGCCTTTTTATGGTGTGCTTTTAAATTTTATATTAAAGAAATTCAAGAAGTAGTAATCATATTTTAAACTTTATCTTATTTAAAGAGTATTATATATTATAAACTTTATAATATGAAAAAATATTTTATATGGGTCCTGGATTTTTGGGGAGATTATTATCCAATAATATTAGCTTTTTTTTCTTTTTTATACTCTGTGTCCTTATGGTTTAGTGGTCAACAATTAGCAGGTATATTTGTTGGCATATGGGTACCTTCAATTCTAGGTTTTTCAGTTGCTATCAGACAAAGGAGAAAAGATAGAAATAAAAGAATATCGTCATGAGTACACCAGTTCCTTTTTCTATGTTTGTTATTGGAGCAATTATATTTGTACTTTATCTGACAGGGTATGTGTATATGATTTTAAAAGCATCTGAGCAACAGCAGAATGAATTTAAAAAAGACACCGAACTTCAGTCTTATTATAAAGCTCAAAAAAAGAATAGAAAAGAATAATACATACTTTATTGATAGTATAATTATATCATTGTGAGATTTAATATATTGATATAATATCTATCAAAATAATTAAATTTCGCCTTTCTTCCATGCATAAACAAGTGCTAAGACTGATGCAGCACTTAGTAACATGAAGACTATAGGAGGGTGTGCATTTCCAAGAACAATATTAAACCAATCTGGAAGAACCCAGCCAAGATGAATTATTGATAGTATCTGAGCAGCTGTTTGAGCTGACTCTTTAACTTTAATGTTTACTGCAACTAATACTGCAGCTATCATAGATACACCAATTACCCCGAAAACGAAGTGAATTAACTCAAGAGCTTCTTTTCCTGCATCATTTATACCAGGGAATTGACTAAAAACCATTTCTTCCATCATATCTGGATTAAATGAAAAAAGTACTAGTGGTAAAACAGCTAATAAGTCAATTACAGCTGTTATTAAGAAAAGTGTTCTGAATTTATTCATAATATTTAAAGTTTAATTTTTAATAAATTTAGCTAGTAGAATTGAATAATACAACATAATAAATCATCACTTTTTTTTATTTAGACCTACATAAACTTGTGTAATAAAACCAAGAAATGCAATTATAATAAAAGGAAGAATTAACAACTTTGATGGAGATAGATAACCTAAAAGAGTACTTATTCCTAATGAAAATGTACCAATCACAAAACTATGTTTCTTGAAAAAATCTATCATACTAATTTAAATAAAGATATAAAATTAAACTGTCATTGCCTCTTTTGGGTAGTACCATAAGAAATAAACAATAAGGAGAAAGACTAATATAAATAGGTAAAGACATCCTTTTGATAAGGTGTCCATTGTATTATCACCTTTACTCCTAACAAGTAAACCGATAAATAATGATACTATTAAAATACCTATAAGAAACTCCATAAAATAAAGATATGAATTTAAACTATGATTTCTTTTTAATTAAGACTTCCTGTATAATTTAAGAAATCCTATTAAACCTAGAATTGAAAATAAACCAAATGGTATATTAATAAGCCATATTTCAGTTGATTCATTAAATAAAAATGAATTATTATTTAGTAAAGAAACTGACCAAAGTATATGACCAATTAGGTACATAATGAAAGCTAATATTAATAGGAAATAACCTTGTTTCATGATCTAAAATAGATATTATTTAATAAAAAGAGTTTATTTTATTGATATCTACATTTTTCCAATTGATTCCTTCTCTCCATTTTAATGAATTTACAGTGGTCAAATAATTATCTAAAGATGTTTCTAGAGAACTGCTGATTTTTGGTTTTAATTTAGAAATATCAGTTTTTTCAAAGATGTCCTCATTTAAGTCAAATAAATTAATTTCATTATCATCTCTGTATTTAATTAGTTTATAATTATCTCTAATTATTGATGAATGTGCTCTGTTTAAAGCAATTTTATTTTCATACGGCACATGAAAAATGAGACCATCATAAGGTCGATTTATAACCCCTTTACCATTAGACAATAATATATCTTTAAAACTTCCTCCATCAACATCTTGTTTTGGAGTAAATTTTGGATTTACTAAATCAATAATTGTTGGTAACAAATCATATCCTACTACTGGCACATCACTTTCTGATGATTTTTTTATTCCAGGACCTGAAACTATAAAGGGTACTCTAATTCCGCCTTCCATAGCATCCCATTTACCTCTACTTAATGGAAAATTTAAACTATTCTTATAAAATCTCCTTGCAGGTATTGTAGGAACAGAGCCATTATCAGAAGTATAAATTATGTAAGTATTATCTGATATATCTAATTCTTGTAT
>MDSW01130925.1_pt1 | contig 15337 bp, 13 predicted proteins | sample 811171 | NCBI WGS metagenome assembly MDSW01 (sample SAMN05326641, study PRJNA326480) | marine metagenome | isolation source: seawater | place: Atlantic Ocean: North West | collected 2012 | reverse complement strand
GATCAAATTCAAGGGCGAGGAAATTGCAGGCAGGCCTAGTTTCGAGATTGCCCATCTGGGGTTGGGATACGTGCCGGAGAACAGGGAGATCTTTCCAACGCTCACTGTTAGACAAAACCTGATGCTCGGCATCAAGAACGACCAAAAACAACCGCGCTGGACGATGTCCGAGATTTTCGAGATGTTTCCCAATCTCGCGGAGCGCGCTGATGTTTCCGGCGGGGTGCTAAGCGGTGGAGAACAGCAGATGCTGAGCATGTGCCGCACGCTAATGGGCGACCCCGACATGATCATGATCGATGAACCCACGGAAGGACTCGCCCCGAAAGTGGTTGAGCAGGTTTCCCGTTTGCTTGAGGAAATAGCGTCTCGGGGTGTTGCCATCCTGCTGGTAGAGCAGAAGCTGAATGTTGCGCTGCGGATTTCCCATCGGTTATATGTGATGGGCCATGGTCAAATTGTCTATGAAGGTACGCCGGCGACTCTGCAATTAGCAGATAAGATCCGCTCGGAATGGCTCGAGGTCTGATGTATGTTACCGAAACAGACTACTTTAAAACTTGTCTGATCAAGCGCGCCAACCTGTATGACCGGCCTCGGTAACCGTCTCACCGGTGCCGCCAAAGTCTGGTGGAAGCGCCACAAACTTAGGCAGTCCATCGGCCAGATCCATAACCCGTTCACCGTAGAAGATATGGAAGCTTGGCTCGAAGGATAAGGGATCCTCTGCGCCAGCCAGGGTCATAGGATAGACAACCGTCATCCCGAGTGCGGGCTTCAGGTTTGCGACACAGCCGCCGCAAAGGCGACAGGACAGTCTTCCACTGGCGTCAGAGTGTTCGCTTATCAGGGTCTCACCCTCAATGGTGACGCTGGTGGACGGCCAGACACTGAAAGCGTTTATAGGCGCGCCATGCCACTTGCGACATTCCAGGCAGTGGCAATAACCGCTGACTGCTGCTGGCCCTGTTACGGTGACCTGAATGTTGCCGCAGTAGCACTGGCCGTGGGTTGTTGATGATCTGTCTGACACAAGGCAGCCCCTTTTTCCTGTTGCTTAACTGATGAGTGACAGCTGCGCAAAATCGCCACCGAGAACAGAGCCGACGTCCTGCACGCCCATCCACTCTCCGATCATGCTGCCGTATACGGAGCGGAAGTCGGTTGTCATGATCAGATCACCCTGGTCGAGAACCGACAGACTGGGATGCTCACCATGGAAGCCTCCTTTGACCCGATTGCCGAAGACATACATCGGCCCGGCAACGCCGTGGTCTGTGCCGAGTGAGGCATTCTCTTTTACCCGACGTCCAAATTCGGTGAAGACCAGCATGACGACATCATCCTCCCGGCCCATGTTTTTAAGATCCGCCTGAAACGCCAGGACAGCATCGCCAACCTGATTGAACAGGCCGGCCTGATTAGGCGCCTGAGAAACATGCGTATCAAAGCCTGCGAAATTCGTGTAGTAGAATCGGGCACCTGCCCGCGCCTCAATAAGAGCAGCGATGTTGCGAAGTGAGGTGCCCACTGAGCCATAACCATAGTCTGAATTGGTCCGATAGTCGGCGCAGGTCCTGCGCACAAATTCTGAGCTGTCGGCTGCGGTTGAAGTCACTCTGCGCACAAAATCCAGGTTGCTGTTTGCTGATCGTGATCGGTTCGACATGATGCTGGCAAACGCGTCGGTCTGGGATTCGTCGTTGTCGAGGCGATAGGCCGCGGGGTCGCTGAAAACGACGGGCGGATGATAGGTCGATGAGACTGCCTGAGACTGCTCTGTGGCGATGTTCATGACCACGCCGCTGGCTTCATTCGGAATCAGCGTATCGGCAAGCCGCCCCACCCAACCTCTGGACTCTGGTGCGTTGGGGACACCGGTGTGCCAAAATTTCATGGCTTCAAAATGAGAGCGATTCGGATTGGGATAGCCGCATCCGTGCACAATGGCCATTTTGCCATCCTTATAAAGGCGCTCCCATCCAAGTAAGTTGGGATGCAGGCCAAAATCATCAGACAGCTTCAGCACCGCATCGGGCTGAATACCGATGGTGGGCCTGGCCCGGTAGTATTCGTCCTGAGTGTAGGGCACAACCGTGTTAAGGCCGTCATTGCCACCGGACAGTTCCAGCACCACGAGAATGCGACTGCTGTCCGCAATTTCCCTCGCTGCCGCGCTGCCGCCAAACAGGGGTGACATACCCACGCCGGCTGCAACTGCCGCCCCGAGGTTTAATTCCAGAAATTGGCGGCGGCTGAACGATTTCGTATTCATTGTCTTGATGTGCTTTTTCATCAGTCTATCCTAGCTGGTATTCCGGTGTGCTGAGAATGAGTTGCAAGGTCAGGCGCAGGCTGCGCTCAGTTTCGCCGTCACCCGAATCCCTCAGACTGAACCCGTCTGGCATTCTGCCCTGTAGAAACTCCACAATGTCCTGGCGGTCTTCGTCGAACAGCCTTAACCGGAGGAAACGTCGTTCTAGATAAATGACTGCATCTTCGGCGCTGGCGATGTTGGCATTCTGCAGCATGCCACTGAGATCAAACGGAGCAGGCGTGGGCGGGATTGGCCGGACACGCTCATAGCTTTTGGTGATGCCGCGATACAGCCCCAGTTTCAGGTCATAATCTGCTCTGGCATTGTGCCGCGCCGCTGAGGGTGCGGTTGAGGCCATCATGGAGATGTCAGCACTCATTCCCTGAGCATCCTCCGAGGCGGCCGAGGCTGAAAATTGTACGGACCCGCTTTCAGAACTAAATGCGAGCGCTTCATCCCGGTCGCGCTGCCTGGCTTCTGCGGGGGCGTTGGAATAGCGCGTTGAATAGGCAAAGCGCGGGTAGGCGCCCGCTGCTGTTTCAGGGAACAACAAATGTCCGATGAGGTTGTTGCGCAGCAGAATCGTTGATGGATTCAGCCAGGCCCGTCCGCCGTCCCAGCCCTTGACGTTCGGCGGATTGCCCAGTGCCTGTCCGAGCAGATTCGTGGCGGCAGGAAAGTAGGGGGTGCCCGGGATTCTTTCCAGACCGAGCTTTCGATAGGTAGAGACCAGAAACTGAACGGGGCTTTTGATTTGCGTGCCCAGAGAGGGTTCGCTGTAAAAGTCCTGAGACAGAAACAAGGCGCGCAGGAAGGGCTTGAGAGCGTAGTTGTCGTCCCTGAGTCTGGCCGCGAGTTCGTCGAGCATCTGTTCAGAAATCTCCTCTCTGACGAAAAAGCGGTATATTTTGCCGGCGATAAACTCACCCGCTGCTTCCTGTTGGAGGATAAGATCAACGACGTCTTCCCCGTCCCAGTTGCCGGTCTGCCCGAAGACAGTTTTCATTCCTTCATCGTGCTGAGCTCTGTCATCAATGAAGGTGAGCCCCTGATTTCGCCAGCCAGTAAATGCCCGGGCGGCTTCCTTGATGTCATTCTCGGTGTAGTTGCCAATGCCCAATGAGAATAATTCCAGGATTTCTCTGGCGTAGTTTTCATTGGCGTGGCCTTTTACGTTCAGCCTGTTGTCGAGATACAGCAGCATGGCCGGGTCTTTGGACATGGCGATCAGTAGCGAACTCATGTCGCTGCTTGCGAGCTGTCTGAGCGTCATGTTCTGCTGCAGCATCAATCGGTAATCGTCGTTTTTCAATTCCTCGGTGGCGAAATGCCCGTGCCAGAACAGGGTCATTTTTTCTTCAAGCGGTCTCGGCGATGTCAGCATGCGCTCCGCCCACCACTGAGCAACGCGTTGCCACTCGCGATTAGACGAGAGATATTTGTAGTACAGCGCGTCAGTAATGTCCTGTAGCTTTCTTGGTCCCTCTTCTCTGACGACCTCTCCATAAACTTCACCAACTTCTGCAGCCTTGGCCATAACGTCATCGAAGCGAAGATGCAGATCTGCATCGGCCAGCATAGCCTCATCCCAGATTCCGGAATGCTCAAAGGGCGGCAGGGTGTCCGCAATCTGCTCGTAGTTGACTATGAGGTCTACAGCCGCCTCTGGCGTCATTGCCGCAAAACGTGCAATTTCTTCGGGAGTGCCGCCGAATCCGGCTCGCTCTAACAGATGTGCCGCGTGGTCATAGGACCATTCGCTCGCCGGCAGCGGCTCCAGGCTGTCGACGGTGGCTGCCATGCCGGTGTTGGTGAACGAAAACAGCAGAAGGAGTAACAGCGATAAGGTGCTGCCAGGCGCGCCCTGCGTCCGGAAGATGGGCCTGTCTGGCAGCGTGGGGTCATGCTCTGACATGGGATCCTCTCATTATTGTTGCTGCAGAGTACGCCGGAGGTGGCCAACAGCAGTTGTTCGGATTTGTGCGGTGCTGACTGAGTATAAACAGCAATCCCCGGCAATGTCAGCACATTACGGTGATCTGGCGCAGCAACCTGCGGGCCTGCCTGAGGCAACCGGCGCTGCGGCGGGGCCGCCAGCCCTGACCTGACAAGCTGTCTCAGTTTTGCCAGGCGCACAGTCCAAGTGAGGCGGCCGTGCGGTTCGCCTCCGAGGGGTCGATCATTCTCTGTTGTCCGTTCTCGCAAACCAGTATCTGATCCCCCTGCCCGGAGATATCCAGAAGGATCTGGTCAAGATGGCGATACTGAACGTCATGACCGCCGTCGGGATAGCTCCGGACAGTAACGTCGGCATTCGGATAGGCTGAATACCAGTCATCCGGATTCACTGAACTGAGTACGTCATCCTGCAGCCCGAGGTACACGTACACCGGCGCGGTGATATGACCGGAATCCATCGCGGGCTCAGTGCAGTACAGAGTCAGCCAAGATGGGTGACCAGCCAGTCCTGGACCACCATGAAGGCAGCGCCCGCCTGCTCGCTGAAGCCGCCTCCGTAGAGGCTGAAGGCGATAATCAACCCGGCAGAAGTAAAGAAGACCGGGCGGTGCACGGAATGCAGAATGTTGTCGGGGAGAAAGCCGCTATTTTGCTGCAAGGGTTCAGGAGTGTTTGGAGAATGAACCTCGATGGTAACAGACATCCTTTCGGTTTACGCGGCGCCGAATATCTTTTTGGCGAGTGATGCTTGCAGCTAGAGCCCAGTCCTTGGATCGCAATACTGGAAAGAGCATTGAAAGTCGCTCATTCTTCATTCGAATCCCGTGCTTTTTCTTTGGAAGAGGTCTTCTATAATTGTAGATTAGTTGGGGCCGCACCACAGCTGGCTCGGTCGGTACGATTGGAAAAGTTCTATGGTCTCTTCAATGGTTCATAAGATTCCCTTACTGGGTCTGCTGGTGCTCATCGTTTCACTGCCGGCCTGCCGTCAGTTGGACCCTACGCTCAATGTCATGTCGTTCAATATCCGCTACAACAATCCGGCGGATGGAGAGCATGCCTGGCCATACCGTAGGGACAGAGTCGCCAGTGTTATTCGGTTTCACAAAGCTGATCTGGTCGGTATGCAGGAAGTGCTGCGCGATCAGATCAGTGATCTGGAAATTCTGCTGCCCCAGTATGGCTGGATCGGTGTGGGCAGAGACGACGGGAAGGACGGCGGAGAGTTTTCGCCGATTTTTTACCGGAAAGAACGTTTTACCGTGTTGGACTCGGGGACTTTCTGGCTGTCGGAAACACCGGAAGTCACCGGCAGCAAGAGCTGGGATGCCGCCATCACCCGAATCGCGAATTGGGTCATCCTGCTCGACTTGCAGTCCAATCAGGAATTTCTCCATCTCAACACGCATTTTGATCATCGCGGTGAAGTGGCCCGCACCAACAGCGCGGCGCTGATCGTTGCGCGCCTCAAGAACCTTGCCCGAGGCAGGCCGGTCCTGGTCAGCGGGGATTTTAACGTACCCCCGACTGCGCCAGCTTACGACACGATGACCAGTGCTCTGGATGACAGCTATATCAAAACCGCTACAGCCCCGCATGGGCCGCTAGGCACCTTCGGCGGATTTGAAGTGGGCAGTACAGCCAATGAGCAGCGCATTGACTATGTCTTCGTGGACTCGACTTTTCAGGTTCTGCGCTACGCGGCGCTGAGCGATCAGTGGGACGGCAGCTATCCATCCGATCACTTGCCGGTGCTGGTTGAGTTAAGCTGGGAATGAGAAGCTGGCGAAAATCGCGGCAGAAAGGGTACTGACAAGGATAAGGACACGTATAAGGATAAAGACCAGGAAAAATTAGAGAAGAGAGCGGCAGCATCCGGATCATAGGCTCGCTGAGCCGGCCTCCCGGACTCATGCTGGGCACGACTATGGTAATGAAGCTCTCTTAAGTGGCAGGGTCAGCGTTCCCGTGCCCGAGTCAATCAGATCACTAAATAACGAGAAACAGGAGTAGCTATGAATTTTGCCCCGGATATCTTGGCAGGAAGAAGTGCAGTAGTCACCGGTGGTGCTACAGGGATCGGCCGGTACATTGTGCGTATGCTAGGCCGGCTGGGCGCTAATGTCGGCATCGTCAGCCGCAAGGAAGAGAATCTTGTCAGAGCTTCAGAACAGTTCAAAGCAGAAGATGGAATTGATGTCGCCTGGCGTACCGGTGACGTGCGGGATCCTGATGGCATCAAGAAAGCAATCGATGAATTGGCCGATGAAAATGGCGGGCTGGATATACTGGTCTGCAACGCTGCGGGTAATTTCATCTGCCCGACAGAAGAGCTTTCCTGGAATGGCTGGCGAACGGTCATTGAAATCGACCTTAATGGCACCTTCAACTGTTGCCAGGCGGCACTGCCCTATCTGAAAGATGCCGGTGACGGTGGCCGTATCATTTCCATCAGCACCACCGGAGCCAACTTCGGCTGGCCGGGAGCTGCACACGCCGGAGCGGCCAAAGCAGGCATCCAGAACCTGATGAAATCGCTGGCCGCAGAATGGGGGGGTTATGGAATTCGCTGCAACTGGATTTCCCCGGGCCCGATAAAAGGCACCGAGGGCGTTGATCGATTAATTATTCAGCAGGGCATGGCGGAAAAGGTCACGAAGAGTATTCCACTTGGTATGTTCGGCGAAGGAGACGATATTGCCAATGCCGTGGTGTTTCTGGCAGGGGAAACAGGCAAGTACATCTCTGGCGCGGAACTGGTAGTGGATGGTGGTGGGCAGTGGAACCGGCGGTAGACGGCCAAGTAAGGTACAAGACAACTACAAGGCTTTGATTGGCTCCGCTCTTACCAGTCGGCGGTATTTTCGGTGGGTCTGCCAGTGCCTGTCGCCGCTTCCGTGTGAACGTACCCAAGCTAGCAGCGCACCTGAATGGTGGGTGCTTAAGTTATTGATGCCGGGCTCGCGAATTACGCAGCGCTCATTCAGAGCACACTATGGGTCGACTAATCGACGGCCCGGGCAGGCAGACCCGTTAATTGCTGTAACCCTCAGCAAATTGATCCCTTTGTCAGCAAAAGTATCCATGTCGGAGCAGCGGACATAGGTGAATCGCAGATCCAGTTCATCGCCTTCGCCCAATCCGGCATTTATAAGCAGAGGCTGGACATCATAAAGTGACCAATTCTGGGCCAGGCTTAACTCTTCGAGCTGATCCAGGGATGCCAGTGCACTAAGATCAGAGATGTCATTATTTTCCAGTCTCAAGACTTTGAGTTTGTGCAAGCGCCTCAGCGCATCAATCGTTTCGATTTGGTTATTGCTCAGAAACAAATGCTCCATATCGATCATGCCGCGCAGTGGGGTGATGTCGGATATGGCGTTGTCGTTGAGGCTCAGTTGTTGCAATCGGGTTAATCCACTGAGGGCGCTGATGTCTTCTATCTGATTGTTGTGCGCCCACAGCAAGACCAGATTATCGAGACCGGAGAGAGGGCTGATGTCTTTTATCTGGCTGTCATAGATGCGCAGGTGCGTCAGTCGAGTGAGGTTGGCCAGTGGGCTGATGTCTGAAATGGCATTGAGGTGAATGCGCAGTAAACGCATTTCGGTCAGATTCGCCAGTGCACTGATGTCGGTGATGCCGTTAAATACCACGTCAGGGTCGCGGCCATCTTGCATATTGAGATAGTGCTGCAGCTGATAGGGATAGAGGCCGTGAACATGGAGTTGCCGCAACTCAGTGAGTCCCGCCAGCGGGCTTATGTCCGAAATAGGGTTTTCACTGATGATGAGCTGCTCAAGCTTGGTTAATCCACTGAGCGGGCTGATGTCGCTGAACCAGTTTGTGTGCAGGTTGAGTTGGACTAAATTATTGAGGCTGCTTAACGGGCTGATGTCAGTAATCAGTCGATTGATCAGGTTGAGTCGTGTGAGCCCGGTAAGATTTTGAATGCCTTCCAGGCTTTCAAAGGGTTTTTCCGGTGAAGGGCGCAAGGTGCCGCCATAGACAACCCGCTCGATGGTGGTGCCAACAATCAACTCCTCGAGGCTTGCAGCCTGTTCGCAGGTGAGCGCGTCGTCTGGATCGAGACCAAGTGCGTCGTTTACAACTTCGGCTAGGTCTGAATCGGCAAAGCTGACAATTGCTTCAGGCGGAAAATCCCGGCAATGATCCGAAGGCGCCAGGGCGGGAACTTGAGCGCTGGCTGAGTCGATAAGCCCTAAAAAGAATGCACTCCAAAAAATGAGCAGCGTGACGAGTACGGATATGGCGCTTCGATTCATGGTTAATTCCTCATACTCGGATGTTGCTGGACCTTCTGATGACAGAATACTCAATAGCCTATGGAAAATTGATTTCGGCGATGGCTATTCCACTCTCTCCCGCTACCGAATACAGCAAATAGGTTTTATCTCCTTCCTGGAAAATGGCTGGATCTCTGAGCTGATGCACTCGCTCGTCGATGTAACCGCCTCTGGAAGCCTCGACAGGCAGATCGGCCCCTTCGTAAATAAGCTCTGGTCTCATGACCTCGATCGGCTCACTCGCACGCCATGCGCTCCAATCCTCAGTAAGTTCGATGGTTGAGAGCATGATGCGCTCTGGTGCGTCACCTCGGTTTGTAAAAAACACATGAAGAAGGTTGTCTCGAATCAGCAAGGCAGAGTGACGCATGTCTGCAGTAAAGAACTGCGGTCCAGCCTCAAAACCGGTCAGTCCATTGCGAGAGCGATACAAAACTCCGGGCATGCTCATGGCATAGTAGTAGCCTTCATGTTCAATGACTCGAAAGTAAGCGCGTCCCAGATCTTCTTCTCGGCCTTCGAATTGAATGCCGTCACTCGAGACTGCTGCGCGGGTAAACTGTCTTTCCACACCGCGACCGTGGTAGTACATGACAATTTGTTTGAGATCTTCGCGTACTAGCACGTCCGGTGAAGCAATATGCGGGTACAGGGCGGCAACACGGCCCGGTGCCAGCGAGCAGGGCGGGCAGGTGGTGGGAAAGAACGAGTCTTCCAGTTTAAGTGCACCCGGTGTGTGGATAGTCCACGGGCCCGTGACCTCATCGGCATAGGCCATGCGTATATAAGTGCCGCGGTGGTCCGCAAAATACAGATAATACTTCCCTAACGGATTGTTCACCCAGTCCGGGACCTTGATCAGGGAGGGCCCTTGAATGTTGCCGCCCATCCGGTCATCCATATCCGGAGTGATGATCGGGCCGCCAGCCAGGCGCGTGACATTGACGTCCGCTGATTCTGCTCCATACGAAAAACTGGTCAGCGCAAAGTGCGAGAGCCAGAATCCAATGATTAATTTGGGCGTATTCATCTGCCTGATTCCTTATCGTTGTCTGGTTGCTGTGGCGCAAGAGGAAAACAGCTCCGTGCGAACCTCAACACCTTTTTCAGCTAGGCGGGCCTGATCCGAGCAGGAAACGTTGGTGTGTCTGAGTTCCACTATGTCCCCGGCACCGATTCCCGGATTTTCCACCAGCGCGTTTATATTGGTCAGCTCTGGATTGAATCGTAAATCCAGCGCAACCAGCTTGGTCAGGCCGCTTAAAGGAGAGATGTCTGTAATACTGTTACCGGTGAGCTCAAGATACTCGAGTGAATCCAGTCCACGCAGTGGACTGAGGTCGGTAAACGAGTTGCCTGCCAGTCTTAACTCAACGAGAGAGGTTAATCCGCTTAAGGGCGAGAGATCGCTGATATCTTGAGTATGTATATTCAGATCGACCAGCTTGGTGAGATTCGCTAGAGGGCTGATATCTGTCACGGCGTTGGTAAACAGAATGCCGGTTGCTCCCATGTGTGTTCGCGGAACCTGACCTCCAATAAAGTCGCCATGGCGATGCATGCGCAGCACCCTCAACTCGGTGAGATCACTCAGTGCACTGATGTCTGTTAGGGGGTTTTCTGCGATGCGCAGGCGCACTAAATTGCTTAACCCGGCCAGCGGGCTGATGTCAGTGATCCAGTTGGTGTGTAGATTGAGATTGATCAGGCCGGTCAGCTCTGCCAGTGGCGAGATATCTGAAAGCCCTCGGTTCCTCAGGGCGAGATCAGTCAGCCCTGTAAGGTTCTGTATACCGGACAGATCGTGAAAGCTGTGGTCCACGTCCTGCCATTCCGGTGACCCGGATACCGACCTTCTAGCGCCTGGGCCTGAAGCATCAAGGTTGCTTAACGATGATGCCAATTCGCAAGTAAGAGCTTCTTGCGGTCCGATGGACAGAGCCTCGCGCACTTCGCTATCCAGCACAGCGTCGGCAAACGTCACAATATCTGCGGCAGAGTTATCCTGGCAGAGATCACTAGGAGCAAGAGTTCTCTGTGCCCACGCGCTGGGCAGCAGTGTGAAAGAAGCCACAACGAAGATAAATTTAGTGAAAGGTGTCATTGAGAGGCTTCCTGTACTTTTTCGCCGTATCTTCACTTTGGCTGCTAGCTGACATTCACTCCACCGTAATCTCTTTTGAATTGGCTGGCAAGGAGATCACCATGCCGTCTTCGGTAATTAGAGCGCCGTCGGGTAACCCAGCTTTGAATGCCGCATTTGCCATGGCGTTTCTTGGGGCAGGTACAAGGTGATACAAAGCGAGTTGCCCAATCTCCGCTTCAGTTGCCAGGCGGGCCAGATCCGCAGAGGTTGCGTGATAATCCTGAATATCGTGGAGCACGGTTGCAATTCGAGTATTGCCAGCGCTTCGTGACATAGCCTCTGCGCCTTGCACCAGCTGCAAAGCCATCGCGTCATGAAGGACAACATCAGCGCCATCTGACAGTTCCACAATTTTTTCGGTCAACAGACTATCGCCACTGATCACTAGGGACCGACCTCCGTAATCCAGGCGATAACCATAGGCTGGTTCAATTGGCGGATGAGAAACTTCGAATGCAGTAATCTGCAACCCATCTTCATCCATGATGACTCCTTCTTCTATTGTGCGAGACTGGAGAATGCCAAGTTCGGGATCGAGTAGCTCTGCACCGTGATGAGCCACGCGGTAGCCTCTGTCCAATTCATAAGTGATATTAAGACCCTCAACAATACGGTCGACACCTTCTGGTCCAATAATTTGCAATGGTGCCGGTCTGCCGGCCACCCATGAATTGAGATTAAAATCGCCGATGTCGGATATATGATCAGAATGATAGTGGGTCAACAAAATGCCGCGCAATTTGCCTAAAGGAATGCCGCTTAGCTGTGCTGTAGCCGCAGACCCAGAGCCTGCATCGACAATGTAAAGATGGTCTGGCGTTTCTACCGCTACGCAAGCCTGTGCGCGACCCGGCGCCGGCAGGGGTGAAGAAGTGCCGCACAGCGTTATCTTCAGCCCGTCAAAAGCTACACTGGGGGAAGGAGCGGTCTGTGCTCCGGCAACTGCTGAATAAAATACCAGTCCAATGATACCTATCTTGCTGAGTGTCTTAATCATAATTTACCTTAAAGTCTTTCTAGATATATGAGTTAGTTTGCCGTCCGAGCCGCCTACGCGTCAGGTCGAGAGTTCGTTCAGGCTATGCAACAGATGCTATTGAACATCGAAGCAGTCAACGCGTCACGTTTAGTGTTCGTAAGCTAAGGGAGATGGTGCCCAGGGACACTATAAAAGCCCTAGTAACGGCACCAATAATTCTGTAATCCCGCCTGTTTAGTAGCTTTCCAGCACCCGAGTTCACTGTCAAGGGATCAAGAATGTCTACTTAGATGTCTACTCTACAGGCCCCGTAAACTCTGGAGTTTTCCGAAACCTTCTTTTAGAGGGGCAGTCTGTGCCTGTGAGGTTTTAGCGTTGCGTAGAGGGCTTCTGAGAAGCTCTGAGGGGTATGCAGGAGACCAGTGGGGGTGCTGGGGATATATAGGTGTTGAGGGGGTTTTTTTAGGGCTTTGGAGTGTTAAGTAGTTTTGGTCAATAAAAGTGAGCGTAAACCTCCTTTGAGCCAACCACTGTCATTAAAACCGGTCTAACCAAGAAACGGTTTCACTAACTAACATCGCTCTTGGAGGGGTTTCATGCCCTCCATCAAAAAAGATAATTTTTTTCGAGTCTGCTGGAGTCCCGAGTTTCTCATAAAACGGTATTGCCGAAGTTACTTGAGGGAATATGTTATCAAAAGTTCCATTGACCATTAAAGTTGGCAATGTGATCTGAGCTACATGAGTGAGTTGATCCGAAAGCGTAACCACGTTGTTGCCACTAAACCCTCCAATGAAAAGGACTGCGGCAGCAAATCGGTCTTCTAACGCAAGCAAAGGAGTGGCGATAGAAGCTCCGTAACTCGCACCAATATAGGACAGAGAGTCCATATTTAGGTCTTCACGAGTATTCAGATAATCAATAGTCCTTCCCAAATCGGATCGCCAATTTAAAAGCTGTGAAGCTCGCTTTCTTGTTAGCGCGTCTCCAGATAACTGACTCATACCGTCATATCTGGAATATGAACCATCAAGCTCTAATATTATGAGCGTCCTTCCTGACGAAATGATAAAATCGAAAATGTCTGGAGATGGAGATTTCAATTGCGCGCCTTCGCTAAAGGTATTTAACCCACTAACATAAATAACAGGATCCGAGGCTGTTTGCGCTTTTGGTTTGAAAAGGTGAATCCTCACTTTATCTTCATCATAATCTGTATTGATACTTACTACTTCTTGGTCCCATATCGGATTTGAATCATCCGCTAGCTCAAGAACAGGCGCGAGATTATCCGAGCTATATCTGAACTGGTCACGTATGGCCTCAAACACCTCAGTAGAAGCGGGTTGGGCGTCACGAAAATCGACAATGAAATCTAGGTCAATAGGATCTAGAAATGGCTCCAATGCCACGCCGGTGTCTGTGTATCTTGCGACCCGAAACCCTGTAAGACGATCTCTTGTTAACGGTGGTAATTCATACGCAAGTGTGGCCATGTAGTCAGGATCAGCAAATGATCCACCCAAAACCATTTTGTTACTTCCCTTCGCGTTCCAGACCCATTCTCTAACGTTTCCTAGCATATTGAAGGTTCCGAATGGACCTGCTGCTGTCTCATCGCTGCTGGAGAGCATTTCGCCGGAAAAATTGCTGAAGTCCTTTGGAGTTCTGAAATACGCATTAAGTAGACCAGCGCGGCTCCAATGATAGGCGGTGGGGAGAGCCAAATCGCGATAGCGTGAATAAGCAACAGCTTCATACCAACTGATCCCAGTAACGGGGTTCTGACCCTCAGTCAATGGATAGCTTCCCAGTTCCCAACCTGCTGGAGCAGCGCGGCCTGTTGTATCCACGAACAGTTCTATTGCCTCTTCAAAGCTTATTTCAACGCCATCTTTCAGAAATTCAAGATCTTCCCAATAGGCGGGAGTTTCATAGCCGCCATCATCAATAAATTCTTTGAACTGTTGATTCGTGACTTCAAATTTCCCTATTTCGTATTCGCCAAGCTTTAATTGATCACTTGTGAGCCCATACACCCCAAGACCAAATTCAATATCGGATACAGGAAGCAATTCATCAGATTGACTACTGCTCACCAACATTATTGGTACTGGTGGTATATCTGGATAAGGCTCAAAATTTCCAAAGCTAAAGTACGGGTTAGCCGCCAGTATCGTTCTCGGCAGAAAACCTTCTTTGCGCAATTCAACACGAAAGATTCCTCTGGGGATTCTGATATTCTTCAGCGGCGTATCACCCAGAAGAATCATTTCGCCCGAAGGGGAAAAATAGTCGGAAATCCTCACCTCAGCCCCTTCCGGTTCTGAGATAACCGAACCCATTGCGGAAAATTCGGCCCATAATTCCTGTGGCAAAGTATTATCAGGCTGATCTTCTTCAATAGAGCTTGCGAGGATAAATGCGTCTAAGAATTTTTCTTCGTCAATGAACTGTAAAATCTGGGCAATACCTTCTGATACTTGAGAGCTCGCTAATGTCTCTGACTCAAATGTGGTTGCGCGAGACAGTAAAAGCACTTGCTGACCTACAACAAGTAGAACCAGCACTGAGATGGTACCAGCTACAAAATAATCTTTAATGCTTACTGAGGATGCAGGGGAATCGGATTTTGAAGAACTACGGCGTATGCCGCCAGATGAGATTTGATACATCCAGCTAAGCGCCAAGACAATGGGAAATCCGAGTAAAAGAATAAGGACGAGAGTCTGATTCAGCCACTGTGGGGCATTAAATATTGGAGCGATCACCCCGATCGCTTGTATCAGCGACCATGCTACAACAGTATAAACAGCAGTAGCTTTATAGACACCTCGGCGTTTAAGTTCCTCAAACCACTCCATCACAAAGCCCTTATTTATTTCTTCAATCAGACTTAAGACGCTGCGCATTCAGATATTTTATGAGCGTTAAGGCTTCCGCAGGATCCATACGCCCAATTGGCGAGTTGCTATAAGTAGACATGATAACCTTCCCGCTCTTGCTGATTACAAATTCACTCGGTTGGATATGGTCACGCTGCTCCTCCCACCATGAACCTATCGCATCGCCATCAGAGCGAGTCATACCGTATGCCACCGGAAATCCTAATTCTCGTGAAACTTTAGATGTTTGCTCCATCGTATCAACTGTGCCAGCCACAATACTGACACCCTCTGCCAAAAACGCTGCACGGCGTTTTTCATAGCCAGTCAACAACCGGCAACAAAAAGGTCACCAGTGCCCTCTATAAAATAATGCGATGGTCATGGGGGTCTCTAGATCGTCTGGTAACGATAAAGTTCCGCCATCAGACAATTTAAGCGTTAAAGACGGAAACTGATCTCCGGGGCTCAAAAAATTAGGCATACAAGGTCTGCTCCTGTGACGCGAGATGTCACATATTCATCCTAAAATCCAACTGAATGCGTGGCAAGCAAAATCCGAAAATATAGGCTTCTGAGAAGCTCTCTACGCAACGCTAAAACCTCACAGGCATCAGACTGCCCCTCTAAAAGAAGGTTTCGTAAAACTCCAGAGTTTACGGGGCCTGTAGAGTAGACATCTAAGTAGACATTCTTGATCCCTTGACAGTGAACTCGGGTGTTGGAAAGCTACTGAACAGGCGG
>MDSW01183836.1_pt1 | contig 15338 bp, 23 predicted proteins | sample 811171 | NCBI WGS metagenome assembly MDSW01 (sample SAMN05326641, study PRJNA326480) | marine metagenome | isolation source: seawater | place: Atlantic Ocean: North West | collected 2012 | reverse complement strand
TTTTCTCTTTTTTCAACTCTTCGATGGGCTTCCAGACGCTGCCGAGCAGTTGGAAGATAATCGAGGCGGAAATGTAGGGCATGATTCCCAGGCCAAAGATCGTTGCCTGGCGCAAGTCGCTGGCGGCGAACACGGCGACTTTGGCGATGATTTCGTCCAAAGCACCACCACCCGAGCCGGCATTGCTCAGGTATTCCTGATTGATCATCGGCAGCGGAATCTGCCAACCGACACGGTAGATCGCGAGCAAACCCAGGGTCAGCAGAATCTTATTCCGCAATTCCGGGATTGTAAAAACGACTCGTATCTTTTCCAACATCGCTGACCCGTCCTAGAGAAGATTGGGAGGCAATCATTACAACCGAGTGAGTGCAATCCCACGAATGCAATCCCTGCGTGACACTTGTTATTCGGCCGCCTTCTCAGCTGCCTGACTCTTGCCTTTCTTCTCCGCGACCTTTTCGGCCACGGTTGTTTTCACTTTCAACTCAATCGCTTCTCCACCCGCCTTTTCGATCTTTTCGCGAGCACTTTTGCTGAATCGGTGGGCCGAGATTTTAAGCTTCTTGGTGATTTCACCATCGCCCAGAATCTTGAGCACGTCGTAGCGTTGCTTGGCGAGGTTCTTGGCTTTCAGCAAATCGGGCGTCACTTCCGCGCCGTCTTCGAAAGCTGCGTCGATGTCGGAGACGTTAACCGACGCGACGGTCAGAGCAAATTTGTTGTTGAAACCTCGCTTGGGAACGCGGCGCACCAGTGGCATGGCACCACCTTGGAACGCGGGGTGCCGTGACCAGCCGGCGCGGGACTTCTGGCCTTTGTGGCCACGCCCAGCGGTCTTGCCCGTCCCCGAGCCGGTTCCGCGACCGATGCGTTTGCGTTTTTTGTACTTCGTGATTCCGCGATGGACGTCATTCAAATTCATTACAGTTGTACTCCACGAAGTCGCTCGACTTCCTGCTTGGTCCGCAGTTGTTCCAGCGCGTCGAATGTCGCCTTCACCAGGGTGATTGGGTTATTCGTACCAAAACTCTTGGTCAAGATATTCTTGATCCCCGCAGCTTCGCAGACAGAACGTACTGCCGCGCCAGCGATGATACCAGTACCCGGACCGGCGGGAATCAACACGACTTTGCCGGCGCCGTAACGCCCCCGCACGGCATGCGGGATCGTGCCTTCTCCCTCGAGTTGGATGGAGATCATCTCGCGAGAGGCCTGCTTTTGTGCTTTATCCACACTGGGCGGGACTTCATTCGCCTTGCCGTATCCCCAGCCTACTTTGCCATGGGTGTCGCCAACGACCACCATCGCTGCAAAGCTGAAACGTCGACCGCCTTTTACCACGGCAGCACAACGCCGGATCTTGACGACTCGGTCGACAAGTCCACCACTCTTTTCATCTGGTTCTACACTTACCGATGTTGCTGCTTTTGCCACGACCTGGTCGCTCCCAGTTGTTCGGACACATTTGATGTTTATTTCTGACGAATTACAAGCTCAATCCGGCTTCGCGTGCCGCATCGGCCAGTGCCGCGACTCGACCATGGTACTTACTATGTCCACGATCGAATTTGACTTGTTTGACCCCCGCTTCGAGAGCCCGTTCTGCCAGGACTTTACCGACGGCGGCGGCCGCTTCCGCGTTCCCACCCGGGCTTCCGGAAAATTGCTTTTCCAGACTGCTAGCAGCCGTGATGGTCTTACCCGTCTCATCGTCGATCAGCTGGCAGCTGATGTTTTTCAAGCTCCGCGTGACCGACAAGCGTGGTCGGTCCGCAGACCCTTTGGTTTTATTCCGTACATGCCGACGACGTCGTCGCCGTGTCTTGTCCAGATATTTTTCTTTATTCATGGCGTTATCTCCAACAGGACTCTGCCATCTTGATTGCGGTTGTTTGTTTTGTTTCGCACTGAGTTCCCCGGGGACAGAGGGTGGGGGAGTGATCAGTGTGGTGATGATTTACGTTAGGTGGCTGTCTTACCTGGCTTGATCTTGACGTGCTCGCCTTGGTAGCGGACGCCTTTCCCTTTGTAGGGTTCGGGTTTGCGCACCGCTCGGACCTCGGCGGCGAATTGCCCAACGAGCTGTTTATCACAGCCTTGGACGACCACATGGGTTTGATCGGGACAAGTGACATCCAGGCCTTGCGGGACCTTTTTGTGGATTTCGTTAGCAAAACCGACGCGCATTTGCAGCGTGTCGCCTTGCAGGCTGACGACATAACCGACGCCGACCACTTCTAGTTTTTTCTCATAGCCGTCTTTGACGCCGATGACCATGTTATTGATCAAGGCCCGGGTCAAACCGTGGTAGGCTCGTGACTCGCGGTCATCTCCCTTGCGATTTACCAGCAAGTTTTTGCCATCGTCATCGAGCGTGACTTCAATTTCGGGTCGCACGTCGTAAGACAACTTCCCCTTGGGACCTTCTACGGACACCGTTTGTCCATCCAGTTTAACGGTGACACCGGAGAGTACCTCGACAGGTTTATTTCCGATTCGTGACATGCTTCACTATCCAACAGGGCAACAGGGCAACAGGGCAACAGGAGGATCTGTAACGTTAGGCTTCCACGGGGGACGGCCAGACTTCATTTACCAGATTTCACACAATACTTCGCCGCCAAGGTTCTTTTGGCGAGCTTCACGATCGCTGACAACACCATTGCTTGTGCTGATCACGGAGATCCCCAATCCGTTCAGGACGGGTTTGAGATCTTTGCTTTTCGAGTACACACGTCGTCCAGGCTTGCTCACGCGTTTGATCTGCTGAATGACACGTTCGCCACTGGGGCCGTATTTCAACGCCACGCGGAGTTGGTTACACGGTTCAGCTTCGATCTCTTCCCAGTCCCAAATGTAGCCTTCGCGTTTCAATACATCCGCGAGGCCGCGTTTCACTTTGGAGAGTGGGATGTCTGCGTACGGGCGCTCGACACGCACAGCGTTCCGAATACGAGTTAACATATCGGCAATCGGGTCGGTCATCATACGGCTTGGGTTCCTTTACCAGCTCGCCTTGCGAACACCAGGAATCAGACCTTGGTCTGCTAACTTGCGAAAACAAATTCGGCAGATACCGAACTTACGGTACACAGCACGCGGGCGACCGCACATTTTGCATCGCCTTTCGCTGCGAGTCGAAAACTTCGGCTCACGATTGGCTTTCGCAATCTTGGATTTGCTTGCCACAGTTTGTCCTTTGCTCGGCTCATCGCGGTTGCGATGGGCGCTTCGTGTTAATAAGCATTTCTTACAAAATACCGCGGTCATGCCATTGCGTTAGGCAGCGTTCGCGTCACTATCTTCTCGCTGAAATGGCATTCCAAACAGCTCTAGCATTTGCAGAGCTTCTTCATTGCTGGTCGTGGACGTCACAAACGTGATGTTCATCCCTTGCATCAGGGTGAACTTGTCCGGGTTCAACTCGGGAAACACCAACTGCTCGGAGAGTCCCATGCTGTAATTTCCACGGCCATCAAACGCTTTCCGGTTGATTCCACGAAAGTCGCGTACACGGGGCAACGCGATGGAGATCAAACGGTCAAAAAATTCATACATACGTTGCCGTCGCAGGGTGACTTTGGCACCGATTGGCATACCTTCCCGCAAGCGGAATCCGGCCACCGATTTGCGTGCCAGGCAGACCACGGGCTTTTGGCCGGTGATCTGAGTCAGGGTGTCGACGGCCAATTCCAGGTGTTTCTTTTCCTGGACAGCAGTTCCCACGCCCATGTTGACCGTGATCTTCTGTAATCGCGGCAACTGCAGACGGTTGGTACGACCAAGGCTCTCAGCCAGTTGTGGCAGGATTTCTTGTTCGTATTTTTCTTGTAGTCGCGGTTTCATGTTTCAATCCAGCGTTGCTTATTCACCAATTTGTTGGCAACGTTCGTTGGCAATTACTTTTTCGCATAGGTCGCTTTGGCAGGTGCGATATCGCCCAGCGACGCACCAGAACTTTTCGCATAGCGTTCTTTGCTGCCGTCTTCGCGATAACGTACGCCGACCCGCGTTGGCTTGTTGGTTTGCGGGCAAATCAACATGACATTGGAAGCCTGCACGGGCATTTCCTTTGACAGTCGTCCACCCTGCGGATTCTTCTGGCTACGTCGCACGTGCTTGTAGACCCGGTTCACACCCTCGACCAGCACTTTGCCCGACTGATGGTCTACGCTGAGCACTTTGCCGCGCACCCCTTTGTCGTCGCCGGTGATGATTTCCACGGTATCGTTTACTTTAATATTCATTACACCACCTCATTCGCGAGGCTGACGATCTTCATAAACTGTTTCTCACGCAATTCCCGAGCGACGGCACCGAAAATCCGTGTGCCGCGTGGGTTCTTGTCCGTATCGATGATGACCACGGCGTTGCTATCAAAGCGAATGTAACTGCCATCGGATCGCCGTGTGGGCGATTTGCAACGGACAATCACGGCACGCACAATCGTCTTCTTCTTGATGTCGCTACCAGGAATGACACTTTTGACACTGCACACGATAATGTCGCCGATGCCAGCAAAGCGCCGGCGCGAGCCGCCCAGCACTTTGATGCAGGCCACTTCCTTCGCGCCTGTGTTATCTGCAACCTGTAGTCTCGACTCTTGTTGAATCATGACTCGGATTCCTGTTCTTGTTTCGCTTCCGCCTGAGCCGCTTTGAGTGCTGCGACATCCACGGCTTGACTCTTCTCCACTACTTTGACCAAGTCCCACCGCTTGTTTTTGGATCGTGGCGGAGCTTCCACGATTTCCACGGTGTCCCCGATGCCGGACTCGTTCTGTTCGTCATGCACGTAGCAGACCGTTTTCCGCTTGACGAACTTGCCGTACTTCGGGTGACGCACCAAGCGGGGGATTTCCACCCGGCGTGTCTTGTCCATTTTGTCACTCGTGACTACACCAACTGCTACTTTTTTGGGCATCGTTTATCTTCTACTCACCAGTGACTTCGGATTGGGTTTCCTGCTGCATTTCGCGCTGGCGCTGAATCGTCTTGACACGCGCGATCTGCCGCCGCAACTTGCGCAACTCGCTGGGGGCATCCAATCGCTCGGTCTGCGATTGAATCCGCAAGCGAAACAGATTTTCGGCAGCTTCTTTGGCGGTAAGCGCCAATTGCTCGTCGCTCATCTCGCGTAATTCTTTGACTTCTTCACTCATAACCACACCATCACAGTCTGACCGTTTGTTTTCGACAGGTAATCGTCTTCAGGGCGATTCCGAGCACCTGATTTCAGCCGGTGCTTTTGCGTACCTCGGAGGCACGACGTTAGGCAGGCCTCCGGGTCACCAGCCGAGTTCGGATTGGCATTTTGTGAGCCAAACGACCGAAGCATACTTTGGCTTGTTGTTCCGTCACGCCTGCCAGCTCGTACAAAATCGTTCCCACCTTGACGACGGCAACCCAATATTCCGGTTCACCTTTTCCCTTACCCATACGTGTTTCCAAAGGAGTCGACGTAATGGACTTATGGGGGAAGATGCGAATATATAACTTACCTTCACCACGCACGTATTGTTGAGCAGCGATACGTCCGGCTTCGATGGTTTGTGCCTTGATCCAGCCGGCCTCAAGGGCCTGCAAGCCAAATTCACCAAACACCACCTTGTTGTCGCGCGTCGCGCTACCTTTTATACGTCCTCTTTGGCTTTTTCGGTGCTTGACCCTCTTCGGCATCAGAGCCATCAGATGCGTCTCCCGTATACATACCGTTGTTAATCCAGACCTGGACACCAATGTGTCCTTGGGCTGTTTTTGCTTCTGTGAATCCGTAATCGATCTTTGCACGCAGTGTGCTCAGTGGGATCGATCCGGAGATCTGTTTTTCGCGTCGTGCCATCTCCGCCCCGCCCAGGCGACCGGCCAATTGAATCTTGATTCCCTTGGCACCGGCATCCATGGTTTGTTCCATGGCCCGTTTCATCGTGCGTCGGAAGCTGGATCGTTTCTGCAGTTGCTGGGCAACTTCTTCCGCCACCAATTGAGCTCGTAGCTCGGGGCGACTGATTTCTTCGATTTTCAAATTGACCACGCGGCCGATCAGGTTCTGCAGCTCTTCTTGCAGCAGTTCGACTTCCTGACCCTTCTTACCGATGATCAGACCTGGTCGAGCGACGTGCAGGACGACTTTCACTTCGTCGCGCGTCCGTTCAATTTCGATCTTGTCGATCCCGGCATTGCGATACTGAGTTTTCTTAGGATGGTTCTTGATGAACTTGCGGATCTTCTGGTCTTCCAGCAGCAGGTCTGCAAAATCCTGCTTGGAAGCGTACCACCGACTCTTCCAGCCAATGACGACACCGGTGCGGTAGCTGATCGGGTTAACTTTTTGTCCCATGGTACTGCCTTGCGTTACGCGTGTTTTCCTGAGCGTGAGGGCTGGTCTGAGTCTGTCTTACAGTTTTTCCACGTCTTCTAATTCAATCCGCACGTGGCTCGTGCGCTTCTTGATGACGAAAGCCATCCCGCGAGCCCGTGGTCGGATCCGTTTGAACATCGGACCTTCGTCGACTCGTGCATCCACGACGACCAGCTGATCCACATTCACGGCACCACCGCGATTTTGGTCTGGATCCTGAGCGTTACCCAACGCACTTTGGATGACCTTTTCCAAAATCCGTGCACCCCGTTGAGGCTGGTATCTGAGGATATCGAGTGCCTCGTCGGCGTATTTTCCACGCACCAAATCGGCCAGCGGCCGAATCTTACGAGCGCTGACGCGGGCATAACGATGTGAAGCTTGAAAACCCATCGGTTGTCCTTTGATCTATCGCTTACCCTTACCGCCATGGCCACGAAACGTTCGCGTCGGCGAGAACTCACCGAGTTTGTGACCAACCATATCTTCCGTCACCAGCACCTTCAAATGCTGGCGTCCATTGTGAACCATGAAGGTGAAGCCGACGAACTCCGGTACGATCGTACACGCTCGTGCCCAGGTCGTAATTGGCTCTTTGGTCCCCGCTTCAATTTGCGTGGCTATTTTCTTGTAGAGCTTGGGATCCACAAAAGGACCCTTTTTCGCTGACCTACTCATACACTACCTTTGTGTCTTGCAAACGATGAACTGCTGGTTCGCTTCGAACGCTGGCAGAATCGCTTGCCCGTCCTCGTCTGATTGCTTCAGTAATTACTTCTTCAGGGTTAACTGTCCATAACGTTTCGTACGTCGTCGTCGCACGATCGCTTGATTGGATGGTTTCCGCTTTTGTCTTGTCGGCCCACCCTTGGCTGGCACACCGGTCGGACTGACTGGGTGACGTCCACCCTTTGTCCGACCTTCACCACCGCCGTGCGGGTGATCAATCGGGTTCATGGCGGTACCGCGGACGTGCGGTCGGCGACCGAGCCAACGCTTGCGTCCCGCCTTACCCAGGCGAACGGCCATGTGATCCGAATTGCCCACTTTGCCAATCGTTGCCCGGCATTTTGCCGGGACACGGCGGATCTCACCGCTTGGCAGCGAGATCTGTGCCCAATTCGCTTCGCGAGCCATCAGCGTTGCGCCGGTTCCGGCACTACGGCACATCGTGGCTCCACGACCCGGCAACAACTCGACGTTGTGGATCGCGGTGCCCAAGGGAATATTCTTCAAAGGGAGGCAGTTGCCGACAGTCGGCGGGGCTTCTGCACCACTCTCTACGCGGTCGCCTTGCTTGAGGCCATCGGGAGCGATGATGTAACGCTTTTCACCGTCCTCGTAGAACAGCAGTGCGATCCGGGCACTCCGGTTGGGGTCATACTGAATCGAGTTGACGACCGCCGGGATACCATCTTTGGTGCGCCGGAAATCAATCACGCGATAGCGACGTTTATGGCCTCCACCACGATGCCGACAGGTGATCTTGCCTTGGTTGTTACGTCCGCCCTTTTTCTTGAGGGGGCGCAACAGCGACTTCTCCGGCTTGGCACCGGGAGTCAAATCAGCAAAGTCACTGACGCTGGCATTCCGTCGACCGGCCGATGTCGGTTTGTAAACTCGAATACCCATTGTTTTTTGCCTTCTGCTTGTGCGTCCTTGGTCACGTCCATCATCAAACGAACTGGAGCGAGCGATCTCCTGGGAAGCTTCCCCAGGGACTCACCCCGCAGTTCATTAAAAGAAATCGATACGCGACTCCGAATCCAACGTCACGAGCGCCTTCTTCCAATCTTTGGTGCGGCCCCAGCGGAAACGATAACGTCGAGGCTTGCCGCGACGGTTCTGCGTCCGGACCTTGGTTACTTTCACTTCAAATAATTCTTCGACGGCAGCGCGAATATCCAGCTTGTCCGCCAGCGGATTGACCTCAAAAGCGTACTGGTTATTTCGTGTCGCTCGATGCACACCCTTTTCCGTCACCAGCGGACGCAGGATCACCTGATAGGGCTCTAGCTTCAGCCGTGTTTTCTTTTGCGGTTTTGCCTTGGGGCGCACCATGATTTGACTCCCTTACGAAGCAGCCTTCGCTTTAATCGCATCCAACGCAGCCTTGGTAACCAGCATCTTATTGGGAGCCAGTACACTGAGTGCGTTCAGGTCAGACACCGGCGAAACCGACACGCGGTCAATATTCCGCGCGCTCTTGTAAACGTTGATGTCTTGTTGTTCTGTCGCTACCAGGGTCGATTCCCCTTGCAGCCCAAGCGCCTTCAGGACGCCTGCCATGTCTTTTGTTCGAGGTTCAGCAAAGGTCAATTCGTCGATCACCACGACCTGATCGTCTGCGATCTTGGAAGCGATTGCCATCCGCGTCGCCAACCTGACTGCTTTGCGGGGCAATCGATACGAAAAGTCGCGCGGCTGTTTTGCGAAAATATGTCCGCCACCGCGACGCACACCACTGCGGCGATGTCCCGCACGTGCGTTACCGGTTCCTTTTTGGCGATACATCTTTTGCGATGCACCAGCAACCTCGGCACGCGATTTGGACTTTGCCGAACCTTGCCGTTGATTTGCCTGGTACATTACGACTGCATCGTGCAGCAACTGCTTGCTGATCTTCTGCGCAATTTCAGTTGGCTCGATGTCGTACTTGCCAACCTCGGCACCACTGCGATCATAAACCGTCAAACTTGCCATCGGAGATCACTCAATCCAAAAAGGAGACGCCGGCCCAACGACCGCCGCACCGAATTAGCCAACCTTGTTTGTATCTTGAATTACCAGGTACCCGCCATTGGGGCCGGGCACGGCACCGTTCACTAGCAGCAGATTGTTTTCCACATCCATGCCCACAACCTGCAAATTACGCGATGTCGAGCGTGCATTACCGTACTGACCGGCCATCCGCTTGCCTTTGAACAGGCGGCTTGGCGAGGCACTCATGCCGGTACCACCTGCATGACGATGCACTTTCTTGACGCCGTGCGTAGCCCGCTGACCGGCAAAGTTATGCCGCTTCATCACACCGGCGAAACCGCGACCTTTGCTCGTCCCAGTGACGTCCACCGCTGCGACTTTGTCGCCATCTCGCACGACTTTCTTGTTGTTCTTTTGCGCCTCAAGCTCTTTTTCCAGGCGGGCGATCCGCTCTTCGTCGGTCTCGAACAGGTCGGCAACGGTGACCGACTGACCAACTTCGTAACCTTTGGTGCAACCACGCAGTTCACGAATGAACTTCTTAGGCTCACACTCGGCTTTGGCGGGAAGCTCGATCCCGGCGGCGGCACGCGCTTCAGAACGCTTGCTACCTAACTTGCTGGTCACATGACCACGCTGGGATCGTGAGGCCTGACTTGGCCGGGACCGCTCACGACCTTCCTTAGGTCGTTTTTTGTCGAGAAAACCAAGTTGCACAGCGTCATAACCATCACGTTCCGCCGTCTTTACCTGCAGAACCTGGCAGGGGCCGGCTTCAATCACCGTCACCGGGATGACCGTCCCAGCTTCGTCATAGATCTGCGTCATCCCGACCTTGCGGCCGAGTATACCCTTAGCCATCGGTTACATTCCTGTGCTCTGTGTAGGGCAGGTTCAAGCGGCCTGCGGCCACTGAATACCTAACCAACATCCAATCATACGAACTACTTGTGACCCACTTGGTTACCAAGTTTGCAAGTCAGCAGGGCTGCCAACTTACCGAAGCCGCCCGCACACCGACAATCGGTGCTGCTGCGGCGGCGATCGAGCCTAACGCGTCGAGGCCTTGATTTTAATATCAACACCTGCCGGCAGGCTGAGTTTATTCAACGCCTCAATTGTCTTTGCTGTTGCTTGCACAATGTCAATCAAACGCTTGTGCGTGCGAATCTCAAACTGTTGCCGAGCCTTCTTGTTGACGTGAGGTCCAGACAACACGGTATACCGCTCGATCCGCGTAGGTAGTGGAATCGGCCCATGCACTTCGCTGTGCGTCCGTTTGGCAGTATCCACAATATCTAGCGCACTCTGATCGAGGATTGAGTGATCGTACGCTTCCATGCGGATTCGAATTACTTCTTGCTTTCCAGCCACTGCTTCCACTCCACGACACGTGCCTTGCACTCACCCGGTGGTGAGCTGATAGCAAATGGGAAACAGGTAAAACTATCACTCCCTCAGAGGATCGTCAAGGCCAGCGAGGCCTGAAAGTTTCGACTTCGTAGAGCGGCGTGGGACAGTGCAGTTCCCCGCCCTCCATCCCGGAGGAAAACAGCGGCTCAGCGGGACGCTAGGTCAGCTCTTGACGACGTTTTCTTGACTCCATTCGGCTCAGGTTCGGTGGGGATGCGCTGCGGACCACGCTTCGTGTCGCGGTGGAAACGCCAAAATCCCCCTAAATGGGTGCCGGCAGATCGCGCTGACAAAACGTAACCGCGCCGCCGACGTAGCCGATCAAGCCGATTCCCAAGAGCATCGCATTGCAGGCCATGGCTCCAGGAACGAGGGCCCCTTCGCCATTAATCCAGGTAAAGCTCCACAATGCCTCTTGCTGCTCTGCTCCCAGGTAGACGAACCATTGTGGTTCGAATGCTGAAAAGAAGCTCAGAGGCTTGAGCCACAATAACTGTTCGGCGGAGATCGCCAGCAGCTTGATAATAAACTGCAGGATGTACAGACCGGAGGCGATTCCGACCGTCCGCCAGCGGTAGCGATCCCAGGACGAGACAAACGTGGTCAGTCCTGCGACTCCGAAAGCCATGGCAAAGACGTTCACGATGCCGGGGATGACCAGTTGAATGTTGACTGCCGCTGACAAAGGTTGCATTTCCTTGTCTTCCGGGGCCGTTTCCACTTGGCTGCCCGCCGCCATGGCGAAAATATCCATGAACGTGATGGGTTTTTGCACCGCCACCTCCGTCCAGCGAATGCCGCCCCAGATCCCTGCGGTGCAGACAGCACAGAGCAGGACGATGCCGCCGACCGTCACGCAGGCTTGCGTGACAAAAACTTGTAGCCGGCTCAGCGGTTGCCCGAGCAGCATTTCCATGCTCCCGCGTCCGATTTCACCGGCGACGATATCCGAGCCGCGTGAAATCGCCCAGATCGACAGGCCAAAGACCACCACCGGTTCCACCAGGGTCAGGGCCACTCGCCCGGGGTAGGTCAGGATATGATCGGGCGGGACGGGCGAAAGGTGCCCGAATTTCTTGACCAACGGGCCCAGCATATTGCCGAAATCAGGCATATCCAGCAGGCTGATGATCCAGACTCGCAGCCAGCAAAACGAGAACAGGAGCACCGCCAGCGCGACGAACAGCCACCAAGCTTCGTTGACGCACTTGAACAGTAATGCGCGGTTGACGAAACGTTTCACGATTTGGGCTGCTCCGGTGGGTGGTAGGCGTCGTAGACAGGTCTCAGACCGCGCGGCTCAATACAGACCTCGTCGCATTCCAGGGTCGCGAGCCACTCGAGCACCGGTCCCAGCTTACTGTCCGTTTCCAGGCGCACCACTCCCTGCGCCGCGACGCCCAGCTGTAACGTGCTTTTCAGCCTTTCGGGAATTTCCAGCTGAGGCATCTCGGTATGCAGCGTGATCAGGTGCTGTTGCTTGAGATCGCTGACGATTTGGGTATGCACCAGCTCGCCTTTGCGCAGAATGACGACGCGATCGCAGACTTCTTCGACCTCGGACAGCACATGCGATGAGAAAAGCACGGTGCGACCCTCCGCCTGCGCTTCTCGGACAAGATTGAGGACGGTGGCTCGGACGGTTGGGTCGAGATTCGCGGTCGGTTCATCCAGGATGATGATTTCGGTTTCAGCGGCCATGGTCGCTGCCAGTGCCAGTTTTTGTCGCATCCCGGTCGACATGAAGCCTACGCGGCGGCTTAAGTCCAACTCGAGGCGTTCTGCAAGTTCTTCCGCTCGCTGGCGAGAACCGCTGGGGCGCACGTCGGTGAAGAAATGGAGGGCATCGCGTCCCTTCATCTGGCGAAACAGTCGGGCGTCACCCGGCAGATAGGCCAACCGCTGGCGGACCTGAAGCGAATTGTGGTAGCAATCCAGGCCATCGACGGTCGCCCCGCCCGAGGTCGGCCGGAGAAAACCGAGGATCAATCGCAGCAAGGTCGTTTTGCCCGCGCCGTTCGGTCCCAGTAGCCCAAACACTTCACCGCGTTCCACCCCGAGGGTGCAGGCACGCAAAGCGACCATGTCGCCGTACTTTTTAGTGAGTGCATCGGTGGAAACAAACACGTGCAGCAGCCAAAAGGGGGGCAAGAGTAGGAGGATGATCCGTAAAGCGGGTGAGAACCGTCGTTCCGCAGTGCCTCCCGCAGGGGACATTGTTGGCTGGGAAGACCCGCGCGACAAGCCTCCAACCTTTCCGGAACTGGGGGAGGCAAATATAACGAGGGGCGTCAACCTGCCAGCCACGGTGGTCTTACTGGTTTTTGCTCCGCTGTGGGCAAGCCAGCCCGGTGTTCGTCGAATCCGTGACCTGCAGGGTTCCAGCTTTCGTCTCACCTGGCTCACGTCCTGGCGTACATGATGACGCGTATCCTTGCTATCTGGCTGCCTCGCTGGTCGATCCAGCGGTTTTTGCAGACCGCACCGGAATGGCGGCAGCGGCTTGTGGTGCAATACCACAGCACCCGGCGAGGGCGTGTGGTGGCGGAGCGTTCTCCCGCAGCCAGCCAGAGCGGTATTGATATCGACATGCCGTTGGCGGAGGCCAAGGCGATGCTGCGAGGTGATGAGGTTCACTGGGAAGCTTGGGATCCTCGACTGGACCGCGAAGCGTTGGAGACGCTGGCGGTCTGGTGTCATCAGTTCAGTCCGCATGTCAGCCTGGAGGATTCCGATCATCCCAGCACACTGCTTTTAGATGTCACCGGGCCGATGCCGTTGTTCGGCGGCGCGGATGCGTTGCTGGCGCAGGTGGGGCGTGCATTCGAGCGTCTCGGTTTGGTGGCATGCACTGGTCTGGCGGGGACGGTGGGGGCAGCGTGGGCCTTGGCGCATTTCGGAGGATCGGTTGCCGAGTTGCCGGAGAAGGCGTCCGCGGAGGCTCAGGTTGCCGTGCCCTTGAAGGATTTGCCAGTCGAAGCTTTGCGGTTGGATTCCCAAACGTTGGTGCAGTTGCAACGCTTGGGGCTGCAGAAACTCCATCACATCGATCGTTTGCCGCGCAGTGAATTGCAGACGCGGTTTGGTGACCAGTTATTGTTACGGCTCGATCAGCTGACAGGTGCAGCGTCGGAGATTCCCCCGCCAGTGGCCGCGCCGCTCGAGTTCAAAGTGGAGTGGCTGTTTGAGTACCCGGTCGGTAACCGTGCCTCGCTGGTGTCAGCAACGAACCGATTGATCGAGCGCTTGTGCCAGGGGTTGCGCGAGCGGGAAGCGGGTGTGACCGAGTTGACCTGCACTCTCCACCTGGAGGAAGCTCCCGACGAGCAGATTGTCGTTGGGCTTTGCCGAGCGAGCGCCGATCCGCAGCATGTGAGCGAGTTATTTCAAGTGCATCTCGAGCGTTGGTCGATGGCGACGGCAGTGGAGGCGATTACCTTGGAGGCGACCAGGCACGCACGCTTGGCCTATCGGCAGCGCGGTCTGTTTGATGCTCACGCTGATGGCACCTCACCCGAGTTGGCTGCGTTGGTCGATCGTTTGACCAGCGAGTTGGGGCGTGACGCGGTGGTTCAGCAAGCTTCGCGAAAAGAGCCGCAGCCCGAGCGTGCCTTTCGTGAAAAACCACTTCTTGATGGTCTGGTGCCGCGCCGACGTTCTCCTCGCGACGAAGCTTTTACGACTTCGCGACCGACGCATTTGTTGCCACAGCCCGAGCCGATTGCCGTGCTGACCGTTACGCCCTCCGGGAGACTTGTCCAGTTTGACTGGAAAGAGCAAAGCCATCGGATTGCACAGATGTGGGGGCCGGAACGTGTCGAAACCGGATGGTGGCGCAGTCGAGGCGTCTGGCGTGACTATTATCGCGTAGAATCTACGACCGGCTTGCGCTACTGGATCTTTCAACGGGCCTCAGATCAGCAGTGGTTTCTGCATGGACTGTTCGACTGATCCGCTCGCCTGAGTTGAATACCACGCTGGCATCGATGACCGAACGTGTCCCGCCCGCAGTTAAGTTCCGTTCCTGAATTCGCCAGCCGCTCTGTCCACATTTTACATTTCGACAGGTGAACACCAAGATGCCGGAAGGCTCTCTGTATCCGAAACGCACACCGCAGCGAGCAAGTGCGACGCAGTCGGCAGACCGTGCTCCCGCCTACGCCGAGCTTCATTGTCGGACGAACTTTTCTTTCCTGGAAGGCGCGTCTCACGCCGACGAACTGGTGGCACGCGCGGTTGAGCTAGGGTATTCCTCGCTGGCCATTACCGATCGCAATTCGCTGGCGGGCGTCGTCCGTGCGCATGCTGCGGCCAAGCAAACGAGCTTGCAGTTGATTTTGGGTGCCGAGGTGGTGCCGACTGACGGCTTGCCGATCTGCTTGTTGGCAACCGATCGCGCAGCCTATGGAAACCTGTCGCGCCTATTGACCGTCGGCAGGCGGCGAGCCGAAAAGGGGGCGTGTCACTTGTCGGTGAGCGACATCGCGGATTATCAAGCCGGATTGATTGGCTGCGTTGTGCCGCCGCATGTCGATCATCCCACCTTGGATGCGTCAGCAGACACCTACCGCGAAATATTCACTGATCGCTGCTACTTGTTTGCGGAGCTCCATTATGGCGCCAACGACCAGCAACGCCTGGCCCGACTCCGTGCCGAGGCAGCGCGGACGAATCTTCCCTTGGTGGCTGCCGGGGATGTCTATCACCATGTGCGTGAACGGCAAATGTTACAGCATGTGTTGACCGCAATTAAACAGGGGACGACGGTCGACAGACTGGGGGAACACAGTCTGCCGAACGCGGAACGCCACTTGCGAACACGTGCCCAGATCGCCGAGATTTTTGCCGAGATCCCAGAG
>MDSW01095793.1_pt1 | contig 15343 bp, 15 predicted proteins | sample 811171 | NCBI WGS metagenome assembly MDSW01 (sample SAMN05326641, study PRJNA326480) | marine metagenome | isolation source: seawater | place: Atlantic Ocean: North West | collected 2012 | reverse complement strand
ACCTGTTGTCATATTTCTTCCTTTGTTATTTTTAGCAGACTTCGTAAAAGTCCGTTAAAAGAACAATGACGTCATCTTGGGTGGCACTTATAAATATAAATTTAGAAAAATCAATTTATATTTTATCTAAGTTCCACAAAAAGTCTTATATTCTTTCCCAGATGGAGTTTGAAAATTAGTTATTCCTTCGTGTAATGAATAAGGATATTTAAGTAATTTCAATAGATTTTTCAATTTTGTGAAGTCTTTCTTGCTCTCGGCATCTTGTAAAGCTTCCTCAACTATATGATTGCGTGGAATAATCTTTGGATTTACTCTTCTCATAGATTTAATTATAGCCTCTGGAGATTTTGTATTTTTTTTAAGTCGATCTTTCCATACTTTATACCAATCAATAAAATCCGCGTTTTTATAGACCTCTATATCATTTATTTTTTCATTCATTATATAACAAAATGTATTTGTATAATCAGCTTTATTACTTTGCATCCATTTAAGCAGATTTTGAATAAGAACGTAATCTCCATCATCTTCTTGTTCAGAAATTCCAATTTTAGTTTTCATCATTTTTAACCACTTTTTTTCATAAGAATCTTTAAATTGACTTATAGTATCTTCTGCAGCTTTAATCGATTTTTTTTGATCTGAATGAATTAAAGGTAATAGAGATTCTGCAAATCTTGCCAAATTCCATTGAGTAATTACTGGTTGGTTTCCAAAAGCGTATCGTCCCTGAATATCAATAGAACTAAAGCAAGTTTTTTCATCGTAATGATCCATAAATGCACATGGACCATAATCTATTGTCTCTCCAGAAATTGTAACATTATCTGTATTCATAACACCGTGTATAAACCCAACTCTCATCCAATGACAAATTAAGTCAATTTGTTGACTCATTACTTCATTTAATAGTGCCAAAGATAGATTTTCTTCATTTTTTAAGTGAGGGTAATGTCGATCAATGGAATAAGAAACTAACTTCTTGAGATTTTCTAAATCGCCCCTGGAAGCTAAGTATTGAAAAGTTCCAACTCTAATATGACTTTTAGCAACTCGAGTTAGTACTGCGCCTGGTAATCGACTTTCCCTAAAAACATGTTCTCCTGTTTCTACAACGGCCAAACTTCTTGTTGTAGGAATACCTAAGCCGTACATAGCCTCACTGATTAAATATTCTCTCAACATCGGACCCAGTACTGCTCTACCATCAGCACCTCTTGAATATGGGGTTTTCCCAGAACCTTTATATTGAATATCTACTTTATCTTTATTTGGAGTAATATGTTCACCTAAGACTGTTGCGCGTCCGTCACCTAGAATTGTAAAATGACCAAATTGATGGCCGGCATATGCTTGCGCAATTGGATCAGAACCTGCAGGTAAAGAATTGCCACTAAAGATTTCTGCCATTTTTTTATTATTTAAATTTGAAAAATTTAAACCCAATTCTATCGATAGCTCCTCATTAAAAATTGACAAAGAAGGATTTTGAGCTGGCAAAGGAGAAATCCGGGTAAACATCGTTTCAGAAAATTCTGAGTAGGAATTACTAAAGTTCCAGCCAATATTTAGCTCTCTTACTGCCATTTAGAATATATTAAATTATTTGGAAAAATAAAAAAGGGAGAAGGTCGAATTATTACTAAATAATTTTTAAATAAAGTCTAAAATAATAAATCTTTATCGTGCTCGTTAGATATGTGCAGTCTCATCTTTGCCATAGCATCTTTTTCAATTTGTCTAACTCTTTCTTTAGAAATCTTCAATTCTTTGCCTAAAATATCAAGTGTCTGGCGATCTTCAGATAAATACCTCTTTTTTAAAATTACCTGTTCACGTTCATTTAAAATTTTCATTGAAGTTGAAATAAGATCTTTCTTGAAGGCTAAATCATCTTTGTTGAATACAGCATCATCAGGTCTAGAGTGTTCATCCTCAATCAAATCTAGAAATTCATTATTTCCTTCATCACTAATTTTGTTATTAAGGGAACCTTCTTGCTGAGATATTCTGGCATCCATATTGATTACATCTGATGTGGAAATTTGAAGATCTCGGGCTAATCCTTCTGCTGTTTTGAAATCAACTGATCCATGTTCAGTAGTTTGTATTTTTTGCTTTAATTTACGCAAATTAAAAAAAAGACTTTTTTGTTTTGATGAAGTTGCCAATCTAACTAACGACCAATTTTTAAGAATAAAATCTTGAATTGCAGCTCGAATCCACCAACTTGCATAAGTAGAAAATCTAACATCTTGATTTAAATCAAATCTCTCAGCAGCTTTCATTAATCCTATGCTTCCTTCTTGAATTAAATCACTTACACTTAAACCATAACTTTTATATTTAAAAGCAAAGGAAATTACCAACCTCATGTGAGATTGGGTAAGTTCATGAAGAGATTTTTCATCTTTATCTTTTAACCATTTTTTAGCAAGAAACCTCTCATGTTCTTTCTCAAGCATAGGAGCTTTCAATGATTTTTTAATAAATAATTTTAAACCCTGTAATTCGTCAAAAGCATTCATGCCATCTGTATACATTTTAATTTTTCGCTAAGCAAAAAAATTTGTGTATATAGCAAAATAACAAATGACAAAATGGCAACAAAATTAAAAAAAAATCTAAATAAGTTTTTAAGGATTTAATTTTTAACGATAATTTTTAAGAGTCTGCCATTTTGACAAGTAACTTAAATAGTTTCCTTTAATTGCTTGAATTGAAAAATATATGTTCTAAAAACTAATTAAATCTATGAAAAAAACATTTCTTCCCTCAAAAATATGCCCGATATGTAATAGGTCTTTCAATTGGCGAAAAAAATGGGCTTTAAATTGGGAAAATGTCAAATATTGCTCACACGCTTGTAAGAGTAATAAAAAAAATAAAATCATATCACTATAATGAAATCAATTTTTTTAATTTTAGGAAATCAACTTTTTGATCTTAAATATCTCAAAAAATACAACGATAGTATTTTTTTTATGTCAGAAGATTATAATTTATGTACATATGAAAAGCATCATAAATTAAAAATACTACTTACTCTTTCAGCAATGCGATCATACAGGGATCTGCTAGAAAAAAATAAATTTAAAGTTAGTTATTTTTCAAATGAAAATAAATTTCATTTAACTTACGAAAAAAAATTAGAGCATCAAATAGAGAAAATGAAAGTTAAAAAGGTTTTTTCTTTTGAAATTGAGGATAAACCATTTGAGCGTAAAATAAGAAAACTTCTTAAACAGTTAAAAATTGAATGGGAAATAGTTCAATCACCGATGTTTATCAGTTCAAGAGATGACTTTAAAAAATATTTAAAAAGTGTCAAAAAACCTTTGATGGCAAGTTACTATAAAGAAAATAGAATAAAGCTGAATTTACTAATTAAAGACGGGAAACCATTAGGTGATAAGTGGAGTTTTGATAAAGATAATAGAAAAAAACTTCCAGCAACTGTAAATTTACCAAATAAAATTGCTTATAAAGAAACACAGCATACTAAAGATTTGAAAGTATTTGTAGATTCTAAATTCTCAAACCATCCAGGTGAAGCTAAAAATATGTGGTTTCCTACTACACACAAAGAATCTAATAAGTGGCTAAAGGATTTTATTAAAAATAAGCTAAACAATTTTGGTGACTATGAAGATGCAGTTAGTCAGAGAGATAATGTTCTTTTTCATAGTGTATTAAGTCCATTAATTAATATAGGACTTATAACTCCATCACAAATTATTGAAGAACTAAAAAAAACTAAAAATAACTTTAAACTTAATTCACTCGAAGGTTACATAAGGCAAATCATTGGTTGGCGAGAATTCATGAGGGGTATGTATCAGAATTATTCAAGTGAAATGGAGTCTTCTAATTTCTTTAATCATAAAAAAAAGTTAACTAAAGATTGGTATCAAGGAACTACAGGAATAGTGCCTTTAGATCATGCAATAAAGAATGCCCTAAGATATGGGTGGGTGCATCATATTGAAAGACTAATGGTTTTATCTAGTTTAATGAATTTGTGTGAAATAAAACCTCAAATAGTTAATAAATGGTTTATGGAAATGTTTGTTGATTCGTCTGAGTGGGTAATGACTCCAAATGTTTACGGTATGGGACTATTTAGTGATGGAGGAATATTTGCTACAAAACCTTACATCTGTGGCTCTAGCTATTATCTTAAAATGATGGATTTTAAAAAAGGTGAATGGTGCGAAACAGTCGATGGTCTTTATTGGAGATTTATTAATAAAAACAGAACGTTTTTTAGTAGCAATCCAAGGCTTAATATGATGGTGAATGTATATGATAAAATTAATAATGAAAGAAAGAAAAATATCTTAGCCAAGGCTGAAGAGTTTATAGCCAAATTTACAAGTTAAGTCCTATTATTGCTCAATAGCATTATCAATATTCATTAATATGGGTCTACCATCATGTGCTGTACTTAATGGAATTATTTTTCCGTTGAAGGAGGCACAAAGAGTAGGTGCATTTTTCTTTTCATTACCCAGATTAACTTCTAAATCAACGATAATAAGTTTTGCATCATCAAGTATCTTCAAAATTTTCATAAAATTTCTCCTAGTAAAAGAATATTATTAATAAATACAATGAGCCAAATAACTGTAACATAAAAATTGTAACAGAAGAGAAGTGGAATTGCTTAAATCTTTTTTCTGATAGAGATATTCCCTTTTTTGCATCATCTCGATACTGATTTATCTTAGGAGTTATGATAAATAAATTGATAGCAAAAAATATTGCTGAAATAAGAGAGATGACCCAGTAAATTTCAATCTGATTTTTTAACGTAATTAAAAATGCAGTTATTGCGATAATTAATCCATATAAAAACATACGCGGGAAGAGCTGCCTTAAAAAAATTCCTGCATTTTCTTCATTTAATGTTTTAAAAATTATAGGTGAGACTACTGACATGAAAAAAATCATGAATCCTACTATTAGAGTATGTAAGAATATTGCGAATTGTGTCATTATTATCTTAGTTTTCTTGATAAAATTACTTATTAGACCCAATTTCTTTACCTTGGGATAAATTCTCATTTGTAATTTCATTATCTATAACAGCAACAAAGCTATGATTTACATCTCTATGTCCCATTTCATCATTCCTAACTGCTATAATTACATCCCTCAATTTTGCAAAATTTGGTAAATTCCAATAATCAATTGCAATTTGAGGTGCCGCAATATTTTCAATATTTCCATTATCTATCTCATCTAAATACTCAGTATAGCTAATAATAGCCTGCTCTTCAAAATATCCAACTATTCGATGACATGTACGAGGTGAAATTAAATACATTAGGAAGTATAAATTAAAAAATATCCCCTGAACAAATATTACCAAAAATCTCTCAAACATTGATGGTTTTGCAATATTAATAAATGTCATTAAATGCATTCTTTCGTTCTCAGCTTCATCGAGAAGGATTTTAATCCAACCTCTATCTTCTTGCATCTTTCTCAGGCTTTTAAGATGATTTAACATGCCTGCTACCATACCTGGAACAGCAGCAACCGTTTCTAAAATGACTGCGCGATGACCGTATCTTTTTTTAAAAAAAAGATCCGCAAATAACCTCAGAATCTTTGTAAATATCAGTGCCACCTTGTCGCTGAAGTTTCTTGGGTGATAATGTTTAAGCATTTTATTGTCCATACTTGATAATTAATCCTTTTTTTAGAGATTTAAATAGCTGGAATAACAGTAAATTAATAAAAAATAGATAGTTTTAAATTATCTCAACGCTTGATTTTATTAAATTTGAGCATATTTCATCAGCATGCAATTACTCAAAAAAATATGGGACATTATAATGAATCCCAATGTAAACCCATTAAAAAATATAGCAAATTTAAGAGTCAGGCACATGGTCATGCAGATATTAGCTTTTATGTGGAGTGGTGTCTTCTCGATCTACATCGTAGATAGCATCTATGTATTTGGTTTTACAGCAATTGCTCATGCCTTACTAATCGCAGCTATATTCATTACAACTTTTGTTTTTTACACAGCTAGAAATAAACCTCAAATTTATGATCTAAAATTTTTTAGAGGTAAAGATGGTGAACATGATTAAAGCAATATGCTTTTTAAGCCAGAATTAAGTTTTTCTAAAAATCTTTTAAGTGAATTTGTAGAAAATAAAATTAACAATTACTCTAAATATAGAAATTTTGATTATGGAGTAACTAATCGATCTAACGTATCATTACTTTCACCTTATATTTCTCACAAAACATTATTAGAGTTTGATATTTTGGAATCAATTCTTACGAAATATCCATACAAAAAAGTTGATAAGTTTATAGATGAGATATTTTGGAGAATTTATTGGAGAGGTTGGCTTGAGATGAGACCTAAAGTATGGGATGATTTTGTATGTAGTTTAGGTAATATAAAAAAAAATCAAAATTATTTTGAAGCCATAGATGGAAAAACAAATATAATTTGTTTTAATGAATGGATAAATGAAATTAAGCAATATAATTATTTACACAATCATACGAGAATGTGGTTTGCTAGTATTTGGATATTTACATTAAAACTACCTTGGCAACTAGGAGCTGAATTTTTTCTAAAACATTTACTAGATGGGGACTCAGCCTCTAACACTTTAAGCTGGAGATGGGTAGCTGGACTTCAATCAAAAGGTAAGCATTATTTAGCTCAAAGTTGGAACATAGAAAAATTTACCAATAATCGATTTACTGAAATTAAACTGAATGAATCAGCTTCCCCTATTACTGAAAATGAGGTTTATAAATTGAATGACTTAAATCTTGATAACAAAAAGTCTTCCAATAAATTTTTACTTATTTTCGATAACTGTTTATCTGAAAAAAATATTGAAAAAGTAAAAATTAATTATGAAAAATGTTTTCTTATTTTATTAGATAATCAAGATAGAAAAATTCATTTATCAAAAAATGTCCTCAGTTTTAAAGAAAAACTATCAATGGATATATATAAAAATATTGATCAAGTCGAAATATTGCAAAGTAGTAAAGCGCATAATATTTTTGCAGAGCGCAAATCTTATGACGTTATTTATCCTAATATTGGCGATAACTTAAATTATATTATGGAAATTAAATCAAAATATAATTTAGAATTAAACTTTTTGTATGATGAAAAGGATCTATTTTGTTGGCAATATTCAAAGAAAGGCTTTTTCAATTTTAAGAAAAGTATTCCAAACCTCCTAACAAAATTTGTACTATAAATAGTAATAAGAAGGTAATTGCCTTTTATTATATCTAAGTTAAGGTTTTGGTATATGGATAAAACCATTACAGTTGGGGTAATTGGCTTAGGCAACGCAGGTGCGCCAATTTTGAATAATTTATATAAATCAGATAGCAAATATGAATTGGTTGCTTTTGACTTAGATGCAAAAAAACTTAATAATGTTCCTAAAGGTGTCATAAAAGCAAGTAGTATCAAAAATTTATCTAGACAATGTAAGGTAGTTATAACGTGCTTACCTAAACCTAAACATGTTCTTGATGTGGTTGATGGCAATGAAGGGTTATTAGAGAACGCTTCATCAGGAACGATCTGGATTGATACATCAACAACAGACTTCAAGCAAACACAAAATTTATCCAAGAAAGCAGCAAAATATAAAATTTCTATGTTGGAAGCTACACTAACTGGAGGTGTTCATGCTTTACAAAATAACAACATGGTTTGTTTAGCTGGTGGTAATGCCAACACGTTTAAAGAATGGAAACAAGTTTTGCAGGATGCAATCGGGGAAATGGTTGTCCTTTGTGGAGATGTAGGTGCAGGAGCGATTGCAAAAGTTGTTTCTAATATGCTTGCATTTACTAACATGGTTGCTGCCTCTGAATGTATGATGATTGCAAAGAGAGCAGGTTTAGATTTAGAAAGTTTCTTTGATGCTATTAGGGTATCTGCAGGCAATTCATTTGCTTGGGAAACAGTTGTTCCTCACATTTTTAATCAAAAATATGAAGCAGGTTTTACAATGGATTTAGCTTGTAAAGATATGCATTTAAGTTATTTATTGGGACAAAACCTAGAGGTTCCATTAGAGTTGCATGCTCAAGTTCAACAAATGATGAATAAAGCTCGCATACAATTTGGAGATAAGGCAGGATGTTATGTTTATCCTCGAACCTTAGAAGATGCACTTGGTGAGTCGCTTTCACTAAAAGGCTGGGAAGATTGGGGTTATGAAATTAAATTTGTAAATGGTTCTATTGTTGTTGAACATAAAAACCGTCCAAAATCTAAACATAAATTTTAGGAAAATCTGCCTTTAAAAAGCTGCTAACACTGCTGGCTAAAGAAAACGGGGTAGAACAAACTCCCCAAAAGGATTTCATCCTACCCCGAAACACGAACCAGCTCAACCCAAACTCCCCGAAAGGCTCCCAGGTTTCCCCGGTTCGATAAAAAAATTTTATTCCAAAGAGTTTGATTTAACTACAATAAAAAATGTAAAAAAAATCTAAGGGTGTGGATATGTGGACAAATTAATTCCGGAAGGGACGGGATTTGGACAGAGATTTAGCCATTACGATAGATTAATCTAAAGCTAAGCAACCTTCAGCTAAATAAGTTGTTAAAGAGTAATCACATCTAAAATATATATAGTTTGAATTATCAGAGGTATAAAGAGTATAGCCTTTGTCTCTACAATACATACCTGGATCATCATCCTTAAGAATTCTGTATTTTCTATATCCATAGGAATCCCAACTAACTTGGGTACATTGACCTTCATGCAACACTAAATTATCTACAACAAAGGTCTCTCCTAATGCAGCTTTCTCTCCCTCAGCAACTAAGGTCGTTGGTATAAAAATAAATAAAAATACAGATATAAATTTCATATGTAAAATTATAACCTACCTAGAATAAAAATAAATTATCTTATTCTATTAGGTATCAGCATTTTTCATTAAGTGGGTTTGGATTATGCCGATGGTTGAGTTAAAATATTGAAAGATAAAGTCTATTTAAAGCTGAAATAGTCTCTCTTTTTATTTTATTTACCCAATCAGGAAGGCAACCTACACCCATACCTGTATCAATATGAAAATGATTTTTATGAGCCTTATCTGAATCAGGAGTTAATACATTTCTAAATATACTACATGCCGAGATATATGCATTTTTAAGTATCAAACCTTTTTCTGTATTTTTTCCCCAATCATTCGTAATGGATGCACCATTTATTATTGAAATATCTATTGCTGTTCCATAGCTATGCTCACTCATAATATCGGAACCTCTCATTTTTCTACAGTTGTAGGTGCCCATATGTTTGACATTTGTTGCACCGATTTCATCAAAAAACTCTGACACTTTTTTAGCTGTAGGGCAACTTAGCAATACTGGTCCAGACAAATCAGTCTCGGGAAAGTTCTGAATTTTAACTGCATTTTTAATAACACATTTGTTTTCTTTTATTGTGCCTAGCTTAGTATACTTTATTCCAACCTCTTCTAAATCTTTTAGACATTTATCTCCTCCTCCATGCAAAAGTACAGGTCTTAATGTATTAAAAGTTAAGCTTATATAATTAAATTTATATTCAACTATTATTATTACTAGCAAGAGTAAGAAGCTTGAGATTGTAAACCACATAAATTTTTTAATCATTCCCAACTTTAGCACATAGGGGGTTTTGAACAACCGACACCATCAATCTAAAATAGGAGGGGTTTGTTACATATAGGGGGGTTTGTTAAATCAGAGTACCCCAATCACGATTTGTAGGGTATGATTTAGTATGGCATTAAAAAAGATAAAAAATCATTATCTGAATGTATTTAAGAAATTAACCATGGGTTTATCAGGTCTCTTTGCTTTACCTGCAGCAAGAAAACTTGAAAAGCAATTTGATAATCTTGTTGATGAGACACCCTCAATGTATGATAGAAAAATTGATGAAATATATAACTCTACGCACATAGGTGGAGGATATCATAGACATTTTGATGAAAGCCACAGTCCAATATTGATGTGGGAAAAGGTAAAAGAAACTTCTTCAAATGATAGTCTAACTACAGAAATGCAGAACTATATAGTCTCCCTATTTAAAGATATGCAGACTATAAATGGGATACCATTGTTTAATATTAATAATAAGCAATCTTTTGATTTGTTTGCATCTCATTTAAGTACAACTTACAGCATTCCAAAAAGTTGGTTAATGGATTTTATGTCTGTAAATGTAGCCGAAGTATTTACTTCAACCATTGGAGCGCTAGCACTATTTTATGGATGGAACAAAAATGAGAAAATAGAGTTTAAGTCAGAAATTGCATCAAGCTTAACTCTTTCCTCATTAATTGCAGCGAATCCCTTGCTTTTAGTATTTTCATTAATCTCACTTGGAAGAACTTATACTCAAAAAAAATCAAAAAAACAGATGAATAAAGGAGCTTTAACTGGACTTGCTACAACTGGATCTTTTTTAATTACAGCTAACTTATTTGCAAGTCCATTAATTGGAATTATTTTAGGATTTGCGGTTGCAATAACAATAAGGAGAAATATAAAAAAATATAAGACTAAAGATTTGATTCCAGAAATAAAAAAATTAACACAAAAACATAAAGAATTTCTTGTGGGAGCAGGAATGGGAGCAGCATTTGTTGCCCTAACTGGAATGTGATTAATTACTTATGAAATACCTACTCTATATTTTTGTTTATATATTTCTAACATCTACTGCTTATGCGTATGAATTTGATTGTAGTAAAGATAATAGAGATGCAGCATATTCAGCAATGATAGGTAGCAAAGAAACGAGTATTTCTAAAATTTGTTTTGCTGATGCAATGGTTGATTTTTTTGATGATGTTCTGTTAAAGGATATACCTCCACTCACACCAAAAGAAGTTGAATATATAGAAAAAGAATTTGCGTACTGTCTTAAAGATGAAAATCATGGATTAAGTAGATGCAGTAAGTTTTTTAATTCGAGGATTTTTATGATTCATAGAATCTACACCAATATTGAATCAAGCAAAAGTTTAATAGGAAGAGCTAAAGAATTTTATAAACTAATTGATAGTGATGCAGAAAATCATTACTGGAATAGATTTTTTATTTTAAACATGGAGTTTGATATTTTTGACAATTATAAGTGGCTAGTCGATGATGGATTAATAGAAATGGATGGAAAAGCAGGATTATACCCGCATATACTTTTACCAAGGTTCGCAGAAAGAGTATTGTATGAATATCATTAAGCAAAATCTGATACTCTCCATATTCATCTTGTTAGGCTTTATGTCTGTGGCTATTGTATTTTTAAATATTCTAAGTTACTTTTAAGAATGAAAATCACATTATTAATTTTTTCTTTTATGATTTCTTTTTTCGCTACTGCGCATGCTGAAGTAGATTTCCAAAAAGTCTATGATGTTCCTGGCATGACTGCGGACCAGATCAAAGAAGCTTATGGTGATCCAACAATTGATGTAGGCATGGACACAATGTCTAAAATTAGTGGTGCACTTGATACTGCTAAAGGTCAAGGTTGGCTAACGGGATTAGAACAGGCTAAAATAGGACAACTACGTTGTAATATTGCAATAGCAGGATGGTTACCAGCTGTAAACGAATGGTCAGAAGCAGAGGTAGTTTTTCAAGTTAAAGATGAAAGGGCCCGTATAACAGTTGCTAATCTTAAAGTACAAGGACCTGGGAGAAAACAGTGCTTAAAAAGTATCGAGGAGTATTTGGATTCAAAGTTTTCAAATTTGCAAGCCTTGGACGATAATTGGTAAAATAAACTTAGATTAATAATTGTGATCAGATTGTGATCAATCTAATTAATTTCCCCACACTAAATTCCAAATTTTTAAGAAATGGCGGAAAGGATGGGATTCGAACCCACGATACGGTTACCCGCATACACGCTTTCCAAGCGTGCGCCTTCAACCACTCGGCCACCTTTCCTCATTCAACCTTTAAGGCTGCGATAAATGCCTCTTGAGGTATATCTACTTTTCCAAAAGTTCTTAGACGTTGTTTTCCTTTTTTCTGTTTATCCAATAACTTTCTTTTTCGGTCAGTAGCTCCTCCTCCATGGATACGATCTATTACATTTTTTCTGTAGCCCCTAACTGTCTCTCTAGCAATAATTTTTCCTCCAATAGCTGCTTGAATTGGAATATGAAATTGGTGTCGAGGTATTAATTCTTTCAGTTTTTCACAAACTGCTCGACCTTTTTTTTCAGCAAAGTTCTTGTGTACAATGATTGATAAGGCATCTACTGGTTCCTCATTTACCAAAACACTTAGTTTAACTAATTCGCTTTCAATATACTCGTCTATTTCATAATCAAAGCTTGCATAACCACTTGAAATCGATTTCAAACGATCATAAAAATCAAAAACAATTTCATTCAATGGAAGTCTATAAGTCAAAATTACTCTAGCGCCTGAATATGAAATTTCAACTTGTGAGCCCCTTTTATCTTCACATAAAGATATTATGCTTCCTAAGTATTCATCAGGGCAAATTATTGTAGCCTTGATCCAAGGCTCAGAGATAGATTTGATTCTCATAACTTCTGGCATATCCGCAGGATTATGTAACTCTAATGAAGAATTATCATTTAGTACTATATTATAAATTACACTTGGAGCAGTTGTTATCAAATCAATATCAAACTCACGATCTAAACGCTCAACAATAATTTCTAGATGAAGTAAACCTAAAAAACCACATCTAAACCCCATACCTAATGCCGCAGATGTTTCCTGTTCAAAATGAAAACTAGAGTCATTTAATTTTAATTTACTCAAAGCATCCTTTAAGAATTTAAAATCAGCAGCATTTGTTGGAAATAATCCACAAAAAACTACGGGCTGACTTGGTTTGAATCCTGCCAAGGGTTCAGTTTTTTTATCATTTGCTTGGATAATGGTATCGCCTACTTTTGTCTGAGCAACTTCCTTAATTGCTGCAGTTATAAATCCTAATTCACCAGATCTAATATCTTCACAGGCAACCATTTTTGGAGTAAAGCTTCCTACCCTCTCTACTAAATGTTTGGTACCAGCCTGATGAAATCTTATTTCCATCCCTTTTTTGATTACTCCATCAATAATACGCACTAAAATTACGACTCCAAGATAGGCATCATACCAACTATCAACCAGCAATGCTTTCAAAGGACTATCTTTTATTCCTTCAGGTGAAGGGAATTTATTGACTACAGCTTCTAAAACCTCCTCTATTCCTAAACCAGATTTAGCAGAAATTTCTATTACATTAGAAGTATCAATTCCCAATATGTCTTCTATTTGAGCTTTAACTCTTTCAGGTTCAGCTGCAGGTAAATCAATTTTATTTAAGACTGGAATAATAGTGTGGTCATTTTCTACGGCTTGATAAAGATTAGCTAGTGTTTGAGCTTCAACACCTTGACTTGCATCAACCACCAGTAAAGAGGCTTCGCACGCAGATAATGATCTGTTAACTTCGTAACTAAAATCTACATGCCCCGGTGTATCAATAATATTTAGTGTATAGTTTTCTCCATCTTTCGATTTATAATTCAGACGGACAGTTTGAGCCTTAATTGTAATTCCTCTTTCTCTTTCGATATCCATTGAGTCAAGAACTTGCTCTTTCATTTCACGCTCAGTTAATCCTCCACAAAATTGAATCAATCGATCAGCAAGAGTTGACTTGCCGTGATCAATGTGTGCAATAATTGAAAAATTTCTTATGTTTTTAATATCAGTCATTTATTTAATTAAATTAAGTTCAGGAACGAACAGAGCCAGCTGTAGACTTCTCAATTGCTTGTATTATTTTTGAGCTAAGTTCTAGAATTTCATCTTCTTTGAGAGTTCTATCTGATGCTTGCATAATTACCTTAATAGCCATTGATTTCTTATTATCGCCTAGATTAGAATCTACGAATAAATCAAATATCTCCACATTTTTAATAAGATTTCTATCTACTTTCATCGCAGATTCTATAAGTTCATGCCCTCTAACTTTTTGATCAAGAACAAATGCAAAATCTCGACTTACACTCTGAAAATCACTCAAATTTAATAATGGTTTATTTGTTGTTTTCTTTGCAGTAAAGGGAATATCGTCTAAAAAAAGTTCGAATGCGTTAATTCTTTCTTTAATTTTAAAATGTTGAGCAATTCTTGGGTGAATTTCACCAAAGTACCCTATCTTAATGGATTTATTTAACATAACTGTTGCAGACCGTCCTGGATGATACCAATCAGGAGATTTTTCAATAATTGTTAGTTTTTTTTGTTGAGGAATAAGATGATCAATTAGGTTAAATAGATCTCTTTTTGTGTCATATACATCAAATAAACTTTTTTCATTTTGCCAATCTTTCTTTTGTCTTATGCCGGCTTTAATTCCACACGCAACGTTAATTTGGTCCTCAGGTTCAGAAGTTTTATACTGACTCGACACTTCAAATATTGAAAAAGAATCAAAATCTCGACTCGCATTTTTTTTAATCGCGCCAATTAAATTTGGCAGTAAATTTGGTCTTAAAATATCTAGATCTTCTGAAATAGGGTTAACTATCTTAAGTTTATTACAGTCTCCAAAAAATTGACAATTTTCAGAAAAAGAAAAAGACCATGTCACTAATTCATTATATCCCTGAGCAGCAATAAAATGTTTTGCTTTTGAAATTAATTTTTGTTCTTTACTCAATATGGCAGAATTTACTTTATCAGAGGTTCTTACATTAGCTGTTGGAATATGTTCATATCCTTTAATACGAATGATCTCCTCACTTAAATCGGCTTCCTCTAAAATATCTTGTCTCCAGGATGGAATCTTACAAGAAATAGTATCCCCTTTTTCTTTAGTTTCAATTCCTAGAGATTTAAGAATTGATGTAGCTTCTTCATCATCCAGTGAAACCCCTAGTCGTTTTTGAACCCTCTCAATATTTAAATCGATAGACTTATTGTCTTCAGGTATTTTTCCAGCAATAACAACTTCACTAATCTCACCCCCACAAATTTCAGAAATCAATTCTGTGGCTCGATCAATTCCCATTAATACTGATTGAGGATCTACTCCTCTTTCAAACCTATAACGTGCATCACTTAGAATAGACAAATTTCTGCCTGATTTTGCAATATTTATGGGATTAAAAAGGGCAGACTCTAAAAGAACATTTTCAGTACTTTCATTGCACCCTGAACTCTCTCCTCCCATGATTCCACCAAGTCCCAATACTTTCTTTTCATCTGCAATTGCACACATGCCTTCTTTTAAATCATAGCTCTTTTCATCAAGTGCATTGAAGCTTTCTCCTTTTT
>MDSW01124311.1_pt1 | contig 15345 bp, 8 predicted proteins | sample 811171 | NCBI WGS metagenome assembly MDSW01 (sample SAMN05326641, study PRJNA326480) | marine metagenome | isolation source: seawater | place: Atlantic Ocean: North West | collected 2012 | reverse complement strand
TCTTCGCCCACTTCGCCTGACCCGTCTTCCGGCTCTTCTAACTCTGCAGCGTCTTCTTCCTCGACATTTTCATCGTCATCTTCTTCGTACTCAACGTACTCGACATATTCCTCAGTTTCCTCGTCTTCTTCGCCCACTTCGCCTGACCCGTCTTCCGGCTCTTCTAAGTCTGCAGCGTCTTCTTCCTCGTCTTCTTCTTCATACTCAACGTACTCATCAGAATCCTCATCATTATCTTCGGGGTCTTCAACGACTTCCTCAACTTCGTCCGATTCACCGTCTTCTTCGAAATAGCCTTCGTCTGTCTCTTCGGCTAATTCCTCGTCATCCTCTTCCGTTTCATATTCGACTAATTCGTCCTCTTCCTCAATGGACTCGTCCAATGGCTCTTCGTCCACTGCTGGACTCACTTCCACCTCTTCACCAGCTGGCTCAGCATCGTAAGTGTCGCCAAGATCTTCAGCCGGCGGTTCCTGGTCCTGTAGTATTTCCGGAGACTCTGCTAGGTCTTCACTTTCTATTGCTTGAGAAACAGGTTCAACCTCTGTCATAGCCTCGGCCCGATCAACGATTTCATCTTCAGATGATTCATCCTCGTTTGATCCTTCTGGCTCCTCGGACTCTTGTGGTGGCTCCGGCGTCTCGACTGCTACACCCAGCAGATCGCCGATACGTTGACTGACGATTTCACCGTCCTTGGAAATAAGGCAGCCGGCCACAATGTCGTCTTCTAAATCCAGCTCAATGTCACCCTCTTCGCTAATTAAATGCAGTAACAGGTTTGTGACGTTGTTACCGAACATCTGACTTGCGTGATAGGGTATTTCAGAGGGAAGGTTTGTTGGCCCCATGATGGTAACGCCATCCACTACGATGGTCTGATCCGCTTCCGTTTCTGCACAATTTCCCCCTCGTTCTGCGGCCAAGTCAACAATGACAGAACCGTGCCCCATACCATGCACGGCATCGCTTGTTAAAAGCAAAGGTGACTGTCGGCCGGGAATCGCGGCGGTCGTAATAATAATGTCATGCTCTGACGCCACTTCAGCCATGAAGGCGCGTTGTCGAGTCAGGAAGTCCTCAGTCTGCTCTTTGGCATACCCACCAGCATCCTCCGCATCTTCCGCTTCCAACTCCAGCTCAACAAACCTTGCCCCAACACTTTCGACCTGCTCACGACAGTCTGGCCGAACATCATAGGCACTGACGATCGCGCCCAAACGCTTGGCTGTTGCCGCCGCTTGCAACCCTGCCACACCCGCACCAATGATAAATACTCGTGCAGCCGATAAAGTCCCGGCAGCGGTCATATTTAAGGGGAACATTCTGGGAAGCTGATAAGCTGCATGTAATACAGCGCGATATCCGGCAATCGTGGCCATCGAAGACAAAACATCCATGCTTTGCGCTCTGGTTATTCGAGGAACCATTTCCAAGGCAATTTGACTGACACCTGCCTGTGCCAATTCAGCGATTGCTTCAGCATTTCCAAGCGGGTCACACATACCGATTACTAATTGGCCTGCGTTTAAGAGCTCTAAATCTTCGACGCCATTGACCGTATTAGCGCCTAAGCTTCTTACCTGAACTAACACATCGGCACCGGTCAGTTGGCTGCGAGAAGTGACTGCCGCTCCTGCGTCGGCATAGTTTTGATCAATAATTCCAGCAGCTTCGCCAGCTCCCTCTTCGACAAGAACTTCGTAACCAGCGGCGATTAATTTTTCAACGTTTTCCGGTAAGAGAGCGACTCTGCGTTCACCAGGAAATTGCTCTTTAACAACTGCGACTTTTTTCATGATTGCTAATTCTTCAAAATCACTGTGGAGGTCATGCGATACAGTCCTCACTGCAATTCACAGAACCCAAGATGGATTGTTGATTACTGGACAGGAAAGCCGATGACTTGCTTTTTTCGGGGATTATAATCCTCCCCTCAAACTTTCAAACGACCATCACTAGAATACCAATAGAACATTTTGGGTAGCTTTATCGCTATCCCAGATTGCCTAATATTACGAGTATTTAATAGGTTCTATACAAAACCTACTGATAGCGACCTCTATTCAGATGCGCCTTAATGGAAATCTGCTATGCATATGGCAACTACTAATCGGCGACGATCAGGAGTCACTAAGTGCGACTCGTCTGGCTAAAGAAACTTAGATGCTACTCAAATCACCGCTTTTACCCTATTATTCAGTTCTGGCGAGATTTCATCTCTAACTGGCGACCTAGAATCCGATAAAAAGGCTGATCGTTGGTGTTTTTAGCCCTTGTGACCTAGAAAATGCAGGGTTAGAATCGCTTGTTTCCCCACATATTTATGTACTTACTATAAATGAGGTAAGAACGTTGGTCGCTCAAAAGACCTATATGGCTAAACCTGGCGAAGTCACCCAAAACTGGTGGCTCGTAGATGCATCCGATAAAAGTGTTGGCCGATTGGCCAGCGAAATTGCTGTGATTTTGATGGGTAAAGATAAGCCATCTTATACCCCTCACGTAGATACCGGTGACTTTGTTGTTGTTTTGAATGCTGAAAAAGTATCTTTCAGCGGAAAAAAATGGCAGCAAAAGACTTATACCTGGTACACAGGTTACACAGGTCAGAAATCGATTACAGCCGAAAAGCGTATGGAGAAGGCTCCTGAGCTGATTCTGGAAGAAGCCGTTCGAAGAATGCTTCCAAAGAACAAACTGGGCCGTACCATGCTTAGTAAATTGAAGGTATTTGCCGGTGGTGAGCATACTCATCAGGCACAAAACCCAACTCCACGAGAATTGGGCTAACCGACAGCTCGGTTCGCATTTATTTTTTCAAATCAATTTAACGACTCGATAAACAAAAACGATGGCAGCAGTAGTAAAGAAATGCAAGTTCAACGGTGACGCACTTGGCACCGGTCGACGTAAATCTTCAGTCGCACGTGTACGCGTTCGTGCAGGTTCTGGTGTAATCACCATTAATAAGAAACCATTTGAAGAATACTTCAAATTCGAGAAGGATCGTCGTGCCATCCAGGAAGTCCTGGAGTCGGCGGGAGAATCTGACAGTGTTGATGTCATCTGCACTTGTAACGGTGGCGGAACAACTGGTCAGTCCGGAGCCGTTCGCATGGGACTTGCCCGGGCGATTATCAGCCACAATGAAGAGCATTTCCCTGCGATGCGAGACGGTGGATTCCTGACACGAGACTCACGTATGAGCGAACGTAAGAAGCCCGGTCTGCATGGTGCTCGTCGAGGGACTCAATTCTCGAAACGTTAATCTGCAAATCAGATGCAAAGCTTACTCAATGGCTTTGTTCAAACAACCATTAAAACTCCAGCTCAACTGCTGGAGTTTTTTTGTGCGCAATCCAGTACATTGATTTAAGCAATCGTCTGAGCAAATTGCTCAAATTCTTCCGTTCCTTAGAATTCAAATGACTCCTGACCAATCCAATCACCCACCTGTTCAGTTTTTATGGAAATTGCCCCAACGAGACGAATGGGGACATTACTTGCTTTACTCGGCGATCGCGGGTGTCTTCTTTCTTTGCTGTTACTATGGTGCCTGGTGGATTAGCCAATTTCACGATTACCGTGTCAGCCTCCCTGAACTCGGTGGGCAATGGCTCCCATTTCATCCGGCTTGGACTGTAGCCTACATCTCCATCATGCTGGCTCACACGTTAGCACCGTTTTCTGTTGCTTCTAGGAAGGCGTGCACAGCCTGGGCAATGAGTCTTTGTTATTGTGTCACGCTGGCCACCCTTGTATTTGTTTTCTTTCCAAGCGAGCAACCATCGATTGACCACCTGAAACAAAGCGAAGAATTTTTGATCGATCTGTATTGGGCTACCTCAGCTCTTTCAACATCGGGAAATGCATTTCCATCGCTTCACGTCGGCTCCATGTTATGCACAGTCTGGTATTCGAGTCGAAACAAGCCTGTTTGGTTCAAGACCGTCTTGGGAATCTGGTTTTTGCTAGTCGTTTACTCGACCGTCGTCCTGAGATTACATTACATCGTCGACATCGGTGGCGGTGCTTTTATTGCCGTGATTGCAATCCGTCTCAGCAACAAACTGCACCTGTAGAGTCGATTTAAGACAGCGCAAAACAAAACCTGACCGTTACTGAGAATGGTAAACGACCAGGTTTGTATAGTGCGGGTGAGAAGATTCGAACTTCCACGGGATTATCTCCCACATGGCCCTCAACCATGCGCGTCTGCCAGTTCCGCCACACCCGCGAGGGTAAGTTTTAAGTCTAGGCTAATAATTGGTCGCGTCAACCACCTCCTGCGCCTCCCTCTGAACGATTCGTAATGATCTCACAAGTAGGTTGTAACGGTTATGCCGGCCGATTATTCCGATTAGTTCGATTCACCCAAAGACGCTTACGACGAATCTTAACAATCCTACTTCTGAGGGGATTCATCGTAACGAAAGAAACAACGTTGAGTCGATTTACATCAATACCGGTCATGGAAGTCGGTAACTCAACTTGGCAGATTCGCTAAGAGTTTCATCATCAAGGAGTGATTAGTAGCACCTGTATCCTATTAACCAATAACTCCTCCCATGACTACGCCTCCATTAAGAATCTTCTCTGACACCGCTTCCACCTCAACCGTGGATTCGAAACCTCTCGCCGAATTAGACTTTTCAGACGTTGAGTTATTACTCGAAGGTGATACACCTGTCGTTTCGATTGAAGGTCTGGAGTCTAAGGTTAAGCAACAAGTCGGTCAAATTCTTGCAACCGCCGCGACCGCATTATCGGCTGACTGGACTGCAATCTATCTACTCGATGACGAAACCCAGAACCTAATTCTGATCGATCAATGCTCACAGTCAGATCGTTTTCAGCAGGCAGACGAGATTCGCAATCTCAAATACAGTACAGCTGATTTAGAAGCACTGACAGGGCATGTCGTTACGCTGGAAAGCTCACAACGCATGGAGTACTGGAATGCGCCAGTCAATGCCCGAGCCGGCATTTGCGTACCACTTATTTCTAATGATATCCCTATGGGTACACTGTGGTTTTCCTTTGAAAATGAATTGGAGGCCACTCAACATCGCAGTGCCTTGTGCGAGGTGATTGCCGATCGGGTTGTGGATTACTTAACTCGTAGACTCGCTCCATCAAACTCGCAGAAGCACAGCGACATGGCCGATTTGGCAAAGCGTTGGCAACATAGTCGACTGGCTCAGACCCATTTCGAAATAGACGGATGGGATATTCAAGGTTGGATTAACCCCGAAGCGCCGGTACATCATTCGTTTTACGATTGGCAATCCGGAGCCCACGGCGTGGATATTTCTATTGCTCAGGCTCAGGGCTTAAGTATCGAAGCCGCATTAACAGCAGCCGTAATCCAAACTGGTGTCCGAGCCACTTCCCATGAGTTCCTTTCTCCCGCCGATACGCTGGAGCGAGTCAATGAATATCTATGGCGTGGATGTACTGGTGATCAATTTGCTGATCTTTGCCAGATATCACTGGATAAGAACAGTCCTCAGGTCACCTTTAGCAACGCGGGGTCCGGCATCCTCTTAAGCGTCACCAAGGATGGGGTTCAGGAGTTGGCTGTCAACGAAGCAGGGCCGGAATTGGGAGTGATGGATTATGGGGAATACGAAAATCAGTGCTGTGTAACTCAGCAAGGTGAATTTCTGATTCTGTTAACAGAAAATGCATTTCAAGCCATTGAAGGTAAATCGAAACAGGATCGAATCTCTAAGATTCAACGGACGGTTGGTAAGGGTAGCCGATTGACTGCTGAGGGCATGATCAAACGGCTACGGAAACTCACTCTCAATCTTATTGATGAAGATGCCACGATTGTCGTAATCAAACGAGTGAAATCTAACGCGTAAAGTTTCCGATCCGAGCGATTAGAGATATTTAGAAACCGCCAGCTCCCGTGCTGCCATCGCATCCACTTTCGCGGTCACATTGGGATCTTCGATCAACGGCGGTGCATTATGTGGTTTGATCCTCGCGTCAATCACTAAGGCACCATGACAACCCCAATGCTTCATGTCAGTGAAAGCTTCGATTCCATTGATATCTTGAGCAGGATTACTTCTTGTAAAGGTGACCCACTGAAAGTTGCCAAGATTAGATGAGGCGAAATGTGCATCATCGACTAGCACCACCATTGGAAAAGCATTGATCGATGCTTGGCGATCATAGCTCTGACAAAACCGTTCTAAATCCTGTGCGAAATTCTCATCTGCTGACGGAGCTTTGACTACCATCACCCCTGGGTGAACAACACAGGGGTCGGAAAATCCTGTGGGAAGTTGCAAGTCCGCCGGAACGACTGTCGGCAAGGAACGCTTCACCTTACCTGCTGCAGCAACGACCACCTTGGAACCCTGATTTATTCCGGTACCCGAATAGTCCAGCGTATCAATAGTCGTCTTGGTTTGAAAATGTAGATCTCGCGTCCAGTCAACGCGTTCCAGCACATGCTTGAAAAAGGAGAGTGAATCTTCAATCGCAAGTGACTCATCATCAAAGTGATTGGTGATAAACAAAAACTTTGCCAGTGATAGCTGGCCCTGTCCTAAAATGGCATTCGCCTGAGTTAACAATTCCTGAGGGCGATCTTCAGAACTGTAAGGAGTGTACCGCTCACTACCAATCGCGAATAACAAAGGATGTACACCGGCCGCATCTACCGCATGAACTGCACGCACACCCGGCAAAACTGTCGGAATGACAGGGCCGGTGATTTCATGGATCAGCTCACCAAAACGAGTATCTTCCTGAGGAGGGCGCCCCACAACCGTAAATGGCCAGATTGCATCTTTACGATGCCAGACTTTGTTCACTTTCATGACGGGAAAATCATGAACCAAACTGTAGTACCCTAGGTGATCGCCAAACGGGCCTTCTGGTTTGACGGAATCTGAGATCAATTCACCTTCCAGGCAAAAATCAGCTTCGGCATAGATTGGTAATTGCTCCCGGCGTTGGATCATACCAATACGATGCCCCGACAAGGCTCCGGCAAACGTTAGTTCGCTCATCCCTTCCGGTAACGGCATCACCGCTGCCACTGCCATCGCCGGACTACCTCCAACGAACACATTCACCTTCAGCGGCTTCCCCTGAGCGATCGCCGCTTGCTGGTGCACTCCAATACCACGATGGATTTGATAATGCAGGCCAACTTCCTGGTCGGCTTGATAGTCACCACCGCTTATCTGGACTCGGTACATCCCTAAGTTTGCTGTCATCATTCCAGGCCGATTCGGGTGTTCTGAATAAACCTGTGGAAGAGTAATAAAAGCTCCACCATCATCTGGCCAACTCTTCAATTGTGGCAAATCGGTGAGTTGACAGCTGGAAGACATCACCGGACCTTTTCGTCGGCGTTTGGGAAGCATTTTCCACGCCTGAAAGGGCAAACCCAGATTTTTCAACGGATGTTTTAGGACACTTGATGGGTCAACTTTGGCAGCCACGAGCCGCTTTACCTGGGCGAGCGTATCACGAAAGATATATTCACTACGATCGAGTGTTCCAAATAGGTTTGAAACCATCGGGAAACGACAATTTGTGACGTTGGTAAATAGCAACGCCGGGCCACCACTTTCGAAAACACGGCGGTGAATTTCCGCTGCTTCCAAATGAGCATCGACCTGCTCATCAATTCTGATTAGACGGCCCGCGGACTCCAGATCACGAACACAGCGTTGTAAATTCTTCACGGACATATAATTCGAGGTATTTGATTCAAAAAAACAACAGGGACTGCCCAGCGAGATGTATTCCATCATAACAAGTCCACAGAAATTCCAAATGTAGGTTGATGCTCTATCAGCACAGACCGCGGAAAATCAGTAGAATAGTCTGCTGTAATCCATGCTCACGAGGAGACACGGATTATCGCTTTTCCTCAATACCGTTGTGCAACAAGGACGCGCACCTATGATTACTTCGCTTACCTCTGAATCCATTCAGGATATTCAGGCTGATGCCATCGTCGTTGGCCTCTCAGGAAATGCTCTAACCGGCTTTGCTGCCGAATTGAATGAAGCGACTAGCGGAGGCCTGCAATCCTTGCTGGACGCTGGACAAGCCAAATCAAAACTTGGCGCCACAACGTCATGGCTACAGCCCACCGGTATTCAAGCTCCCGTAATCGTCACCGTTGGATTGGGAGATACCCCCAATGCCGGCGACTGTTTTAAAGCAGCGGGAGCGGCGGCAAAGATACTTGCCGACCAACAACGAAGCTCCGTAGCATTCTATTTCCCGGAATTGGATTCTGCCTTGCTTGAATCTGCCGTAGCTGGAAGTGTTGTTGGAAGTCAGGGGCAGGACCTTCACAAAAAGACGAAGAGCCTCTACCCTCCGGAACAAATTCTATGGGCCTCTACAAATGCTGACGCGGTGACCGCAGGTGAAAATATCGCAACGGGAGTTAACCTAACCCGAACACTGGTCAACCAACCTCCTAACTACATCTATCCAGAGTCATTTGCTGATCAAGCCGCTGAACTGGGGCAGTTAAAAAATGTGAGTGTCGAAATCTGGGATCAGGAACGATTAGAAGCTGAAAACTGTGGTTCGCTATTGGGAGTAGCTCAGGGATCGGACAAAGCTCCACGTTTGGCTATTCTTCGCTACACTGGCAAAGACTCGGAGAATCCCAGCCTGGCGATTGTAGGGAAAGGAGTCACCTATGATAGTGGCGGGCTTTCACTCAAACCCAGCGAAGGCCAAAAGACGATGAAATGCGATATGGCCGGAGCCGCGACGGTTGTCGGTACGATCAAGGCGATCGCAGAGATGGAGTTACCATGCCACGTCGTTGGCCTGGTTGGTCTGGTGGAGAATATGGTAAGTGGTAATTCGTACCGATTGGGCGATGTCCTCACCGCGCGAAATGGAAAGACGATCGAAGTACTCAATACGGATGCCGAAGGCCGACTTGTGCTGGCCGACGTGTTGGATGTGACACTCGGGCTAAACCCCGATCACATTGTAGATTTGGCAACTTTGACCGGAGCATGCTGCGTTGCTTTAGGTTTGGACATTGCCGGACTCTTTACAAATGACCAAAGCTGGTGTGATCAAATCATTCAATCCGCGGCTGCAGTAGGTGAAGAAGTTTGGCAACTGCCCATGACTCCTCACTTCAGTGACCAGCTTAAGAGTAAAATCGCCGACCTACGAAATATTGGAGCGGGCCGCTGGGGCGGAGCGATCACAGCCGCCAAGTTTCTTGAGGAATTCGTTGGTGATGCTTCCTGGACACATATGGATATTGCCGGACCAGCCTTTGCGGATTCGGCAAAATCCTATATAGATGGTGGTGCCAGTGGCGTGATGGTACGTACATTGGTTAACATAGCACGCGGGATGTAAGAAATAGAGAACCGTCAAACTCGAAGGTTCTCAGGCGTTTTTTCGCTTTTTTACCATGAGGTTGTTCCTTGGAAGAAATCGCAAACTTCATCCAACATCATCAATACATTATCTATCTGACCTGTGTGCCAGTCCTCGGCATCTCTGCTCAGTGGTTAGCATGGCGTTTACGCCTACCCTCGATCCTCCTCCTTTTGGGGTTTGGAATCCTCTTAGGACAGGCCATTACTCCAACGGCTGTAATTAAAGCTCTTTCCAGTGGTGAAGCACATACCTCTGTCAGGCAGGAACAAGACGACGAAGGAATGCTTCCCGCTGTCAACGACGACGGCTCTCCCTATCATCCTCCGGAGCCTATCGCCGAGTCGCATCATGGAGAAATCGATGTTAATGAACTATTGTTACCTCTCGTCTCGTTTTGTGTTGCCATCATCCTGTTCGAGGGCGGACTGACCCTTCGGTTTAGTGAATTAAAGGAGGCCGGTAGTGCAACTTTCAGACTTTGCACGATCGGCGCAGGCGTCACTTGGGTACTTTCTACGATTGCTGTTTATTACGTAGCCGACTTTGGCAGCTGGAACCTGGCGGCATTGGTTGGAGCCTTCATGGTCGTAACCGGTCCCACAGTGGTCATCCCACTCCTGCGACATATCCATCCGTCAAAGAAGATGGGATCGATTGCCAAATGGGAAGGGATCATCATTGACCCGATTGGAGCAGTACTAGCCGTTTTAGTTTTTGAGTTCATTCGAAACTACAATCAGGAAGAGCCCTTCATCAGCGTAATTATGGCTCTCTTAATTACCATCATAACTGGACTGGTCATTGCCTGGATTTCCTCCCGCCTGCTCCTACTGTTTACTCGAAAATACTGGATTCCTGATTACCTCCATGGAGTCGTCTTTTTAGCCGTCGCTTTGGGAACCTTTGGAATCTCCAATTTGATCCAGGAAGAATCCGGCCTGTTGACGGTTACGGTATTGGGAATCTTACTTGTCAATCAAAAAGAAGTTTCGATTCATCACATCATTGAATTCAAAGAACATCTCGGAGTCTTTCTCATCTCCAGTCTCTTTATCGTGCTGGGTTCCAACTTTGACCTTGCTCAAATACCAGAAGTTGGGTGGCAGGGTTTAGGTTTTCTGGCAGTGATGATCATTATCGTCCGGCCGGCAAGTGTATTTATCTCAACGATTAAATCAGATCTCTCATTTCGGGAAAAAATATTCCTCTCATTCCTCGCTCCCAGAGGAATCGTTGCAGCAGCGGTTGCTAGTGTGTTCGCGTTGGAATTAGGACAGGTGACAGGTATGGATATGGATCCTGCATTGGTTGCCAAAATTGTCCCGCTGACATTTATCCTGATCGTGGGAACGGTCGCGGTTTATGGGCTCGGAGCAGCACCTCTGGCCAGAGCACTAGGACTCAGTGAAACCAATCCACAGGGAATTCTCTTTGCCGGGGCTGATCAGTGGACTCGTGATCTTGCGGTTGCCCTGCAACAGACCGGCCATAACGTGCTCATGCTAGACACCAGCTTTAATAACTGGAGCCAGTGTCGGATGGTCGGGATCCCGGCCGAATGCGCCAGTGTACTTTCAGACTACGTCCAGGAAGAATTGGATTTGAGCGGGATTGGCCGCGTGTTGGCCGTGACGCCCAATGATGAAGTCAACGCGTTAACGATGCAGGAATTTTCGAGCATTTTCGGACGCCAAAATATCTATCGAATTTCACCCTGGGATTACAAAAAAGGGCGACGATCAAGCGAGGGGGGCCATGCCGCCGGACGTTGGATTTGTCATCCTCAAATAACGCATAACTTAATGCGTCAACAAGTGCGTGACGGTGGGACCTTTAAAGTTACACGTATTAGCGAAGAATTCACCTACGAACAGTTTATTGAACGAAATGGTCCGAACTGCATTCTCTTCTTCACCGTAGACTCTAACAACAACCTAAATATCAATACTGTCGAGAACCCACTCAAGGTAAAAGCGGGAGAGACCATCGTCGCTTTTGTACCGGGTTCAGAGCTTGGTTTCGATCCGAATGTTGTCGAAGAACATTTAACAAAGTGACCTGTCGGTAATTTTTCTGTCTGGGACACTTCCACTATCCCAACCGCTGGAATCGAGATACCGTAAACGCATTGAATGTTCTACAATGGCGAACAAATGTAATATCTCTTTCTCGCCACTCTTTCGCAAATAGGTGCGATATGCCTACCACAAAATGGATTCCGACCTTGCTACTTTCCAGTCTCATTGGTCTTCTTTTTTTAACTGGGTGTAGTTCCGAGGAAGAGTCCGCAAAGCCGTCAGATAATGGCTTTGTTGTAGTGGATGATGAAAACGACCGTGCAAACCAAATCACTGTACCGGTAAACCCAAGCTCCGACTCAACGACTGAACAGAATGGCGAACCCCCGGAAGCCCAAGCGGAACCAGAGACTCCGTCGCAACCGGAAAGTCAGCCACAACCTAATCTCCCACCTCAACAATCAAATATTCCTAAGACTGTGCTTGAGGCCGTGGCCAACAGTCTTGAAGAGCCCGTACCTACGGCAGCATCAAGTATTGAAACATTACAGCAATTCATTTCAATTCTTAATAACGAACCGCGAAAGGCTCGAAATCAGCAGGAACAAAACCAGCTTTTTGCAATCATTGCACCCGAAGTCGATAAGCTTTGCGACATGATGCTCAGCAAAGAGGAGTTGTCTCAAACTGTAAAGCTATACGCCTATAACACAAAGTACACAGCGCTCAGTCAAATGGTGCAAATCGGTGACAAAAAAGCGCTCGCTCGTCTCGGCCAAATGACGGCAGTGATGTCCACTGAGGAAGATGAGCTCGTTGCCAGAAAGGGTCGGCTTCTCGGACTCGAGACAGCCACACATAAACGGTTACTTGATGCTCAGGGAAGCGGTGACGCTACCGCGGCTATCGCAGCAATATCCAAAGATGTCGAAGCCTGGATTGAAGGAAATCAGGATGACCAAGAAGTTTTTGCGGTATTACAGGGTATTGGATTAATGCTCGTGCAAATCAATCCGGAGCAGGGTAATGAGCTAATGCAGACGATTGCCAACGGCTTTAAGGACAGTCAAATCGCCCTTATCGCATTGGAAGCCAAGGCAACGCTTGAGCAACCCGCCATTGATGAATCAGAGGTTTATCCCAAATCCAATAACTATTTCAACGCTCCGAATTCCGAGGAAAACAAAACTGCATTTCTGGAGGCTGTCGATAAAGTACTTGCCAATCCGGAACGAGGGCTCGGGACAATTCGTACGCTGATTGATATCGCTGAACGTGTTCAGGATTCAGAAACCGCACTTCTCGTTCTTGATAAGATGGCTGCCGCATTCAATGACATCGAGGATAAAGATCTGGCATCACAAGTTGCCAGTCAACTTGGCAATCTCATCGGCCAGATCCTAGTCCGCGACATCGAGCTAATCGATAAATTCAGAGCCGTGTTAGTGGATACTAATGCGGAAACAAAAGCAGACGTGCTTGCCGCTTATACAGAACTATTCTCACATGAACGTATGAATGCAACGATTTTACTTTCTCTCATCCCGATCGTTGATCAGGTCGCGGATGCGGATAAAAACCTCATCACCCAGATGGTTGACATCACCATGCCGGTAGCGACCGAAATGCTTGATGAAGAGCAACTCAAAATTGTCACCGATGCATTGACGAAGACGTTGAATCGAGTCAATCTTCCTGACTCGACGATGGCCTTGCCTTCAAAAACTCTGGGGGGTGAAAAGTTCGATTGGGGCTCTCTCCAGGGTAACTATGTAGTCATCGACTTCTGGGCTACTTGGTGTGGCCCCTGTCTGGCGGCCATCCCTCACATTGAAGAACTTCAAGCTAAGTACGCCGGAAAAAACTTGAAGTTTATCGGCTACAGCATCGATGCGGATCGTGAGCACTTAAAAAACTTTCTAGCCACTCGCGTTGAAAACGATATGGGGCTCAAATGGCCAATCATTATTGATGATATTGAAGTCGATCCTGCAGTTCTGGAAGAAAATGAAGCTGTAGATGCCTCCTGGAGAATGCCCTCCACCGTCTATTGTGGAATCTCAGGAATTCCAACGATGATCATTCTCGATCCCGAAGGCAAAGTACTCAAAACGATTCAGGGAGCTCAGACCCTCGAAGCAGAATTGGAAGCGCTCTTTCCTGAAGAAAAAGAAACCCCGGCTGAAAGCCCAACGCCCGAGCCTACCGAGAACAGTCATCTGATTGCGCCTCCAATATTTCAGTTTGCAGCAATGACGATTCTGGAAACCTTGCCTGGACAGGTCGACGAGCCAACAAGCAAACTCCTTAAAGGGAATCCTTACTCTGCACCAGCAGGTTTAGATAAGCTCGAGCTTGTGGATTACTTGTTTGATATGCAAGACAAAGTGAAGACGATTCGTCGACGCCCTGGCTTTGCCGAAGCAGTGCTTGAAGCTTCTAACCGGTTACTCGCCATGGAGGATGCGTCTGATAAATTCCATGTGATTGCCGCGGAAACAGCGTGCTCCATCCTTCATGAGCAAGCTGGTCTTGGAAATGAGGAGCTTGACAATCAGCTTGTGGCACTCGTGGACTCACTCAAGGATGATCCCCGTGAACAAATTAAAGCATTAGTGGTGTTCCATCAGGTAGAGCGAAGGATCCTTGATATTGATGAATTGGAATGGGAAGACGTGGTTTCCATACTCGATGACACGCATGATTATCTGAGTATGCAAGAGCTCAAAGAAAAGCACTTGCGAATGGCAGTTGCTGTCATCCACACCATTAACCGATCTGATGATTTTGAAATCCGAGCCGAACAATATCAACGATTCGGCGAACTCTTTGCCGGAAGTAGCTTCAAACGACTCGCCAAATACGGGAAAAGCATCGTCAAAGCAGCTTCGCAAACACCAGAAGCCTCGGAGTTAGTGGGTAAGGAAGTTGAGATTGCCGGACTTACCGATTTCGGACAACCGATTGACTGGGATTCCTATCGAGGCAAGGTCGTTCTGATTGATTTTTGGGCCACCTGGTGTGGACCATGTCTGGCAGAGATTCCAAACATCAAAAAAATACATCAGGAGATCGATCGCGAACTCTTCGACGTCGTTGCTATCAATCTCGATAGTGAAGACGGAGCTTTAGCTGACTTTCTCAAGGATAACCCGCTGCCCTGGACCAATGTGATTGGTGAAGACGCTGAGAAAATTGCGGATTCGTGCGGTATTGCCGCTTTGCCTACCATGATGGTCGTTGGAGCGGATGGAAAGATACTCGCCGTTGACCATCGTGTTGCGGCGCTTAGATCTACCATCAAGAAAGCTCTGGAAGCCCTGCCCCAAAAAAACTGATTAGCCCGGCAACTGATGGCCCATCTTGTCACGTTTGGTTTCAAGATATTTTTCGTTGTGCTCATGGATTTCGCCGACAATCGGTACCTGATCCACCACTTGGACGTCATAGCCTCGTAGATTAAATGCTTCAACCTTTTTCGGATTGTTTGTGAGTAGTCGCAGTTGAGTCAGTCCTAAGTCTTTAAGGATTTGCAGACCAACTCCATAGTCTCTCATATCAGCCGCATGCCCCAGCGCGTGATTCGCTTCCACCGTATCCATGCCTCTTTCCTGTAACGCATAGGCCTTAACCTTTTCGGCCAGCCCTATTCCACGACCTTCCTGCGGCAGGTACACTACCGCGCCGCAACCGTCACGACTAATCATTTTCAGAGCTAAGTGCAGTTGGTCACCACAATCGCAACGGAGGCTTGTTAAAACGTCTCCGGTAAAACAACTCGAATGCATTCTTACTAACGGCGCCTTCGCAGAATCACCTAAGTCACCCATTCGAATCACGACCGGCTCAATGTCTTCAAAGTCCACACCATAGACAATAATTTCAAAGTCGCCGTATTTAGTTGGGAGCTTCGCCTCGGCAG
>MDSW01024133.1_pt1 | contig 15346 bp, 12 predicted proteins | sample 811171 | NCBI WGS metagenome assembly MDSW01 (sample SAMN05326641, study PRJNA326480) | marine metagenome | isolation source: seawater | place: Atlantic Ocean: North West | collected 2012 | reverse complement strand
TTTTTTCTAAACAAGAATATGGTTCTACATCTGGCTCAAATGCAAAGTATTTAACTTCTAAACCAATTTGTTTTAATGCTAAATAAAACTCACCAACATTTGCTCCGCAGTCAACTACTGTATCTCCATTTTTTAATTCGTTATCGCCGACGCAATAATCATCTAAAATTTTTGAAAATTGAAAATCAACTCCCCTAATAACTCTTAGTATTCTTTTATTTGAAAAGTGAATCACTTTATTATCTGGATACTCTTTTGTAAAAAACCCATTATCATAACCAATTTTTCCAGAATTTCCATAAAGAAGATTTAATATAAAAGCCAGCAGTTTAGAATTTGGAATTTTTAAAATTAGGCCTAATATTTTTCCATAAACCAACAAAAGTACTTTGGCTTTTTTAGATATTTTATCAAGGTTTAAATCATTCAATAAAAAATCTGGAATATTAATAAGCGATGACATTAATACAATATTAACTTACTAATATAGTATAAAATAAACTTATTTATGAAAATTAATCCGATTAATACAATCAAAGAAAAATATCTTTATATTTTTGTCTTTATCTTTTCGTTGATTTCAATCTATTCAATTATAAGTTTGAATTACAACTCCACTCAAGGCGCAGATTATGCAAAATATTCAAACTATCTCGATTATTTCTTATCAAACCAAGAAAAAACAAATTTAGAACAAGGTCTTATCTATTTTTATATAATTGCTTTCTTTATAAATTTATTCACAGCAAGATTGAATGCTGAAAACGCTGAATATATATTTAGTCTAGGAATACAGGTTGGAAATTTTTATATATTCATAATTGGCCTTATAGGGCTGTATCTACTATTAAAGCTTTTTAATTACCACGAGAAATATATTTTTTTATGTTTGTCTTTAGTGTGTTTTTTTCCACAAACTATAAGTTTGCTAGTCACGTTTAAACCAGAAATTTTAGCTTTTAGCCTTTTGGTCTGGTCAATCTATTTTATTGAAAAATATTTTAAAACAGAATCTAATATATTTTTGTATATATCAATCTTCCCCCTTGTGTTACTAATGACTACAAAAGGATCTGTAACAGGGATGGTAGGTATATTTATTTTATTAAAATATAGAACAAAATTAAAAGATATAGATTTCAAAACATTAATTTACGTGGTTTTATTATTTTTAGTCTTTTTCTCGATTATTCTTTATGAAAATTATCAAGAAAATGGTTTGTTTATATTAGATCCACCGCACGATGAAACTATATATAACCAAAAAGCTGATATATATGTTGTTTATAATATTAACTTTAAAGAACTCTTATCAAAACCCTATCAACATGAGCATAGAGATTCTTTATTGGGAATTTACCTGCTGGATACATTTGACGATTATTTTCAGCTTTATTGGAATTTTGATAAATCTTTGTTTGATCAATATAGAAAAGATATCTTTATAACAAATGATTCAAATAACTTAATTTCAATAGATTTTTCTAATAGAAATATAGCATATAACGGTCCCGGGAATTTTTATCTTATGTTCTTAAGGCAATACATAGCTATTGGACTTGGTCTAATTTTCTATTATTTAATGTTTAGTGCTTCGAGGAAGAAGAAGTATTCAAAATTATTTATATTATCTCCATTAATTGGTGTTTTGATTTCAGTAATTAATTCAGTTTTTGGTTTTCCGCAAAAGAATTTTGACCCAAGTAGAGCTGATGTATTTAAAACTTTTTATTTTTCGTTTTTTATAATTTTAAGTTTTGCTTTTGTAGTTATGTATTTAATTAACAACAAGAGCAAATTGAAAGCTTTTTTAATTCCTTTGTACATTATTTCCATAATTTTTATTCTTGGTTTTCCTAAAGCAAATAATGACGAGTTTGACTACAAAATTAGTGAGAATAATAAATACTCATTAACTTGTAATTTAAATACTCCTTTTCTCAAAGCTACATTGTTTGAAACTTCAAATGTTGATTGTCCCAAAGTTGAAAATATTATTTGCAGTGAAGAATATTTTAAGAAAGAAAGTAATAACTTAGAACTACAAAATAGAAATTCTAAGAAAGTGATCGTAAATAGCTATGAATCTTGTATTAACTTTGTTTCAAAAAACTACACTTTTGTTAATAATCTTGAACTTAATAAAATACCTAAATTTAATTTAGCAATTTATTTACTATTTAAGTTACTTATATTTTATACAATTTTTAAATATGAAAAAAAATAAAGTACTTATTCTTGGTTCTAATGGTTTAGTTGGTTCATCTTTAAATAGAATTTTATCTAACTCGAACAACTTTGAGGTGATTGCCTCTACTAGAAAAGATACAAATCTTTTTTTATTTGATGACACAAAAATATTAATTGAAGATATCAGACCAAACATAATAATCAATGCAGCAGCGAGAGTAGGTGGTATTCAAGCGAATAATACGCTCGGTACTGAATTTATGCTCGAGAATCTTAAAATAAATATTAATATTCTTGAGTCATGCATCCCTTTTAGTGATATAAAAATAATTAATCTTGGAAGCAGTTGTATCTATCCTTTAGAAGCTAAAAATCCAATCAAAGAAGAATATTTCATGACAGGTCCATTGGAACCTACTAATTCCCCCTACGCAATGGCAAAAATAGCTGCAATTGAATTGGGTAATACATTAAAAAAAGATTTTGGACATAGAGTGGTTAATATAATGCCAACTAATTTATATGGACCTAATGATAATTTTTCTCCTGAGTACAGTCATGTAATACCTGGAATTATAAGAAGAATGGAAGAAAGTAAAAATAAAAAAGAAAAAACATTTGGGCTCTGGGGAAGTGGAACGCCTTTAAGAGAATTTCTTTTTGTTGATGACTTATCTGAATCAATAAATTTTATTATTGAAAATGATATAAATGATTATTTAATAAACATAGGTAGTGGTGAAGAAATTAGTATTTTAGATTTAGCTCAAAAAATAAAGATAATTATGAAGTATGAGGGAGAAATTATTTTTGATGACTCTAAGCCAGATGGCAATCCAAGAAAACTTTTAGACTCTTCACTTATAAATTCTTATGGTTGGCAAAACAATGTAGGACTTGATGAGGGGCTTAAAATTACATACGATTGGTTTTTAAAAAATTATTCTAACTAATAGGTTTTTTATAGTTTTCCCATGATGGATGCAGCAGGCCTTGCTCTAATAATAATTTTTCTTGTTCAGCAAGTATTAGATCACTTTTGACCATCATTGAAACTAATTCTTTAAAACTGGTTTTAGGCTCCCAATTAAGTTCATTCTTTGCTTTTGTTGGATCTCCAAGCAAATAATTTACCTCATTTGGTCTAAAATATTTTTTTGATATTTCAACAAAACTAGATGGTTCTAAATTGACTTGTTCAAATGCTAATTCCACAAATTCTTTAACTGTATGCGTTTCTCCAGTTGCGAGGACCCAATCATCGGCTATTTTATGCTGTAACATCATCCACATTCCTTCTACATAATCTCCTGCAAAACCCCAGTCTCTTGATGCCTCAAGATTTCCCAAAGTAACTTTAGATTGAATTCCAAGAGAAATTCTAGCTACTGCTCTTGAAATTTTTCTAGTAACAAAAGTTTCACCCCTATAAGGTGATTCATGATTAAAAAGAATTCCATTAACGCAAAACAGATCATACGATTCCCTATATAGCTTTGTCATATTGTGAGCAAATACTTTTGAAGCAGCATAGGGACTAAGGGGGTTGAAAGGAGTTTCTTCATTTAAGATAATCTTTTCTTTCCCTCCATACATTTCAGAAGAAGAAGCTTGATAAAATTTTGTTTCTTTATCTAAATTTTTAACTGCCTCAAGAATAGAAACTGAACCAAGGGTGCCTGTTTGCGTAGTATAAACTGGGTTAAGAAATGAAACTGCTACGTGAGACTGAGCTGCTAGGTTATAAATTTCATCTGGTTTAATAGAGTTAATTAGATTGTTTAATGAGGATGAGTCTAACAGGTCAGAGTAATATAATTTTAAACTTTCAGAATCTGCATATTTAGCAATTAAACTATCAATCCTTGAAGTGTTAAAAGATGAAGACCTTCTTATTGTCCCATGAACTTCGTACCCTTTTTCAAGAAGTAATTTAGAAAGATAGTAACCATCTTGCCCGGTAATTCCAGTTATAAAAGCTGACTTCATTACACTAATAATAATAACTATTTGATTTACTAGAGATTATTATTTGAATTGTCTTTAGTAGATAACATATACCCAAGTAAAACATAGTATAAAATTGGAAACTGTACGCTTTCCATAGCTACATCTAGAAAAGCATTGAACATGGCGGGAAGAATTAAAATTAATACAAAAGAATTTTTAAACTTTGATTTAAATAAAAGAAATAGTTTCAAATGAAAATAAATAAAAATAATTAATTGAACCAAACCTCCCCGAGCAAGGATTGTAAATAAATAGTTATGTACATTTTCATTTAAGCCGTCCTCACCTAATCTACCAGGCGCTGCTGGGTCGACCATAATAGGTAAAATTTCACTGTAGCCATATCCAAAAACAATTTGATTTTTGTTATTTAAATCTTCAACTATATCCTGCCAAATATCTAGTCTCCAATCTGTTGTGCCATCTCTCGAATAAATTCGCCCTTCATAAATAAAGAACGAAAGAAAAACATCTACAGTATTTTTATTTTCTACCAATTTACTCAAATTATCTGAAACACTACTAACTTCGATTACTTCATTTTTAGACCTTTTAGAAAAATCGAGCTCTCCAAAAATATTGTATGTTGAAGTAATAAAGATAAGACCAAAGAGAATTAAGTAAATTAATGATGTTTTTATATTTACAAATAAAACTTCTCTTCTATAAATTATATAGATAAGTATAAAAAATATTAGTGCAATGAAAGATCCTCTGCTGTTAAAAAGTAAGAGAGGTAAAAACAAAGATGTAGAAATTATAAAATAATAACAAACAAAATTATCATTTTTATTTATATAATAGTTAATTACATTTACAAAAATTAAAGAGATAAGCAAGTTTGAAGCTTTTGATAATTCAAATTTATCAGCATAGTTCATAAAAAAAGAAATTATGAAATCTGGATAAAAAATTGTATTAAAAATATACAAAATTATTAAAGAAACTGACAAATAGTATGTTAAATTTTTTAGATTAAATTTATAAAAATAACCAATTAATATAAATCCAATAGACCAAATATAAGAACTAGATTTAAATATATAATCAGAAAAACTAAATGCATCATCTAAAAACAGAGATATTAAAAAGGAAAATAAAATTAGTATTAAATTATTTGCAACAAACTTAAACTCATCAGGAAGGGTATTTTTTTTATAAATTATAAAAAAGAACATAACTAAAGAAGCCCCAATCAACAATTCTCCAAGTCGAAATCTAAATATATAAATACCAACAAATGGTCTGCTTAGAATTATTAATAAAGAAAAAAATATAACTAACGTAACATCTAGATACTTATTATTAATCTTTTCCATTTAACTTATGATAATATCGACTAAATTTTTAAATTTTCTTTTAAATATAACTTATAGATTTATAATTAAAACTAATGTTAAGCCCCTCAAGTAAAATAACTTTTGTATTTAATCATGGAAGAAAATCAAGACTAAACAATACGAGTAGTTTTCCTAAAGAACACTTCTACTGTTACTTTAATTTTTTAGAAGAATATAAAAATACAAAAATTATTGAATATTCTGAATCTGAGTCATCGTATAAGTTAATATCTAGAATCTTAAGAAAAATTTTTAATTTTCCAATATATATTGGAAAGCTTTTGAATTCTCAGAACAAAAAACTGATTAGAGAATCTGAAATAATTATATTTTCTAATCAAAATACTTATTACTCATCATTTTTTTATTTTTTGTTGAAAAAAATAAAGCATATTGAAATAATTGTTTTATTTATGGGATATAAAAACGTGCTAGAAGAAAATGGTGATTTTAATTTTTTACAAAAAAGTTTTTTCAAATTGATGATATCTAAAATTAGTAAAATCTTATTCATAAGTAATTATGAAAAAGAATTGTTTATTAAAGAATTTCCAGAATTTAAAAGTAGAACATCATTTGTTAATTTTGGTATAGATTATGAATTCTGGAAAAGTAAAACATCATTAAATGATAGAAAAAAAATACTTTTTCTTGGAAATGACAAAAATAGAGATTACGAATGCGTTGTTGATATTGTAAACCAGTTAAAGCATGAAAATTTTTTATTAATTTCAAATGGAATTAAAGAAGAAGATTTAAAATTTGATAACTATAAGCTAATAAACAGTGATTGGAAAACAAACAAAATTAGTGATTTAGAACTTAAGTCTTTAATGGAAGAAGTAGGATTGTCAATAATACCAATTTATGAAAGCACAACACAGCCATCAGGACAGAGTGTTGCTTTACAATCTTTTGCTATGGAAATACCTGTATTAATTACAAAATTTAAAGGTTTGTGGGATCAAAAAAATATTAAGGATATGGAAAATATATTTATCGTAGAAAATAACTCTATAGAAAATTGGGAAAATAAAATTGATGAAGTTTTAAAAAATAATGAATTGAGAAATAAAATTTCTTATAATGCAAGGGAATTAGTTAAGAATAAATTAAATCTTAAAAATTTTTATTCTGAATTATTAGGAGTTATTAACTCTTAAATTATTATTTATTTTTTTAATTTTAAAGACTATCTTATAACTATTTTTTAGAAGGAGATTCTTAGAAATTTTTATTTTTCTATTTTTGATATAAGAATCTCTTTTTGTGATCATCTGAGAAAACAGTTGAGAATATTGTTCCATCATATTTTCGTTATTAATTTGATAATGCTTAAGCTCTTCAAAGTAAAAATCATAGTCTTTCATTAACTCAACTAATTTATCTTCAATGTTGCTTTTGTCAAACTCTACTCCAAATCCTGAACAGTATTCTGGAATACCGCCACTATTCATATAAAGAATTGGAAGACGAGTTTGTGCAGCTTCTATATGATGATTTCCGGAAGGTTCATTAATTGAAGCTGTAATATAAATATGATGTTTTTTTAATTCGTTTGCTAGTAAATTCCCGTGTAATGGAGGAATAAATTTAATATTTTTAAAATTATGTTCTTTTGTAAAATTGCCAATATAAGTAAATTCAACTGTATTTTTATATGGATTTTTATTTAAAATAGAATCTAATTTTGAATACACTTCAAATCCTTTGTTTTTATTACTACTCCAATGGTGAGTTACTAGCTTCAATTTTTCATTTTTATTCCACTTTTTTTTATTTTTAAAATTAAATACAGAACTATCTCCACCACCAAGTATTACTGTGAACTTTTCTTTATCCATACCTAAATTTTTATAAATATTACTAATCCAAGTACTAACAAATACAGTGTGGTCAGCAATTTCATTAGCTTTCATATAAAAATCATTTAAACCTTTTGTTAATTTTCTTTCATCACACTCATTAATCCTTTGAATAACTAATGCATTGTTGTTTATATATTTCAAATAGTGTTTTATGTCTTTATGAGTAAAAGAAGAAGACTGTGAGTCTTTTCGAGGGTCTGTTAGCAAAATAATATCTATATCATCATGTGTTAAGTCGTTAACAACTTCATAATTTAAATCATTAAAGTGCGTTGTAAAATTTTTGAAAAATAAATTTCCACCACCCCAAGGTTTGTCGAAAATATTTGCCCCAATACTAATTTTCATCTAATACCTCAAACATTTCTATATACTTGTCAAATGCTGTTGGAATAGTGAATTCTAATGCTTTTTCATATGCATAAATGGTATCAGGTTCTGCATTCATATAATTTTCCATATTAAATATTGATTTTTTTGAAAGTAGTTCAGTAGCAACTCCTACGTCGGTTGAGATTATTGGAGTCTTTGATAATGCACATTCAATAATTGCTTGGGGGCCACCTTCAACCCTTGAAGCGACTACATACAAATCTAAACAATTGTAAAGCTTGTTTAATAGCTCATTGTCTGCCATTTCAAAATATTTATAATCAATATTTAACTTGTTAAGTTCATTTATTACATAATTCCTTCTAGTTCCAGACAATAGAACAAAGATATCTGTGTTTTCTCTAAAAGTTTTTAATATTTCTATAAATCTATCTGGACCTTTAGATAGTTTTGGAGTAACTAAATCTGAACCCTCAGTATCTCTTTGAAAAGAGCCCAAAATGAATTTGTCTGTCGGAATGTTTAATTTCGTTTTTAATTGAGTTTTATTGCTTATAGGAAACCACATATTGCTATCAGCCCAAAAGGGTATACTTATAATTTTCTTCTTTGTGTATTTCTTTAGTTGTTTTTTTGAATTTTCTGAAATTACATGATAAAAGTTTACATATTGATCTCTCTCCATAAACTCATCTAAATCTCCCTTATTAAATTTTTCTTCATCGATGTGGTAAATTGAACAAACAACTTTTTTTGATTTTAAATATTTTTTTGGTATTTTTTTCCAGGTCCAAGGTGAACAAATCCAAATTATCTCAGAATTTCTAATTATTTTTGTAGATACTGATTTATTATATAAATACCATTCAGATCTTAGTCTGTCCAATATCCAGTTTTCGTTTGCTTTGTTTAGATAAACTTTATTCAACATTGTTAGTATAGATTTAAAATTAGAATTAAATTTAAATTATTTTTTAGGAAATAAAATGGGCAATGAAAAAAATATTATTATTACCGGTATAACAGGACAAGATGGAATTTTTCTTACCGAAAAACTACTCCAAAAAGAACAAAATTATAAAATTTTCGGTTTCACTAGAAACACAAATGATAAAACTTTCTACTTTAATTTGAAATACTTGAATAAAAAAATAGGAATTGAAAATGTTACTTTACTTGATTCAAAATACTTAAAAAATAAAAAGCTTTCTGAATTAATAAATGATATTGAACCGAAGTACATTTTTAATATGAGTGGACCCAGTTCAGTTTACGAGTCAATTAAAAATCCTAAACTTGCAAATGAAATTAAAACAATTTTTAGTAATCTAATAAGAGCTTGTGTCATAAACCAGCAATTTCCTGGAATTTTTCAAGCAAGCTCTAGTGAAATGTTTGGTAAAAATAATCAAAAAATCTTAAATGAAAATAGTTTATTTAATCCGACATCGCCCTATGCAATTGCAAAATATGAAGTGCATCAGGAAATATTGGAACTAAGGAAAAAATATGATTGGAATATTGTTTCAGGAATAATGTTTAATCATGAATCAGAATTCAGAAAAAATGATTATTTATTTATGAAGATAATTAATTTTGCAATTTTAGCAAAAGGAAATAAGCAAAAGCAAAAACTGAAATTAGGTAGTTTAGACTTAAAAAGAGATTGGAGTTATGCAGGAGATATTGCTAATGCAGCTATTTTAACGCTTGAGAATAAATCGATGTGTGATTACGTCTTAGGTTCAGGTAGTCTGAGCTCCATAAGAGACATCGTCTCAATAGTTTTTAGTTATTTTTCTTTGGATTGGGAACATTATGTTGAAATAGACAATTCTATTTTGAGATTTTCTGACCCTATAGAACGAGTTGCTGATCCCTCAAAAATAAAAAGTGAACTTGGATGGGAAGCTAAAAAAGATGTTGGTGAGATAATAAAAAAAATAATTGATTTTAAATTAATTTAAGAGGGGCGAATATTTTTTCTTACACAGTCTGCAAAGTATTTTTGCTCTTTACTGAAGATTGATGAAATATTATTTTCCATATTTAAATTATATAAAGGCTTTTTAATGATCTTAATTTTAAAATTTGATTTAATTAAGTCTGTCATCAATTTGTAATCTTGTGCGTAGTAAAAATTTTCATCATAATTTTTCAGCTTTTCTAAAACATCTTTTTTAATAAGTAAAGTTCCATGAATAAAAGGATTTTTATATTTAATTAAAATTTTTTTAGGAAAATAATACGAAATATTTGGAACAATGTTGTCTTTTTCAATTACTTTCGCCCTTGTTGTGCATGCGTCTAATTTATGTCTCTTCATAAATTCTAATTGTTTTTCTATTCTTGTTTTGTCACTAAAGTCATCACTATCTTGACGAGCTATGTATACACCATTAGCTTTATTTATTAAAAAATTTAAGGACTTTGTTAGACCCATATTTTTATTATTTTTAAAAAGTTTGATATTATTATTTTCTTTCTTAATTTTCTCGCAAATGTCGAATGTGTTGTCAGACGAGTAATCATCAACTATCAATATTTCCAAATTTTTGTGAGTTTGATGTAATATACTATTTATGCTGTTTTCCACTGTACTTTCAGAGTTATAGGCAGACATTAAGACTGATACTTTTACTTCACTAGTTTTCATTTATAATTTTTTCATATTTTTCATACAACTTTTTGCTATTTAAATAGCTGGATAGGTAATCTAAATTTAATTTGCCAATTTTAGATAAATCTAAATAATTAAGACTGTCAATCTTTGTTTTTAAATCCTCGTAATTATATTGCTCAAATGATAGGTCATAATTTTTAGGAAAAAACTCTTCGATACCTCCAGTTCGAGGAAAGATTGATGGAATTCCAAATGACGATGCTTCACACAGTAGTGTAGGCTGCCCTTCATAAATCTTGGTAGCGGTAATGGCTGCTTTTGATTCTTTGATTAGCTCAAGAGTTTCATCATTTGTTTTTTCACCAAGAAATACTATTCGAGGATCTTTGTATTTATCAATTAATCTTGGGAGATCAGGTCCTTTACCGACTATTTTTAGTTGAATTGTACTATTTGTACTTTTTAGATGAGCTTTTATTAAGTCTTCAACACCTTTTTCATAAGATATTCTCCCCGCATAAACTATATATTGTTCTTTGTTTAAAACTTTTTTCTCTAAATTTAAATCTATATAATTTGGAAAAACATAAATATTACTTGGATCAAAATTATTATCTATTAAAAATTCTCTATGAAAGTTTGTTAAAACGAGCAATGAAAAATTACTTTTTTTTAAAATTTTAAAATATTTTTTACCATACCTAATTAAAAATAAAGATTTTAAAAATGAATTTTCATAATATTTATTAAATAGATAATTAGATTGATTTTTAATGCCACAGGCACCGCAAAAATTGTGATTATTTAAATGTTTTGATAAAAATAAAGTTCTTGAACAAAAATATCTAAAGTTATGAAGCTTGATAATTACTTTTATATTTTTTTTGCTCAACAAAGAAAATAATCCTAGTGAAGCTTTAAACCACGTGTTGTGTACATAAACTACATCTGGATTAAAATTTTCAAGTTCGTTCTTTATACTTTTCATGCTCTTTAAATTTTTATTAATTAAAAAGTAAATACTTTGAAAAAATCTATTCTCTATTTCATTTGAAAAAATTAATGTTTTTACTTCATATTTTTTTTTAAGAAAGTCTACTTCTTTCTCTACAGCTATGTCTTCTCCGCCTTTGATTTGATAATTAGTATGAATTATTAATATTTTTTTCAACTGTTTAAAACTACTTTTCTCATATCATCTTCAATTTTAATGGAGAGATGTGTGTCATAATCTAAATCCTCTATGGAGTGTGTTGAATTTATAATTGTTAAGTCTAGTTGGTTTAATACACGATATATCAAAGATTTTGTTTTCGAATCTAGATTAGACATAGATTCGTCAAGAATTAATATATCTACCCTTGATAACAGCGCTCTTATAAATGAAATTTTTTGCATTTGGCCTGAAGATAAAGATTTGTTATCTATTTGCATATTCAAATCAATTTCACTGGATTCATTAAAAAGTTGGAACAAATTAACCATTTTTACTATCTCCTCTTGATCTACTTCATGTTTGTTCCCATACAAAAGATTATTTTTTAATGTATCTGTAAAAATTAGTGGCGAAACTCCAACATAACCAAAATTTTCCGAAAAAGCCTCTACCTTGCCCCTGTCTGGAAAAAAGACCCCTGAGCAAATGCCTAAAAAAGTACTTTTTCCTGAACCATTTGGTCCAGTGATTACTGTGTGTTTGTTTCGTTCAATATTTAAAGATAAATTTTCGAAGATATTTATTTCGCTTCCCAAATACTTAAATGAAACTTTATCTAGTTCTATCGCTTTTGGTTTTTCAATATCTGTATTTATACAAAAATTCTTTGAATTTAGTATTAATTTATTTTTGTCTATCATATAAAGTTTCTCTAAGTGCACATGAGAATTAATTACCATTCCCAAAGTTTTATTAAATTCACCTATGGATTGAAAAAGTCTTATTACAATTCCTACGAATTCTAAAGTTATAAAATTAACTATTTGAAAAAATGCAATTAATAGTGAGAATATAAATATTGTAAAAAATGGAGGCAGTATTGAATTAATAGTGCCAAATTGATAATTTCTATATTGATATAGTTGATAATTAGATACTTTTTCACTAAAAAGATTTATTTCGTCTATTGCTTTTTTGGCAATTTTTATAATGTAAATGTTATCAATGAGTTTTTGGATATCTTCATATAATTTTTTATTTTCATGGTATGAAAGATCTACATATTTTCTTAACAATTTTGATAGTTTTTTTGTTGGAAAATAAAGAAATATAGCTCCAACAATAAATACACCCAAGCTATTCAGATTGGTAAAAACTAGGTACCCTAAATAAACTGCAATTTGAACAAGTAAATTTAGAGATGTAGTTATTGCATTATAAAAGTAAGCTACGTGATTACTCAGTTGCCCAACGTAAAAAAACGCATCTGAAGTAGAGTAATTTCCTTTTGAAAAAACCTCTTCCATAAAATATTTTTTCAAATTTTTTTCAATTTCAAGTTGCATTCCCAAAATGTTCATCTTCTCTGCATACAGAGCTAAAAATCTTATTAAAACCAAGACAGGCAATATAAATATATATTTATTTATTAAATCAATGAACCAAAGTGTCGAAGTATTTTGGAAAAAATCTGCAAAAAATAAAATTATGGTGATATCACAAAAAACAGATACATTAGAGATTGCTACTGAAAAAAGAATTCTTATTTTTTTATTTTTTGTCTTTGTTAATTTTGATACAAAAAATATATCTTTTAAAATTTCTTTTAATTTAGTCATTTTTAATATATTTTATGAAAGCTATTTTAATCATTGTCCTAACAATATATTCATAGAATTTTTAATATAATAAAATGTTAGTAGAACAGTTTAAAATTTAAGTCGATACTATAAATAACTTGCATTTTTTAGTTAATCCCAATTAAATATTAATTATTCAATTAATTATTATTATTGTGTGTTATTTTTAAATTTTTTAATAATTTTTCTGATAAATTTAGTGTTCACAAACTTCTTCTTCAATCTAATAATTAATAATTTAGATCAAAATACATTATTAAATAGCCTTGAAAATTTGGCAGGAGACTTTCAATCAATAAACTTCCCTGTAAATTTAGAATTGGATTTATTTTTTATTTCTTTTTTGATCTCTTTAGTTAATTCTATATTAATTATACGAGTTGTTTTTTTAAAGATTAAGCTTTCTGACCCTTTAATTTTAATTAAAAACTTTATAATTTTGTTTTTTATAAATTGTGGTACTTTATTCACAATTTTATATTTTTTAAGAATTTACAATCTCCCAAGAAGCTATATAGTTTTACAAATTATTATTTTTCCATTTGTTTTCTTATTGTTAACATCACTTTTAAAAATTAAGTTTCTAACTCTTAAAAATACCTCATCTACATTGCTTTTAATATTTATTCTAATTTGTAGCATAGCTCTCGCCTTTTCTACTAATAATCAAAGTAACGAAAGTGAAATTAGTGTCTCCACTGTAGAAGAAACAACAACTACTACGATTCCTTTTTTAACATCTTCAACAGAAGGAAGTTGTTTTAAGTGGTTAGGAAGTGAAAATTATAAAGATTGTATTGTAGGTTCTAGTTTTAAAATTGTTGCAAGCTTTGATGATAGGCTTACAAATGCTGTTGTTTTTGAAAACAGGACTTATATTCTACAAAACAATGGAATTATATTTGAATATCAGGATGGTAGAAAAGAAGTCTTTCTTGATATTTCAAAAAAAGTTGGTGTTGTAAGTGATAAGCCTGGGTGGTCTAGTTGTTTTGAAAGTGGATTATTTGGACTTGCATTTCATCCAGACGAAAACTATTTTATTGTAAGCTATTCAGATTTAGAAAGTAATTTAGTTTTTGAGAAGTTTGATAAAAACAATCCGGATGATAATCTTGCACAATCCAGTCAAATAGTTTTAAAAATTCCAAATCCTGTATGTGAACACTATTCGGGAAACATTATTTGGTCACCTTACTTTGGTGATTTTATAATTTCTGTAGGAGATATGAAAAGGCTCAACCCTTCAGATCCATTATTTGGAGGAAATAGAGCTATGGATACATCTTCACTGAAAGGTAAAATATTTTTGCTAAATAAAGAGGTTACTAGACCTGTACTTATTAGTGAAAATAAAAATTCAACATCAATTAAAAATTTGATTGCTATAGGGTTACGTAACCCATGGAAAACACTTGAGTATAATGGTTATCTTTTTGTACCAGATGTCGGCTGGGCATCTAGTGAAGAATTAAATTTAGTAAATCTTGAAGAATTATCTAAAAACAAAACACCATTTATTTTTGGTTGGCCATTTTTTGAAGGTTCTGTGAACAATAATCTTACTTTTTCAAATCTATCAGTATGGAGCAACGAAAGTCAACTTAGTGTAATAACATATGCTAATGAAATGACTACTGCACCAATAGTTCATTACAATAGGCCTGCTCCAGATGCTAATAGAGCTGCAATAGTTGGAGGGGATATCATAAAGTCACAGGATAGTAAATACTTTGAACACTATATTTTTGCAGATTTTCTAAGTAAAGAATTGTTTGCTTATGACTTTAAAAATGATGCTTTATACACCCTTCCACTTCCTGAGGAATTTATATCATACATTACTTCAGTGACAGTAAGTAATGAAAAGCAGGATACAGTTTTAATTACAACAGGTGCTGGAGTTTTGTACGAAATAAAGTTACCTTAATATATTATTTTGAATAGTGGTGGCCAGAGGCAGAATCGAACTGCCGACCCCTTGTTTTTCAGATAAGGGCTAACCTTTTGACCTTAGCTAAGTATAACTTATTTAAGTTGATTTTACGCTCGTTGCTAACAGGCTCTAGGTTGCAGTGAGCGGTAAATAAAACAGAATTATATAGTGAGCGAGTCATAGTTTAGTCATAGTTTTAAGAGTTCCAAGAGTGTCAAGAATCTCAAGAGTTTCAAGAAGTTCAAGAAAT
>MDSW01203861.1_pt1 | contig 15347 bp, 11 predicted proteins | sample 811171 | NCBI WGS metagenome assembly MDSW01 (sample SAMN05326641, study PRJNA326480) | marine metagenome | isolation source: seawater | place: Atlantic Ocean: North West | collected 2012 | reverse complement strand
TAAAAATCGTGCTTTTTAGTTTTTAAAATAGTACATTTCTTAATTTATTTTTATTTTTATAAAATAATTTTAAAATTTTAAAATTTTTAATGAAATGTACTTTTTTAAAAAACTAAAAACAAATATTTTTATTATATAATATACATTTAATAATATAAGAAACGAAAGTAATAAGTAAAATAATAATAGCTATAATAAAATATCGATTATGATCATAAGAATGAGAATAATTAGAAGTAGTATTATATGTAAAATTAGTAGTATTATATGAAGAATTAGTAATATTCATTATAATATAATATAAAAATAAATATATCAAATTTTTTATTAGAATAAAAATAAAATAATATTAATAAATAAGTTAGATAAATTATAATGATAGATAAACTATTAATAATATTAATATTTATATTATATAGTATAAATATATTAGATATAATATCAATAAAATGGCATAATGATTTATTTAAATCAAATTATGAACAATGTTATATATTAAATAATATGTCATTATATGAAATAGAAACACATAGATATAAATTAAATAATTATATTAAAAGTAAAAAATATAATGATACAATAGAAAATTTTAAATTTGTATTTGATATAATAATAAAATTAAGTATAATATTATTAGTATTAATAGTATTGATAAGTGTATATAATAGTGAAATAAATAAAATAAAAGAGATAGTAATAATAATAATAACAATAATAATAATAACATTATATTATTATATAGGAAATAATATAATAAATGAAAATAAAGAATTAAAAAAAGAAATAAATAATGATAAATCAAATATATTATATAAATATGATATAGTATATAAAATATGTAATATATTAATATATATAGATGAGAATAATAATATATTTAATGAAATATTAAAATATAAATATACAAATATAATAAATAATAAAAGATTAATAGATCAATTAGAATCAAATATATCAAAAATAGAAGATATAAGTGATGAGACAAAAATAAATTTTATTTTAAATGAATCAATAAATAAACTAGATTATTTAAAATATATAAATTTAGATGAATTATCACCATATTTTTATAAAGAATATTTTGATAATATGTATATAATATATAATAATAATAAGATAGATATAAAAGAATTAAAAAATAATAAAAAAAAAGAGATAAATAATATAATAGAAAAAAAATTAATAGATAATAATATAGAAATAGAAGGGAAAGGATTTGATTATATAAATTATTTTATAGAAAATAAAGATATATTATTTAAAATGGTAGATGTAGATGATAAAACAAAAAATACATTAAATAATAATTATAATATAATAATACTAATAATAATATATATAATAATATTTATATTAATATCACACTATATACTAATAAAAATAAATAAAAATATATATATATTAATATTATTGTTAATAACAATAATATATTTATTACTATTATGGATAAAATTAAGAATATTATAAATAAAGTTATTTTTATATTATGTTTTTATAAGAAAGAAATATAATGTTATTAGATTATATATCTAATATAAATAAAACAATAAAAATAATATTTATAGTATTAATAAGTATATATATATTAATAGAAATATTTAGATTAACAATATTTACATATGATTATATGAAATCATATCATTATGGTAAAGAGTTAGAAAAAAATTGTATAGGAGATACAATAGAATATGAAACAAAAAGATATCAGATATATAGTAATATATTAAAAAATTTATTAGATTATTATAATGAATCAAATAATTTATTTATATTAATAATAATAATAATATATGGAATAATATTAACATTAGTAATAACATATATAATTTATGAATTAATAAATGATTTAAAAAATAATAATACAATTAAAACAGATATATTTTCAAATATATGTAATTTATTAATATTATTAACTTGTATAATATCAATATCATATATACCATTAATAACAGGACTAAAATTAGATAAATATAAAAATAATTATAATGAAGAAACAATAAATATAATATTATACATATTTATAGGATTTATAATATTAATATTAATATTATATTATAATTATTATGATTCAAATTCAGAAGGTGAAAAAATAAATTATAGCAAATTATTTATATTAACAGTAATAACAATATTTATAGGAGTATCATACTATATAAAATATATTATAGATATGTATATATATAATAAAACTATATATAATAATAATATAAAAAATAATATTAAATATGATAATCATTTAATAAAAGAAGATAAAAATAATAATATATTTATAAATTATATAATAAAATCATTAGGTTTAAAATATTATAATAATAAAATAATTAATAGTGATTTTTATAATTCAGAAATATTTGTATTTATAATACAATTATTAATAATAATATTAATAATAATATTAATAACAAATCGTTTTAAAACATTAGAGAAATTATATAATAAAGAAATTAATCTAAATGAATTTATGAAATGTATAACATATCAAACAAATCAGACATATTGTGAAAATTTTATTTATAATAATAAAGAAGTAAATATAATATATAACATATATTTAAAACCATTTATATATATATTAATATTATTAATAATAATAAATGGAACAAAAAATATAAATGAAAATATAAATAAAAATATAATAATAGAACCACTAATAAAATATAAATATAATATAAATGAAATTAGAAAAGATTTCAAATATATATTAGATAATAATGATGATTTAAGAACAAGTATAAAACAAAATTATGCAAATGTAATATTATTAGTATTATATAATGATTTATTTGATGGTATATTAAATTATAAAAATTATGTTAAAAATATGGTAAGTGATTCTATTGATCTTACAGATAATGATAAAGAAGAAATAATAAATGATATAGAAAAACATATAAAAGAATTAAATATAATACCAGAATTTAAATATAATAATATAAATAATGAAAAATATATAGACTATACAAAATTAAAAGAATATGATATAAATTATTATTTAAATAATAAATGTAAAAATGAAAGTATATTTAAAAATAAAAATAGTTTAAAACAATGTTCAAAATATACAAAATATATATACACATATATTATAAAATTAATATTTTTAGATAATAATTTACCAACAGAAAATCAAGAAAAATTAGAAAATTATCAAAATATAAAAAATGTAATAAAAAATAAAATATATAAAGCAATAAATAATGTATATGATGGTAAAAATTATTTAGGAAAAAAATTAACAAATAATTATGAAGTTAATAATAAAATAAAATTATTAAAAGAAATTAATTCAGAAGAAGAATTAAATGAAAATATAAAAAATAAAGATACATTAAAAAAAACAATAGATAAAATAATAGATATATATATATCACATATTATAGCAGCACAAAAAGAATATAAAAAAATAAATGAAAATACTAATATAATAAAAAATAATTTAGAAAATGAATTAAATAATCATTATGTATCAGAAGAAAAAATAAAAAGCTTTATAAAAAAATATGAAAAAATATTAAAAGATAAATTTGATGAAATAAATGAATTATTATCAAATAGTCATATAAAATTAGATAAAAAGATAGAAAATAAAATAATAGAAAATTATAACTTATATAATAATGAAAATATAGGAGAATTAGATTATTATAAAATAAACAATAATTCAGAAGAAGTAAATAATAATAAAGATATCTTAAAAAATGCAAAAAATAGTTCATTATTAATAATAATATTAGTAATAATATATATATTATCTTATAATTTATTAAAAATTACATAAAATAAATATTATTTTTTTTATATTTTAATTTATTAAAGAATTAAAAAATGCAAAAAATATGTGGTATAGTAGTATTTACTATATCATTATTAATAATATTTGAACAATTATTTAAATTAACAATATTTACAATAAAATATAATAATATATATGATTATGGAAAAGAATTAAAAAATTTATGTAAAAATGAATTTACAGAATATGAAACAGAAAGATATCAAATGTCTTTAAATGAAAATTATTTAACAATATCAAATTTAACAAAAAAAAATAATTTATTAAATATATTAATAATATCAATTATAATAACAATAGTAGTATCAATAATATATTCAATATTAATATATTCAATATTTTCAAATATTAATTTTGATAAAAATTATACAATTATTACAAAAATATATATATTTATAATAATATTATTATGTATTTTAGTAATATTATATCCAATATTAACAATTTATTATAAATTAAGACATAATAATATAGATTTAAATATATTTAAAATTGGTTATAATTTAAATTTTTTTGATTATAATAGAACAGATATATCATATTATATACAAATAATAGTATCAATAACAATAATATCATTAATATTATTAAAAATAATAAGTATTAAATATAAATTAAAATTACCAGATTTTATAATAGATAATAATTATATAAATATTAATGAAAGTAAAGAATTAATATTTTATATAATATATTCATTTATATATATATCAATAATATTATATATTGGTAATATAATAGAATTATATTTGGGAAATAATATTGAAAATAAAAATAAAAATTCAGAAAAATTAAATATAAGTTCATATATTAATAATATATTAGGTATAAATAATCATGATTCATATATATCAAAAATAGAAAAAGTAAATATAAAAGAGAAAAAATTTGATGTTGTAGATGAATATTATGCAAATATAGAATTAAATATTAATGATATAAAAAATAATACAAGAGTATATGAAACAATAATTGATGATATTAATAAATATTGTACTAGTAATGATGTAAATATAATTGATGAAATAATACAAGAAATAATTAAAAATATAAAAGAAGATAAAAATATAAAAATAAATAAAGAAAAATTACAAACAATATGTTCAGAAAATTATATAGATACAATAATTGATTCAATTAAAATTAAAATAGAAAATCTAAATGATGAAATAAAAAAAAATAAACAAGCAAAAAAAAATAATAATAATATTAAAGATGAATATGAAAAAGTAGAAATAACAGAAAATTTTGGTAAATTTAGAGATAGTATAAGTGGAATAATATTTATATTAATAATATTTATGATAATAATAAGTATTATATATTATATAATATCACAATATGAAATAAAAGATAATAATTATTTATCAAATAATATATATAATTATATAATAATACCATTTTTATCATTATTTATAATATTATTTTTAATAAATGCAACATATGAATATAATAAAATATTTCATGAAAATTTAATAAAAAATGTAAATGATAATTATAAATTTAATTTAAATAAAATGCATAATGTAATGAATGATATATTATATAAATATAGAGATCAAGATTATAAATCATCTATAGATAAAAAAGATATAATAGCTAAAATAAATAATGAATTATATAAAAATGGTGAAAATGGTGAAAATGGTGAAAATGGTGAAAATGGTGAAAATGGTGTATTAATTGATACAGATAATAAACCAATATTTTATATAATTGAATCAGAAACTAATGAACCAATATGTAATAATTTAAATTATACTAATATAAAAAAATTAATTGAAAATTTATTAATAATATTTGATATAGATAATGATGTATTTAAAAAATTATTAAAACATTTATCAATAATAAATATAAATAAAGAAAGAACAGAAGAAGAAATCGCTAATTATATAAGATATAAAATTATATATAAAAATAAAGAATATAAAAAAATATATGATAATATACTAGAAAAAATAATAGATTTAGAAAAAAAAGAAATACAAAAAGAATTAATAAATAATTATATTATTTTATTAATATATAATATATATATAATATCAAAAGAATTATCAAAAATAATAAAGGATATAAACGATAATAATAATCTTAATATAAATATATTAATAAGAAAACAAGAAGATTATATATTAGTTGAAGAAAAAAATGCATTAATAAGATATGTAAATCAATTAGAAAAAAGTATAGAAATTTTTTATGATAAAATAGATAAATATTATGAGAAAATAGAAGAAATAGATAATAGTATTTATAATGAAAAAGAAATTGAAGAAGAAATAAATGTAATAAAAAATAATTATAATATAATAAATAATAATTATGAAAATAATAACATAAATATAGTAGAAAATCTAGAAAATAATGATAAAAAAATAGATAATAATATAATAAATAATAATATAAGAGTAATAAATTATAATTTATTAATTTTAATAATAACATATATAATATGTACAATATTAATTAAATATATTAGATAATAGTAAAAGAATAAAATATAATATAAATAAGTATGAGTGGAAATTATTTAATAGGAAGTAGTGAAGAAGTAGAAAAATATAAAGAAAATAATGGAAATATTAATTTATTACCATTAAAAAATTTACCAGTTGTATATTATCCTATTAAAGGTACGGATTCATATGATATTAAAAATAATATTAAAAGAATAAGTTCAGATGAAAATAATAATGATAAAATTAATTTAAATAATTCGCTAAGTAAATTAGAATCAAAAGAAGAAGCATATAATAATAATAATATAATTATGATAATGATAATATTAATAATAATATGGATAATAATAATATTATTTATATTAAAAGTAATATATATATTAATGGAAAAAAATTACACAACATTTATGATAGTATTGATAACAATATTATTAGTATTATCAATAGTATATAGTTTATTTATAACAGGTAAATATTTTTAGTTTTTTTTATATTATAACATAAATAGAAGTATATTTTCTAATAATGTCTGATATTAATTGGAGTAATACAAAAGATTTAGTACCAAATGATGCAAATAATATAAATAGAAAACCAAATTTTTTAAGTCAAATGATAAATTTAATAGATGATAAAGTTTTACAAAAAATGAGTCCAAGAAGATTTATATATTATAAAAAATTTATAAATGCATTAGAAAATCCAGAAGGATTAAAAAAATTTATGTATGTTTTAAAAAATATTGAAATAAAAAAAGATTCAATTGATAAAAAATTTAAAAAAATAGTTAAATTACACGAAAAATTAAGTTCAATTGATGTTGATAATCCAGAATATTCTACTTTAAAAAATAAAAAATTAGAGGAATTAAATAATTTAGTTTTAAAAATATTAAAAAGTAAAACAGATGATTTAGAAACAGATAAAAATGAAAAAGATGAAATATTAGAAAGTATGTTAAATGGTTTTACTAATAATAAAGAAAAAACTGAAATAACTGGAGGTGGAGATAAAGATTATTTACAAAATTTTTCAAAAAAAATAGAAAATATAATATCAAATAATACTATAAGTGATAATACAAAATTATCAAAATATAAAGATATTTTAAATGAAGTTGAAACAACAATAAATCCAACTAATACATTAGATATTAATAAAGAAGATAAAATATTATTTATTATAATTACATTTATTATTCGTTTAGTATCATTAAGTATTGTAAATTGGGCAATTAATACAAATTATGTTAATACTTTTACAAATGCTATATTTTTATATTCAGTTATTTATATTATTATATTATTTATAATATGTTCACTTGTTAATATTAGTTATAATTATAGTACAAATTCAATATTATATGGTAATACAGGTTTTTCATTTTTAGCAAATTCATTATACTATTTTTATATAATTCCAGGTGCAAGTATTAAAAGAAACGGTAGATTATTTATACATTGTATATTTTTATTAATTTTTACAATTATACCATTTAGTCTTCAATCATCTGATAATGATAATAATAATATTGATTATGATTATACAAAAAAAAAAGAAGCTATAAATTTATTAAATAACTATACATTAGTTATTTGGATATTTACATCAATTATAGCAATTAATTATTAGAAAAACTAATATTTAATTTATTTAGAGTATAATTATAAAATGGTTTATGAAGACCCAATAAGAGAATATCTTATTAATGAAATATTAAAAAATATCATTTTTATTAGTTTAGATTCTAAAAAAGAACAAATTGAAAAAAAATTAATTAGTGATTATAATATTTCTTCTGAAGATAAACAAAAATTACAAAAAGAATTAAATATATTAAATATTGATTTAAAAAAATTATCAAGTAATGATCCTAAATATAATAAAGTTATTTATAGAAGATTTCGTTCTAATATTGAATTTATAAAAAAAAAAATAAATGAAAATAAAAAAGATTTTGAAGATTTAATAACTACTTATATTTCTCTTATTAAAACTTCTGAATCTGATGAAAAAACTTTAGAACATTTAAAATATATTAAAAATCAATTATTTAAATTTATTTCTACTGTTCCTATTTCTAATTCTGATGATAATATTAATATTTCTGATAATTCTGATAGTTCTGAATTAAATGAAAATACAGAGGACAATAATGATATAATATTAAATGAAAATAATGAAAAAATAAAACAATTAGAAGAAAAAATAAATTCAATTAGTGATGATATTAAAAGAATATCAAATAATCAAGCTATTTACAATCAACAATCTTCTTCTTATAATGATAGAAATAATAGTGATTCAAATATTTCTGATTTTAGTGATATGGATAGTGATATAGATAGTGATAAAGAAAATATTATTGATAATAAAGAATATACAAATAAAAATGAAGATATAAATGAAGATACAGATACAGATGAAGATATAGATAAAGATATAGATAAAGATATAGATAAAGATATAGATATTTATAAAGATAAAGATATAAATGATAAAGATGATAAAGATGATGAAGATTATGAAGATGATTCAGATGAAGATGATGAAGATGATGATAAAGATAAAAATTTAAAAAAAAAAGTAGAAGAAGAATTTGATGCAAAAGATGATATTTTAAAACAAATAAATGAAAGAACTAAACAAGAACAATCAGGTGGTAAAGTTGAAAATATATCTAAAGAATTTAGTTTAAATGATTTTAATAAAAAATATAATATAAAAGATAATAAAGAAGATAAATCAGAAGAAGAAAGAAAAGAAGAAAGTGAAGAAGAAAGTGAAGAAGAAAGTGAAGAAGAAAGTGAAGAAAAAAGAAAAAAAAATACAGTTAAAGATAATAATAAAAATAAAAAAACAAAAAAAAATACAGAAAACTTAATAGAAAAAACATATGAAGATGAAATAGAACAAGTATCAGATGTACAAAATAGTATATTAAAATTAAAAGGTAATTTATCAAAATATTCAATATCATTAACAAAATTATATGAAGAAAATTTAATACCAATATCAGAAACAAATAAAGTGAATTTAAAAAAATCAATAGAATATATAGAAAAACAATTTAAAAATTTATTAAATATACCAAAAATAAGTTCAGATATATTTGAAAAAAAAAAAGAAAATATAGAACAATTAAAATTAATAATAAATAATGTAATAAAAAAATATTTTAAAAATAATACATTTTTTGGAGAGAGTGATAATATCTATAATAATATAAATAATATAATAAAAAATACAGAAGAATTTTTAAATATATTACAAAATAATAAAAATATATTAAATAATGAAACAGATAGTATAAAATATATAGAAGAATTTGATAATTTAATAGATAATTTAAAAGAATTTGAAAATAATTTCAAAAAAATAGAAGAATCATTAGAAGAAATAAATGAAGAATTAGAAAAATATAATGATTTTATAAAATCAACAGAAAATGAATATAAAAATAAAAAGAAAGAATTTATTGAACAAAAAAGAAAAGAATTTGAAGAAAAAGAAGAAGAAAAAAGACAAGAAGAAGAAGAAAGACAAGAACAAGAAAGAATAGAAAAAGAAAGAGAAGAAGAAAAATTTAAAGATGAAGAAAATAATGAATTAAATATTAATAATGAAAATAATAATTTTAAAGAAGGAGGTGATTATGAAAATAATATGAATTTTTTTAATCAAGGATATAATGATGATATAGAAATAAAAATAAAAAAGAGTGAAGACTATAAAGATTTTATAGAAGAATTAAATAAAATAATAAAAAATAAATATGAAGAATTTATTAATAATAGTGAATTTAAAAATAAAATAATAAAAAAAGAAGATATAGATAAAATATGGAAAAACTATAAATATGAAATATATGATAAGATATATAAAAAAATATTAGAAGTTCAAAAAAATATATCAAATAAATATAAGACAGAAGAAATTAATATTAATACAGAAGATGGTAATAATGTAAAATATAATATATATTCAATTGATAATATTTTTAATAAGATATTTAATAAATATGAAAATGATATTAAAAATAAAAATAAAATAAAAAATGTAGTAGAAGATGAATTTTATAACGAAGTTAAATCAAATGATTTAAATCCAGATAAAGTATTAGAAATTAGTTTAAATGATAAAATAATATTTATAGTTTTAATATTTGCAATAAGACAAATTAGTTTATTAATATTAGATTTTTTAATAAATAATAATTTAGTTAACACATTAGGTTATATGTTAATAGCATATAATATTATATATCTATCAATATTATTTATATTTATAATATGGATAAATTTAGATGATTATAAAATGAGAATATTATTTAACTTTCTTAATTTTCATATAAATAGTTTTGCAGTTTTTAGTCATATATCACTAGTAATTATATTAAGTATAATAATTTATTATTATATTTATAGTGCAGATTCTAATATAAGAAATAGTTCAAATAAAATATTATCAGATTTAGAAAAAATTGAATATAAACATAGAGTAGATACAATTACTTTAATAATATTTATATTTACATCTTTATTTGATTATTTAGTATAATATTTAATTATAAATGAAAATTGATTTTTTAAATTTATATAATATGAATTTTCAAAATCATTTATATTTAATTCATTATTATCATCATATATTTCTATTATATTATAATTATTATCATCATTAAATATATTAATTATTTTTTTTTTATATATAATACCCTTATTTGTTCTAATAAATATAGTATTATTAATATTAAAAACATTTTTATAATTATAAATATAATCTTTTTTAGACCATATTTTATATATTTTTAAATTTTTATCATTAGTACATAATACTTTTTCAATTGATATTTTATCATCACCTATATCTAATAAATTGTTATTTAAATCTAATAATTTAATATTTATTATATTTGAATTTAATTCAAAATAATTTGTATCTTCTGTTTTCCAATTATCCCATAATGTATTTTTAAAAACACATACAAAATTATATGTATATTTATCATTAATTTTTATATTAATTGTTGGAGATAAATAACTTACATGATTAGGTAATGATATACTTTGTGGTTTAAATTTAAAATTTTTTATATTAAAATCATTTAAATTATAATTAAAATTATTAATATAATTATTATTAAACCAATTTCTATTTATCGAATTTATTATAAAAGATTTATAATCTATATTTATTAATGTATTATTATAATTTATAATAGTATTTGTTTTTTTTTTATTATCATTTTCATCTTCTTCTTTATTATTATCAAAATTTAAAATTTTATTATCATATTCAGGTTCATAATTTCTTTTTTTTTCTAATTCTTGAACTTTTAAATCTAATAAATCTATATCTATTTTTGTTTCATTATCATTATCATTTTCTTCTTTATTTTCATTATTATTTCGTTCATTATTATTTTGTTTAATATTTTCATTATTTTCAATTTTATTTTTATAATGAATTTTAATATTACTTAAACAAATTGAATTTAATTGTTTTAATTCATAATTATTATTAATAAATTTATTTTTTATACTATTAATAATATTATTAATAAGATTATATAATTCTTTTTCATTAATATTATTAATATTTAATTTTGTATTTAACATATTTTTTGAACCAAGTAATAATAAATTTATATTTTCTTTACTTGTAAATTTATCCATTCAATATATTTAATAATATTTATTATTATTTTATATAAAAAAAAGTTATTTATTTAGAAACTGCTTGTTGTTGAGCAGCAGCTGCCGCTAAAGCATTTTGTTTATTAATACTTAGTGGAAAATGATGAGCAATTAATCGTTGAAGAATAAAATATGTTACTTTTTCTTTATCATTTACATTTAGAATTGCACGAAGTTTATCATCTGGAAAAAATTCTCTTCTATTTTCAGGATTATTTAGATTTTTCTCTTTTACATATGCATTAATATGTCTTGTAATATCAGTTCGTGATCTTTCTGAACCTTCTGGTATTCCTACAAATTTACATAGTTCCGGTGAAATTAAACAAGGTTTCGCAAAACCAGATGGTGATTTTTTTGCATTATCTCTTTTCTTTTGTACTTTCGCAATTACTTTTTTTTGTTTATCATATTCTTTTACTAAAAGTTTTAGTGTTTGTTGAATTGATTTCATTTCATTTTGAACTGATGAAAGTTTGTCTGTTAATTCATTAATTAAAATATCACCGAGTGGTTTTTCTTCTGTTGTATTGTCTGAATTTTTATCAATTTCTTCGGTTTTAACTACAGGTGGTTCTACAACTGTTTTTTCAACTGTTGCTTTTTTTCCTTTAACTGGAGTTGCTTTTTCTGTTGGTGCTGGAGTAGTAGATACAGGTGCTTTTTTAGTGGCTGTCTTTTTCATTATTTTTATAATTTATTATATAATAAAATCCTTATATAATTTTTAATTTTATGCGTAAAATGATATCAATTATATATTAAAATTTATAATATAAAAACTTGCTTTTTTTTCATTTTATTATTATATTTAATAAAATTAAATATTTATATGAAATAGAAAGAAAAATATTCTATATAACATATATTATGGATGTTGAAACTGTTATTATAGCTTTATTATTTTTTAGTATTTTTGTATTATCTATTATATTTATATTAAATAATACTGCAAAAAAAAAAGAACTTTTTAAATGTTCTAAAAAATGTTCTCAAAAAAGAAATAAAATAGAAAATTTTACTAATAAAAAAAAAATTATTGAAACTTTTTATAATTCATCTGGATGTTCTAATTTTAAAGAACATCCTAATTCTTATTGTTATCCTGGTGTTAAAGGTCAATTATTATTTGAAGATGAATTAAAAAATAATTGTGAAACTGATGAAAAATGTAAAGGTTATATACTATATAATCAAAATCAAGGTGATAAAATTGGTCAAGGATATTTATGTAGAGATAATTGGTCTGGAACATTAAATCAATATAATAAAACAAATACATATGAATGTCAAAAAAATTGTGAATGTCCAGAAGGATTTGAAAAAGTAGAAGGTTCTTGTGATCCAAGAACAGGTATCGCAATATGTAAACCACCAATTGATACTGATACTAAAACTAAAATAGATGGATTAATTGAACATACTGGATATAATCTTACATCACCACCTGAAAAAATTTCAGAAAAAATTGATAAAATTAAAAATCATGAACATATACATATTGAAGGACCAACAGAATTTGAAAAAGATGATAAAGGAAATTTAAAAACCTATCATAAAAAAATACAACATATACATTATCCTGATGATACTAATAAATTAAAAGAATTTAAACCAGGTGATAATAAATTTTCTACATTTAATTCTAGTAGATATTTACATAGTTTAGGTGATAAAATTAGTATCGAATCATCAGAAGATGATCCTTATAATTTTAAAACCAAAATAACAATAGATAAAGATAAAGATAATGAAAAAGAAATAAATAGTGAATTAGCATCATATAGAGTTGAAGGAGCATCTACAAATGATTTAGTATATGGTCAAGTACATAAATATACTAGTTTATCTGATAATGATCTTTTAAGTAAAAATAACGAATCAATTGGAAGTGGTTATATTCAATCTGTTAATAATGGTAATGATATTAAATATGATTTTAATCAAAAAGCATGGGAAAAAAATATAAAAGTAAAAGATGCACAAGGTAATGAACAAATTATACCTAAATATGTACAAGATAGTTTATCTGATACAAATTTAGACGAAGGTAAATGTTCATATGATGCAAGATTTTCACTTGCTGGTTATTCAAGAGATAGTCATTACAATGCTCCTGGTTGGGATCTTTATAATATAAATAAAGAAGATAATTATGTTGATTTCATAGATCCAGATACGCCGCAGCAACCATTTTGTTACAGTTTTTCAGGTAATACTGATTACACTAGTAATGATCCCAGTATATCTTCATATATTGCGACATATAAAACTGATTCAGGGATGGGAACAAGTGCTAGTACTACTAGTTTATAGTCATAATAATTATTTTACTAATAAATACATAAAATTTATTTTTTTAAAATAATATTAAGTATATCAATAAATAATATTTTTTTATTATTATCAAGACTATTCCATTTATCAATATCTATATTATAATCAGAATAATTTAATTTTAAAATTAATGAACCACCATTTATACCTTTATCTAAAATTTTAAAAAATTATTTATTAAATGGAGGAATAAATATATCAATTAAATTATTATCAATATATAAAATTTTTGTATTTAAACCATTAAAATAATGATAAATATTAAGATCAATATTATAAATAATATCAATAATATTATTATTTTTATAAGTAATATGTGAAAATATATTATTATATTCTAAATTTAATTTAATAAATATATTATGTTCATTATTAAAGTCATCTAAATAAATTTTATTAATAAAAGGATAAGAATCTTTACAAAATATATCAATAAAAATAGGTTCATCAATATCTTTTAATATAAGTCTTAATTTTTTTTTAGAATTTAAATATAACTCTGAATAAGATACATTAAGTGTAATATTATGTTGAATAGATGATATAGAATTATTATTATTATTACTATTAGTATTAGTATTAGTATTAGTATTATTACTGTTTTTATTTTTATTGTATTTTTTATAATTATTATTTAAAAAATTAATAGCAAGATTTTTAAGATAAGTTTTAATATCATCATTATTATAAAATACATTATTCCATAAATTATTAAATGAAAAATCATCATTATCATAATGATTATTATTATTAAAATAATTAAATGAATTATTATTATCAATATCATTAATTAAAAAATTATAAGCATCTGTAGCTTCTCTAAAAATATTTAAATGTTTATCTTGAATATCTTTAGATAGATTATAAAGTTTATCAGGATGATTTTTAAGAGCAATATTTTTATAAGCTTTTTTAATTTCAGAATAAGAAGCATTATTAGATAAACCTAAAATGATATATGGATTTTTATTATACATAATATATATTATATAATATTTAATAAATATTTTTATATATTTATTAAATTATGAATAATTTCTCATATAATAAATTATT
>MDSW01162882.1_pt1 | contig 15350 bp, 15 predicted proteins | sample 811171 | NCBI WGS metagenome assembly MDSW01 (sample SAMN05326641, study PRJNA326480) | marine metagenome | isolation source: seawater | place: Atlantic Ocean: North West | collected 2012 | reverse complement strand
TAATATTACACATTTATGGTGAGCCGTGCTGGATTCGAACCAGCGACCCATTCCTTAAAAGGGAATTGCTCTACCAACTGAGCTAACGGCCCGCTCTGAGAGTTTTATAGTGATTTTTTTTGTTTATTCAATGTGAAATAGTTACAATTTATTAATATATTTGTTATGAAAAATATCAAAAGTGCCTTTTTTAATATTTTTTCTGATTTCATACATTAATTCTTGATAAAAATTAATATTATGTAAAGTTAATATCATTGAACCAAGCATTTCTTTAGTATTAAATAAATGATTAAGGTAATTTTTTGAATATTTGTTCAAATCAAATTTTGATACAGATTTATCTAAGGGTTTTTTATCATTTTTATATTTAGAATTTCTAATGTTAATTCTTCCATTCCATGTAAAGGCTAGCCCAGTTCTTCCAGATCTAGTAGGCAAAACACAATCAAACATATCTATACCACGCTTAACAGCACCAATAATATCAGATGGAGTGCCTACTCCCATTAAATACCTTGGTTTTTCTTTTGGTAAATAATCTTTAATATCATCGATTAAGCTAAACATTTCCTTTTGGGTATCTCCTACAGCTAATCCACCTATGGCGTAACCATCAAAACCAATTTTAGTTAATTCTTTTAAAGATTTTAATCTTAAATCTTTAAATAAACCTCCCTGTATAATCCCAAATAAACCTTTATAAGGATTTGTTCCAAATTCTTTTTTTGATCTTTTTGCCCAATAAGTGGATAGTTCCATAGACTTTTGTATTGTTTTATAATCATTAGTTTTTTTTGGACATTCATCCATAACCATAACTATATCTGAATTTAAATCTTTTTGAATTTTTATGCTTTTTTCGGGGCTTAAAATAACTTTTTTACCATCAATATGTGAATTAAAAATAACTCCTTTTTCTTTATCAATTTTGTTTAATTTTGATAAAGACATTACTTGAAAACCTCCTGAATCAGTTAATATAGGCAAATTACAATTCATGTATTGATGAAGTCCCCCTAAAGATTTTATCCTTTTTGCTCCTGGTCTTAACATTAAATGATAAGTATTTGATAAAATGATCTGACTGCCAGTTTTTATTATATCTTTTAAAAAAGCACCTTTTATTGTTGCCTTTGTTCCAACAGGCATAAATACAGGGGTTTCAATTTTACCCCTATGTGTATTAATTATTCCTAATCTCGCGTTACTATCTTCATTTAACAATTTAAAAGAAAATTTTTTCTTCATTAAATTTTAAATCTACTGAGATTTAAAACTAATTATTTTGTCAGGATTTGATACTGATCCGTTAGGTCCATCGCCTCTTTTAATTCTATCAACAAATTCCATACCTTCTACTACTTTTCCAAAGACTGTATAATTTCTATCTAGGTGTGGGGCTTGTTCAAAACAAATAAAAAATTGACTGTTAGCACTATCAGGATTTGTTGATCTAGCCATAGACAAAGTTCCTCTTTCATGAGGTACATCATTAAATTCAGCTTTAAGATCTGACATAGAAGATCCGCCTGTACCAGCCATTCTTAAGTCAAAATCTGATGATGAGGAATTACCAAATTTAACATCGCCGGTTTGAGCCATAAAACCATCTATAACTCTATGAAAAACTACGTTGTCGTATTTTCCACCATTTGCTAATTTTTTTATCCGTTCCACATGATTAGGCGCAACATCCGGAAAAAGTTTAATTTTAACATCTCCGTCTTTAAGTTTTAGTATCATAATATTCTCCTTTGAATTAGCATTAGTAATTAGTAGTAGTAAAAAAATAATTACAAATTTTGTTAAACTACGTATCATACTTTTCTTTTAAAGCAATTATTGTACTTTTTGTCGTAAATTTATTAATATTTCCATTTAATTCAATTATTTCTTTTATCAATCTTGAAGAAATAATTTGGTTTTTTACATCTGACATAAGAAAAATAGTTTCTATATTTTTGTTAAGAATTTTATTCATCCCAGATAACTGAAACTCATATTCAAAATCAGATGCTGCTCTTAATCCACGCAAAATTATATTTGACTTATATTTTTTACAAAGTTCAGTAGTTAAACAATTAAAGGTTATTACTTTAATTTTATTTTTATTAAATTTTAAATCTTTAAATAAAGCATTGTTTACTATATTAGTTCTTTCTTCTAAATTAAAAAGACGATTTTTTTGACTAACTTCAGAAATTGCAACAATAATTTTATCAAATAGTTTTAATGATTTTTTAATAACGTCTATATGACCATATGTTATAGGATCAAAAGTTCCTGGATAAATAGCTATTTTTTTCATTAATATAAATTATCATCTATTTTAATAGCGGAAACAACTTTTTCATCCCCTGATAATTTAATAATTCTTACTCCTTGAGTATTTCTACCTGCTATTCTAATTTCTTTCACCGATGTTCTAATTACTCTTCCTTTGTTAGTGGAAATTATAATTTCATCGCCCTCGTTTACAGGAAACGAAGATGAAACATTACCGTTTCTAGATGAATTTACAATTCCAATTATTCCTTTTCCACCTCTATTAGTAACTCTAAAATCATAATGAGATGTTCTTTTTCCATAGCCATTTTCAGTAACGGAAAGTACATATTTTTCTTTTGCAATTAATTCAGACTTTAAATCTTTATTAATTTTTCCATTTTTTTTAGATGTATCATGGTCAATGATTGAAAGTGAAACAATACTATCATTATCTTTAAGATTAATGCCTCTTATTCCTTTTGATGAACGACCTTTAAATACTCTTAATTTTTTTGCCTCAAATCTTATACACTTACCTAATTTTGTACTTAAAATTATGTCTTGATCATCTTTACATATTTTAACACCAACGATTTTATCGTCATTATCAAGCTTCATAGCTATCTTTCCTGATGAGTTTATTGATGAAAAATCTTCTAAATTATTTTTTCTAATTTTTCCTTTTAAAGTAGCAAAAATTATATGTAAATTTTCAGTATCTGAAGATTCATCTGGGTATGGCATTATTGAACTTATAGATTGATGATTTTTTAACGGTAAAAGATTAAATAGTGATTTTCCCTTAGATGAAGCTGAGCCTTCTGGTATTTTCCAAGCTTTAATTCTATATACGAGACCTTCTGTAGAAAAAAACAGAACTTGGGTATGAGTATTAACTGACAAGGTTTGTACAACAGAATCTTCTTCTCTAGTTTTTATGCCCGTTTTACCTTTGCCGCCTCTTTTTTGTTGTTTAACATTACTTAAGGCACCTCTTTTAATATAACCTTGAAAAGTAACTGTAATTATTACACTTTCTTTTTGTATTGTTTCTTCAATATCATAATTTAAAACTGCATCAATTATTTGAGTACGTCTCGGTACAGAATATTTATCTTTAATTAAATTTAATTCATCACTAATAACTTTTAATAATTCTTTTTTTGAATTGATGATTTTTCTATATATAGAAATTAATTGAGCAAGTTTTTTAATTTCCATTTCTATCTCATTAATACCAATTGATGTTAATTTTTGTAATCTAAGCTCTAAAATTGCATTAACTTGATTTTCAGAAAAACTATAATTATTTTTTAATTTCTGATTTGAAACTAGCCGAATTAATTTAGAAGATTTAATAATTTTTAATTTAAAATCCAACAAAGTTTTTTTTGCATTTTCAGGATTTTTGGAACTTCTAATTATTTTAATTACTTTATCTAAATTTTCTATAGCTACAGATAAGCCAATTAATATATGTACTCTTTCTTCGGCTTTCTTAAGGTCATATTTAGTTTTTTTTATTACAACATCTTCTCTAAATTTCAAAAAATTTTCTAAAAATTCTTTTAAATTGCAAGTCTTTGGTTTGTTATCAACTATTGCTAAAGTATTAAATCCAAAAGAACTTTCTATCGAAGTATATTTATACAGTTGCCTTTTGACTGTCTCTGGTTCAACGTTAGATCTAAGATCAATAGCAACACGGATACCTTCCCTATTTGACTCATCTCTTATATCTCTTATTCCTTCAATTTTTTTATCTCTAACTAGCTCAGCTATTCTTTCATTTAAAACAGATTTATTTACCTGGTATGGTATAGATGTAATTACTAATCTATCTCTTCCATTTTTTAAATTTTCTACTTTTATTTCTCCACGTATTTTAAATGATCCTCTACCAATTTTATAACCTTGTTTAATTATATCTTTGCCTATTATTGTTCCTGAAGTAGGAAAATCTGGACCTGGAATAAATTTCATTAGTTCATTAATCTTAATATCTTTATTTTTAATTAACGCTAAAGTACCGTCTATAACTTCGCCTAAATTATGAGGTGGTATACTTGTTGCCATACCTACAGCTATACCACCGGCTCCATTAACTAGAAGATTTGGAAACTGTGATGGTAATACAGATGGTTCTTTTTCTGTTTCATCATAGTTACTTTTAAAACTAACTGTTTCTTTTTCTATATCATCAATAAGATACTGAGAAATTTTTGATAAACGAGCTTCTGTATAACGCATAGCAGCAGGTGGATCGCCGTCTATAGATCCAAAATTACCTTGACCTTCTATTAAAGGTAAGCTCATTGAAAAGTCTTGAACCATTCTGACTAGAGCATCATATACAGCTTGATCTCCGTGAGGATGGTATTTACCAATAACATCTCCAACTATTCTTGCAGATTTTCTAAATTGTTTTGTCCAATCGAATCCACCTTTGTACATTGCATATATAATTCGTCTATGAACTGGTTTTAATCCATCTCTAATATCAGGAAGCGCTCTACTTATAATAACGCTCATAGCATACGATAAATAAGATGAACTCATTTCATCGTACATAGAAATTGGCTTAATGTTATTTTTTGATATTAGATTTTTTTCCATAGAAATTATTTATTAAAAAGGAATGTCATCATCCATTTCGTTTGGAATTTCTTGAGATGTATTTTCTATATTTTGTTTTGAATCATGCGAAGGTATAGAATTTTGATTTGAACCACCACCCAGCATAGTTAAAGAGGAATTATATCCTTGAATAACGATCTCGGTTGAATATTTATCAATACCACTTTTTTCATCTTTCCATTTTCTAGTGGTTAATTGACCTTCAACGTATACTTGTGCTCCTTTTTTTAAATATTGTTGAACAACATTAACTAACCCTTCATTAAATACTACAATTCTATGCCACTCGGTCTTTTCTTTTTTTTCTCCAGTACTTTTATCTTTCCATGATTGACTAGTAGCCAAACTCAATCTTGCTACACTTTTTCCATTCACCATTTGCTTAATTTCAGGATCTGCGCCTAAACGACCAATTAATAATACTTTATTTAAACTTCCAGCCATAATATTTTAAATATATTGATATGAATTATAAATATATATATCACAATTTAGCTTGAATATTAATTTTATTAATCTAAAGCAACAAAAATTATGTTGAAAAAGATACTTATTAAGGGTGCAAAAGAACACAATTTAAAGAATATTTCCTTGGAGATTCCTAAGGATAAATTTGTTGTAATTACAGGACTATCTGGGTCAGGTAAATCTTCTCTTGCTTTTGATACTGTCTATGCTGAAGGACAAAGAAGATATGTTGAAAGTTTATCAGCTTATGCCAGACAATTTTTAGATAAAATGAAAAAACCTAATGTCGATTTAATAGAGGGGTTAAGCCCTGCTATTTCGATTGAACAAAAAAATAACTCAAAAAATCCTAGATCAACAGTGGCAACCGTGACCGAAATTTATGATTATATGAGAGTACTATATGCAAGAGCTGGAATTCCTTTTTCACCATTTACTGGTAAACCAATAGCATCTCAAACAGTTAGTCAAATTGTAGATAAGATAAAAGACTTACCAAAGAAATCTACTATATATATTTTTGCACCTGTTGTTAGAGGACGAAAAGGAGAATATAAAAAAGATATATTAAATTATAAAAAAAGAGGTTTTAGAAAAATAAAAGTTGATGATTTATTATACGATATAGATAAAGTTCCTGAATTAAACAAAAAAGTTAAACATGATTTATCTATATTGGTTGATAGAATTATTATAAATACTACATTAGGAAATAGATTAGCTGAATCTGTCGAAACAGCGATTAATTTAGCAAATGGTTTAGTTTTTGTTGAATATGAAAATGAAACATTGCCTAAAAAATTCCGTAAAATAGAAAAAATTATATTTTCAACAAAATTTGCATGTCCTGAAAGTGGTTTCACTATAGAAGAAATCGAACCTAGATTATTTTCATTTAATAGCCCATATGGCGCATGTGAAGAATGTGAAGGTATAGGTATTAAACTAAATGTTGATCCAAAATTAGTTGTTCCAAATGAAAAAAAATCTATTGCTGACGGTGCAATTGAACCTTGGGCTAAATCTTCCACGATGTATTATGCTCAAACTCTATCTTCTATATCAAAACACTATGGTTTTTCTTTAAATGAAAAATGGATAAAATTGTCAAAAAAAATAAAAAACATAATTTTATATGGCTCTGATGATGAAGAAATAAAATTTTCTTATGATGATGGATATGAAAAATATTCGTACAAAAAAGCATTTGAAGGTGTAATAAATAATTTAGAAAGAAGGTTTTTAGAGACAGACAGTGATTGGAAAAGAGAAGAAATTGCTCAATATCAATCAGACACAAATTGTGAAAAATGTAACGGTCAAAGACTCAAAGATGAGGCTTTATGCGTAAAAATTAATAGCTTAAATATAAGTCAGGTAACAGAAAAATCTATTTATGATGCCAAAAAATGGTTTAAATCCTTAGAACAAAATTTAGATCAAAAACAAATTAAAATAGCACGACATATTTTAAAAGAGATAAATGAAAGGTTGGATTTTTTATTAAATGTTGGGTTAGATTACTTAACACTATCAAGAGAATCTGGAACACTGTCAGGAGGCGAAGCTCAAAGAATAAGATTGGCATCACAGATAGGCTCAGGTCTAACAGGAGTTTTATATGTTTTAGATGAACCATCAATTGGTTTACATCAAAAAGATAATATTAAATTAATTAATGCATTAAAAAGATTAAGAGATTTGGGAAACACAGTAATCGTTGTAGAGCACGATACTGAAACAATGGAAAACGCAGATCACATTATAGATTTAGGTCCATTGGCGGGAAATAAAGGTGGTGAAATAGTTGCTCAAGGAAGCAGTGAAGATATTAAAAAAAATGAAAATAGCTTAACTGGTAAATATTTATCAAACAAAATGTTTATACCAATACCAAAAAACAGAAAGTTCGCAAAAAATGGTAGATACTTAGAAATTAATGGTGCAAGTGGAAATAATTTAAATAATGTAAATTTAAAAATTCCATTAGGTACTTTTTCATGTGTTACAGGTGTGTCTGGTAGTGGAAAATCTACATTAATACTTCAAACTTTATATAATGCTCTTAACTTAAGTTTGAATAATAATAAATCAAGAAAAATACCAAAGCCATTTAAAGGTTTTAAAGGTATAGAATTAATAGATAAAGTTATCGATATAGATCAATCACCAATTGGTAGAACACCAAGATCAAACCCAGCTACTTATACAGGAGCATTTGGTCCAATAAGAGATTGGTTTACAAATTTACCAGAGTCTAAAAGCAGAGGATATAAACCAGGTAGATTTTCATTTAATGTAAAGGGTGGACGATGTGAGGCATGTGAAGGAGATGGTGTAATTACATATGAAATGCACTTCCTTCCAGATGTGTACATTACGTGTGATGAATGTAAAGGTAGTAGATATAATAGAGAAACTTTAGAAATAAAATTTAAAGGAAAAAGCATTGCTGAAGTGCTTGATATGACGGTTGATGAAGGGTGTGATTTTTTTGAAAATATTTCAAATATTAGAATAAAATTATTAACACTTAAAAAAGTTGGTCTTGGATATATTAAAATAGGTCAACAAGCTACTACTCTATCAGGTGGAGAAGCTCAAAGAATTAAATTAGCTAAAGAGCTTTCAAAAAGATCTACTGGAAGAACAATGTATATTTTGGATGAACCAACTACTGGATTACATCAACATGATATAAAAAAACTATTGGAAATTTTACACACATTTGTAGCAACAGGAAACACTGTGGTGGTTATCGAACATAATCTAGATGTTATCAAAACAGCTGACTATATTATAGATATGGGTCCAGAAGGTGGTGTAAAAGGAGGTAATATTATTGCTGAGGGTAAGCCAGAAGAAATATGTCACAGTAAAGAAAGTTATACTGGTAAGTATTTAAAAGAAATGATCAATTCACAGGTAAAAAAAATAGCTTGAAATAGATATTAATCGTATATAATGAAATTTATGGGAAAATTGTTGGAATCATTATCAAAAACGATTCATTTAGCTTTAGGATTAGCAATCTTATTGTTTTTAATTTTATTCTTCGGAAATGGCGGTTTTGAATATGATAGACTATTTTGGAGTTGGTTATTTAGATATATTCATGTTGTTGTTGGAATAATGTGGATTGGTTTATTATGGTATTTTAATTTTGTACAAATTCCAAACATGTCAAAAATTCCTGATGAACAAAAGCCTGCAATAAGCAAGGTTATAGCGCCTGCTGCTTTATTTTGGTTTAGATGGGCAGCTTTAGCGACAATAATTTCAGGACTAATTGTTGCATATTTAAATGGCTATGTTCATGAAGCCTTAGCACTAGGAATTGGAAGTGGTGGAGGCAGAAATGCTGCGATAGGGATAGGAATGTGGTTAGGAATAATAATGGCCGTTAATGTATGGTTTGTAATTTGGCCGAACCAAAAAAGAGCATTGGGTATAGTTGAATGTGAACCTGAATTAAAAGCTAAATCAGCTAGAACTGCCATGTTATTTTCTAGAACTAACACAGTTTTATCTCTTCCGATGCTGTTATCAATGGTGGCAGCGCAAAATTTATATTAATCTTTTTTTTCTTTTAAAATTGTTTTTTGATCTACTTTTAAAAATATTAAAATTGGATTCGCAATATAAATTGATGAATAAGTACCAAAAATAACCCCAAGTATCATAGCCAAAGAAAATCCTTTTAAAATTTCACCACCAAAAAAGAATATAGAAAATAGTGCTAATAAAGTTGTAGTTGAAGTAATTATAGTTCTTGAAAGAGTTTCATTAATAGAAATATTAGTTAAATCAAAAATTTTTATATCAGAATATTTTTTTAAATTTTCCCTTACTCTATCAAAAATAACAACTGTATCATTCATCGAATAACCAACAATAGTTAGAACGGCAGCAACGATAGATAAATTTATTTCTAGTGAAAATAGTGAGAAAACTCCTAGAGTTATTATAACATCATGAAATAAAGCAATTATAGCTCCAAGACTAAATTGCCATTCAAATCTGATCCAGATATAAAATAACATTGCTGCTAAAGACAATAAAATTGCAATTATTCCGGATTTTAATAATTCTTGACTAACTTTTGGACCAACGTTTTCAACTCTTCTAAATTCAAAACTTGTATCCATTGCTTTAGTTAAATTTTCTTTGAGATTGGTTATAAAATTAGGGTCATTAGAATTTTGTTTTTCAAATTTAATTATATAATCTGTTTCATTACCAAATTGTTTTACAGTAACATTGCCTAAACCCATTTCATTAAAAGAATTTCTTATATCGGAAATATTTGAATTTTTGCTATCGGATCTTAACTCAATTAATGTACCACCTTTAAAATCAACTCCTAAATTGAGACCTTTAAAAACAAGAAGGATCAATGAAATTATTATCAATAATAAAGATAAATAATTTAATGATTTATAATATTTGTTAAATTTAATTTCGTTCATTTTAAATTTTAATTAATTTATCTTTATTTTTAAGTACATATATAGCTGTAATCATTCTTGATATAAAATATACTGAAAATAAAGTTGTTAATATTCCCACGCCTAATGTTATAGAAAATCCTTTAATGGGTCCTGAACCCATAAAAAATAAAATTGTAGCAGCTATTAAAGTTGTTATGTTAGCGTCTAGTATTGTAGTTCTTGATTTTGTATATCCTGAGTCAAAAGCAATAATTGTATTATTTTCATTACGTAATTCTTCCTTAATCCTCTCAAATATTAAAACATTTGCATCAACAGCCATGCCAACAGTTAAAATAATTCCAGCTATACCTGGTAATGTTAAAGTTGCTTCGAATATTGTAAGTATACCAATTAAAATAAACAAATTTGAGATTAAAGATACAATTGATATTATTCCAAAGAATTTATACTTAAATATCATAAAAATAACGACTAAACAAAAACCTACAATTAAAGAAAATATTCCGGCATCTATAGAATCTTGACCTAAATCAGGTCCTACTGTTCTTTCTTCAACTATATTCATTGGTGCAGGAAGTGCTCCGGATCTTAATAATAGAGCTAAATCAGTTGCTGATTGAAAGGTAAAATTACCAGTTATTTGGCCTGAACCGCCTAAAATTGCTTCTCTAATTGTTGGAGCGCTTATGATCTTGCCATCTAATATTATGGCTAATCTTTTCCCAACTCCTGTGCTAGTAGCTCTACCAAATTTTTTTGCACCTACCCTATCAAGAGTAAATGTTACAACAGTTTCATTACTTTGAGTATCCATACGTGGTTTTGCATCAACCAAATTATCACCACTTAAAATAATTCTTTTACTGACAATTGCACTACCATCCTCATCTTCAAAAGGTAATTTTACAGTTCCAAATGATTCTTCTTGATTAGTTGATATAAATTGAAATGTAAGATTTGCAGTTTTGCCTAAAAGTTTTTTAATTCTTCCTGGATCGTCTAATCCTGGTAATTCAACTAAAATTCTATCACTTCCTCTTTTTAAAATATTTGGTTCATTAGTTCCAATTTCGTCAACTCTTCTTCTTACTATTTCAATGGCTTGTTCCAGTGAAGAATTTTTTAATAAAACTTTTCCATATTTAGATAAATATAAAGTAAAATTATTATTTTTATTTTCAAACTCAAACTCATGTGATTTGTATTTAGGAAAATAAGGATTTATCTGACTATCATCACCATCCAAAATCTCATTAACCAATTCAATATCTTTTTCAACTACATTAAAAGAAATTTTATTATCTAATATAGATACATTTTTTATAGAAATTTTTTGTTCCTTAAAATATTTTTTTATTTCAATAAGTTTTGTTTGAATCTTTTGAGTAAAAACTGGCTTATTATCTAATTCTAAAAGTAAATATGAACCGCCTTGTAAATCTAAACCTAAATTAATTTTTCTATCAAAGTTTGTGAAATTTATATTAATAAAGTTTAAAATTGTAAAATAAGATAAAATAATGGTGAATATAAAGACTGTTAAAATTCGTAATTTAGAAAAGTATAACACTTGAGTTTAATGTTATTTTTTTTGATCAATTTTATTAATTAAACCTTGTATCCCAGTGGCTCTAACAATTTCAACGTTAACATTATCAGAAATTGAAACTTCAATTTTCTCGTTATCGATTATTCTTTCAACTGTACCAACAATTCCACCAGAAGTGACAACCTTGTCTCCTCTTTTAAGATTTTCTACCATTAATTTATGTTCTTTTACTTTTTTTTGTTGTGGCCTAATTAAGAAAAAATAAAAAATTACAAAAATAAGTATTAGTGGTATAAATTGTCCAATTCCTGCATCCATATTGACCTCAATTTTAGTCGATTATTTATACTAAATGTTATGTTTAGACAACTCCTAATTGTTAGAAATTTTATCAATATTGTTCATATATGGTTTTAAAACATCTGGAATAATTACAGAACCATCCTCTGTTTGATAATTTTCAATTATTGCTATTAAAGTTCTGCCGACAGCTAAACCACTTCCGTTTAAAGTACCAACTGGTATTGTTTTATTATCTTTGTTTTTATATCTAGCTTTCATTCTTCTTGCTTGAAAAGAACCACATGATGAACAACTTGATATCTCTCTATACTTATTCTCGGAAGGCAACCATACTTCTAAATCGTAAGTTTTTTCTGCACTGAAACCCATGTCTCCAGTTGATAAAATAATTTTTCTGTATGGTAATTTTAATTGATCTAAAATGTCTGTTGCGCATTCAGTCATACGATCAAGTTCAGCAATACAACTATTAATTTCAACAATACTAACTAATTCAACTTTATAAAATTGATGTTGGCGGATCATTCCTTTTGTATCTTTTCCATAACTACCAGCTTCCTTTCTAAAGCAAGGAGTTGAAGCTACTAATCTCATAGGTAAATCATTAATGTTTAAAATTTGATTTTTAACCATATTAGTTAAAATAACTTCAGCCGTTGGAATTAAATATTTTTTATCGTTTCCATCTAATTTTATTTCAAACTGATCATTTTCAAATTTAGGCAGTTGCCCTGTACCATACATTGTATTTTCTGTAGCTAATAATGGAGGAGATATTTCAGTATATCCATTTTTTTTAACATGTGTATCAATCATGAAATTGGAAATTGCTCTTTCTAGAGTTGCAAGCTTATTTTTTACAAAAACAAATCTAGAACCAGATGTTTTGGTTGCCAAATCAAAATCTAACATGTTTAACTTTTCACCAATTTCATAATGTGATTTAGGTTTAAAACTAAATTTTTTAATTTCACCAGATTTAATAATTTCTTTGTTAAAGCTTTCATCTATGCCTTGGGGAACATCAGTTAAAGGTAAATTTGGAATTGAAGATAATACAATCTCCAATTTATCTTTAAGTTTCTTTTGGTCACTATTCAAAGTATCTATTTGGATTGATATTTTTTTTGATAAAGAAAATTTAGTTTTATCCTTAGATTTTGAAATATCTTTTTTTTCTTTTTCAAGATTTTCTTTTTTTTGAATTAAATCACGGTTTTTTTTGTCTAATTCAATTATTTCTTCAAAATTTACTTTTACATTACGTGAAAGAATTAATTTTTTAAATTTATCTAAATTTTCTCTAATAAATTTAATATCATGCATCTTTTTCTTCTATCCTTTTTTCTATAATTTTTACAGAAAAAATAGATAATTCATATAAAATTAGTAAAGGTATAGCTAATCCTATTTGTGTAATAGGATCTGGTGGCGTTAATAATGCAGCTGCAGCAAAGATTATTACAACAACATATTTTCTTCTTTCTTTTAAAAATTTAGAATCAACAACACCTACCCTAGCTAACAAACTTAATACTACTGGCAATTGAAAACTTAATCCAAAAGCAAATATTAATTTCATAACTAGTGATAAATATTCATTAACTTTTGCTTCTAGCTGTATTGGTAAACCGGTGTTTAATCCTGAACTTTCGAAAGAAAGAAAAAATTTTATGGCTAAAGGCATAATTAAATAATAAACGAGCATACCACCTAGAAGAAACAAAATAGGTGTCATCACTAAATATGGCATTATTGCTGATTTTTCATGTTGATATAAGCCAGGTGCTATAAATTTCCATATTTGGATTAATATAAAAGGACTTGTAACAAAAAAAGCAGCAAAAAATGAAACTTTAAGATACGTTAAAAAAGTTTCTTGCAAAGCTGTAAAAATTAATCTTCTTTCTATATTTTCATTATTGACGACTTCAGCGTAAGGTTGAACTAAAAAACCATATATAAATTCTGAAAAATAATAACAAACTATAAATAGGACCATTAAAAAAATTAATGAATTTATTAATCTTTTTCTAAGCTCTGTTAAATGACTTATAAAACCCGCTTCTTTACTTTCTTTAGTCATTTAGGTCAGTTTTTTTTTTTTGTTTATCTTTTGGATTTTCATTATTGTCTATCTCGATTGAAGTAATTTCTTTTTGAACATCATTAACATATCTTTTTACAGAGCCTATCCACGAGCCTATTTTTTTTAACATGAACGGGAAATCCTTTGGACCTATAACAACTATAGCAATACCAACAATGATAAGTATTTCAAACCAGCCAATTTGTGGCATTTGATTTATTCTTTGTTATTTGAATCTTGGTTATTTGAATCTTGATTTTCTGAAATATTTTTTGGGGGTTCGCTATCCACAGGGGGTTCGCTATCAACAGGATCGTTAGACATTCCTTTTTTAAAGCTCTTAATTCCCTTAGCTACATCGCCCATAAGGCTAGAAATTTTACCTCTTCCAAATAGTAAAACTATTAGAACTACTACAACTGCTATTTGCCAAATACTTGGACTCATATTTAAAGTTATATCCTTAATATTTATTTTTTTAAAGTGTCTTTTTTACTCCTTATCCTCATTTTTAAGAGTTCCACTAAGCATTTCATCAATATTCGAATATATATTTTCTTTTTTTTCTTCTTGTTTTTCCTTATAAAATTTTCCAGTTCCAAATATAGTTGAGTCAATATTAGTGTTATCAATTAACCCTGCTGAACTTAATTCTTCAACAGTAGGTAAATCAGACAATTTTTTTAAACTAAAATGACTTAAGAAATCATCAGTAGTGCCATATTGAATTGGTTTACCTGCAATTTCTTTTCGTCCTAAAGGTTTAACCCAATTTAATTCCATTAAAATATCAAGTGTATTAGTGCCAAAAGCCACACCTCTAATCTCCTCTATTTCAGCTCTAGTAACTGGTTGATGATATGCAATAATAGATAGTGTTTCAATTGCTGCTTTTGATAATTTTTTTTCAACAGTTTTTTGTTGGGACATCAAGTTAGAAAGATTGTCTGCAGTTCTAAAAGACCATCTATTAGAAATACAAACTAAATTAATGCCTCTATTAGAATAAATTTTTTGTAACTTTTGCAAAGTTTTGTCTATGTCAACTTTTTTAGATATTTTTTCCTTAATTGTATCTTTGTCTAAAGGTTCAGCCGCAGCAAAAATAATAGCTTCAATTTCTCTTTCACTTTCAGTAAGATTTGATGGAAAATTTAATACGTTATTATTTTTTATTTTATTCATTTATTTTCCTTTATAAATATATCGTCAAAAAGTTTGTTTTGTTTAATAGAAATACTACCTTCTTTTGCTAATTCAAGTGATCCAGAAAAAATACCAGCGTTACCTGATCTAATAAAATTTTCATTTTTCTTAAAATTATCAGGAACAAGTTCTTTTAAATTTTTCCAATCATCTAATTTGCCAAAAAATTGTTTTATTCTACCTATGCCATCTTCAGTAGTAAAGACAGGTAGTTTTGGAATGTTCATTCTTTGAAAATCTTTAGACATTACTATGAATGAATAAGATTTAAGTATTTCATATAATGTGAGAGAATATTTTGAGCTATAAATTGATTTAATTTTTCCTTTCATGCCACGTAGAAAAATATCTTTTCCTAATCTTTTTCTTTTTA
>MDSW01183221.1_pt1 | contig 15353 bp, 11 predicted proteins | sample 811171 | NCBI WGS metagenome assembly MDSW01 (sample SAMN05326641, study PRJNA326480) | marine metagenome | isolation source: seawater | place: Atlantic Ocean: North West | collected 2012 | reverse complement strand
TGCTACTGAGGTTTCTCGTGACCAAGTATAACTGAGTAAACTTTAGGGGCAGGGAGACTTGCCCCTTTAGCATACCTGAAGGATTTTTGTAATGGCTACATTTGTTGCACTCACTAACGAGTTACTTGTAAGACTTAATGAAGTAACCCTGTCCACTACTGGGGATGGGTTTCTTACAGTAAGGAACGTACAAGCTTTAGCCAAACAAGCAATAAACAACTCCATTAGAAATATCATTCAGACAGGTCAAGAGTGGCCTTTTCTTAAAACTACGTACACACAAACATTAGTAGCAGGAACCAGACAGTACTCTTTTCCTGCTGATTATTCTAGTGCAGACTGGGAAACCTTTTATATTAAAAAATTAACTTCTGTTGATAATAACCCAATGCACTTGCCTGTAATAAATTATGATGAGTACATTCAAAGATATAGACACTTTGATGATACAGGAGATGCAACAGGTATTTCTGCTCCTACTCTTGTTTATCAGACAAACGAAGAAAAGTTTGGTGTAACACCTATTCCTGATAACACATATCAAATAGAGTATGTGTATTGGTACTTTCCTGCAGACTTAGCAGACTTTAATGATATTGCTGTTATTCCTGACAGGTTTAAGCATGTCATAATAGATGGTGCTATGATGTATATGATGAGGTTTAGGTCTAATGAACAAAGTGCTGCAATGCACCAAAAGAATTTTGAAGATGGTATAAAAACCATGCGAAGAGTTGTCATGGACGAACCACTTCGAGCAAGGTCAACTGTTGTTGAACGAATTAACTCTTCTAACCAAGTATTAGGTAGAGTTCTCTAATGGCAGACAATCTAGGTTCATTTAAAGTTTTTGCTCAAGGTGGGCTAAACCTTAACCGTGATGTTCTGTCACAAGGAGAGACTCAGCCTGGATCAGCTACAACACTTATAAACTACGAGACTGCTGTTACTGGTGGTTACAGACGTGTAAGTGGTTTTAGTAATGACTATGGTACAGTCACAGGAACAGGAAGTGTTCTTGGAGTAGCAGTAGCAAATGGGATTAACGATGGTATCCTAGCTGCTCGTAAACCTTCTAGTGGAAATAACTACTTACATAAGTGGAACTCTAGTACTTCATCTTGGGATGCTATTACAGTTTCTGGCTCTCCTACAATGGTGGGTGTATCTAAAGTTAGATTTACAAGGTACAACTTTGGTAGTCCAAAAGTTATTCTTACTGATGGTATAAACCCTGCAGCCACCTACGATGGTTCAACATATACTCAGATTACACATGCTGATGCTCCTACAGACCCTAAGTTTGCAGAAGTATTTCAAAATCACATGTTCTTAGCAGGTGATCCTGCAGAAAACACAAACCTATATTTCAGTGCTCCTAATGCAGAAACAGACTATGCTGTAGCGAATGGAGCAGGAGTTATAAATGTAGGCTTTCCTATTGTATCTATAAAACCTTTTCGTGATTCTTTATTTATATTTGGTATTAATAATATAAAAAGACTTGTTGGAAACAACACTGCAAACTTTGTACTAGAACACGTAACAGATGACCTTGGTTGTCTAGCTTCAGATAGTGTAGTTGAAATTGGTGGTGATCTACTTTTCTTATCTCAGGATGGTATCAGACCTATCTCAGGTACGAACAAAATTGGTGACGTTCAGCTTGAGTCTCTATCTAAAAACATTCAGTCTTTGTTTACTGATGTTATTCTTGAAGAAGACCTAGATGCGTTATCTTCTGTTGTTGTAAGAAACAAGTCTCAATTCAGATTATTTTATGATGTAGACAATGCCAATGGATTGATTGGTGGATTACGTTTAGGACAACAGGGTGGCATTAACTTTGAGTTTGGTCAATTACTAGGTATTGAAGTGACTTGTGCAGACAGTGCGTACATAGGTCAATTTGAGTTTGTAATACATGGGGATAAAAGTGGTAAAGTCCACAGACAGGAACAAGGAAATAATTTTGGTGGAAACAATATTGTAAGTGTCTACCAAACACCATTCTTGCACATGCAAGATCCAGAGCAACGTAAGATTATTCATACTGTTGCTACTTACCTTAGATCAGAAGGTGATAACGAGATCATAATGTCAGTTATATATGACTATGATGATAACACCATTCTTAATCCAACTAACTTTGCTTTGAATACTGAGGGTGCTGCTGCATTCTATAACGAAGCCATCTTTAATACGACAGCTATCTTTGATGGTAATCCTTCACCAGTGCAAAGGGTGAATGTTTCAGGTTCAGGTAAATCAGTTTCTTTTAGATATGTAACTAACGACACAAATGCTGCACACAGTATCCAGGGTATTGTTGTCACATTTGGAGTGGGGGATAGATTATAAATGGCAGGTTATACAAGACAGAGTGCTGCTGATATTGTTGCAAGTGCAGTTATTAAAGCTGCTCCAATAGATGCAGAATTTCAACAAGTACTAGCAGCATTCAATGCAAGCACAGGACACAAGCATGATGGCACTACAGCAGAGGGTGCTTATGTTCCAATTATTTCTGACACAGATGCTTATAACAAAGTTTGCATAGATACATCTAATAACTACATTAGATTTTTTACTGAGGTATCTTCTGCTGCTGCAGAGCAAGTACGTATTCAGGATGGTGGGATTGTTCCTATTACAACAAATGACGTAGACTTAGGAACGTCAAGTTTAAAGTTTAAAGATATTCACCTCGCAGGAAATGGAACTGTTGGAGGTACGTTTGCTGTTACTGGTAACACCACCCTTAGTGGTACTCTTGGTATAACTGGTGTTACAACATTTTCTGATACTGTCTGTGCTCCTGCTTTTACAGCCACAGGGACTTCAACACTATCAACAGTTGACATAAATGCAGGAAATATTGACAACACTGTTATTGGTGCTTCTACTGCTGCTGCAGGTTCATTTACAACTGTCTCTACTACAGGTCAGGGTACATTTGCTTCAGTAGATATAAATGGTGGTAACATCGATGGAACTACTATTGGTGCATCTACAGCTTGTCCTGGCACTTTCTCAAGTCTTACTGCAACAACTGCAAACATTGATGGTGGTACAGTTGATGGTGCAGTTATAGGTGGATCTTCAAGTGCTGCAGGTACGTTTACTGCTCTTACCTCTACAGGTACATCTACTCATGCTACTGTAGACATTAATGGGGGAGCTATTGATGGTACTACCATAGGTGGATCTACTGCTGCTGCAATTACAGGTACAACAGTTACAGCTAATACTTGCTTTATAGGTGATGTCACTGGGGCTGTTACAGGTAACGTAACTGGTAATGTTACAGGAAATCTTACAGGGGATGTTACTGGTGATGTTACAGGAGACTTAACAGGAAATGTAACAGGTAATGTTACAGGGAATGTGACTGGTAATGTAACAGGGAATGTAACAGGTAACATTACTGGTGACGTAACTTCAGCAGGAACATCTACTTTTTGTACTCTTCAACTACTTGGTAACATGGATGCCAACAGTCAAAAGATTACTAATTTAGCTACACCCACTGCTGATTCTGATGCTGCGACTAAACTTTATGTTGATAATGCTGTTGAGGGGTTAGACGTAAAAGGTTCTGTTAAAGGAGCTACAACTGCAAACATTACACTGTCTGGTGCTCAGACTATTGATGGTGTGTCTATAACAGCAGGAGACAGAGTTCTTGTAAAGGATCAGTCTAGTGCTGAAGAAAATGGTGTTTATGTTGCCTCTGGTGGATCATGGTCAAGAGCAGACGATGCAGACACTTGGGATAAACACGTTGGGGCTTTCTTTTTTGTAGAACAGGGTACATCAAATGCTGACAATGGTTTTGTTGGTACTGTGGACGCAGGTGGTACTCTTGGTACTACAGCTATCACTTTTGTACAATTTTCAGGTGCAGGGCAGATTACAGCAGGTACTGGCCTCACTAAGTCTGGTAATACTATTAACGTTGTTACTGCAGACTCTGGTAGAATTGTAACCAACGCAGATAGCATTGACCTAGCTACTACAGGTGTTAGTGCAGGAACATTTAAATCTGTTACTGTAGATACTTATGGACGTATTACTGCAGGTACAAACCCCACTACTTTGTCTGGATATGGTATTACAGATGCGTATACTAAAACGTGCTCTAACACACTACTTGATGCTAAATTAAATCTATCAGGTGGTACGATGACAGGGGATATTACCCTTGGCTCTAACAAGATTACCTCTACTGCTACACCTACTACTGATGATACACTGGCTCGTAAGGGTTATGTAGATACTATGCTTCCTCTAGCAGGAGGCACAATGACAGGTGCTATAGACATGGGATCTAACAAGATCACTACAACCTATACACCAACAAATGCTGCTGATCTCACAACAAAGACTTATGTTGATGGTATCCTTGGTTCTGCCACTGCTGCTGCTACCAGTGCTACAAATGCAGCCACGAGTGAAACTAATGCTGCTACCTCTGCAACTAATGCAAGCAACTCAGCTTCTGCTGCATCTACTTCAGCAGCGTCTGCAGCCAGTTCCTATGATCAATTTGATGACAGATACTTAGGGGATAAAAGCTCAAATCCATCTGTTGACAACGATGGGGATGCCCTCCTTACAGGAGCAATCTACTGGAATACAACAGACAACGCACTAAAAATTTATACAGGATCTGCTTGGGCAAATGCTGCATTCACCCTTGGTGATGCTCTAACTTGTGTTCAAGAAGATACTTCTCCAACACTAGGTGGAAACCTAGCAGGTAACTCTCAGTGTATTACTGGTGTAGCCAATCTTTGTGCTACTAATCTTTGTGGTGCAGTCACAGGTAATGTTACAGGTAACGTTACTGGTAATCTTACAGGTAATGTAACTTCTTCTGGTACAAGTTGTTTTGCTACAGTTTGCACAACTGGTAACAGTACCCTTGTAGGAAACCTTACTGTTAATGGAAATACTACTCTAGGTAATGCAGCTACTGACACTGTAACTCTTACTGCAGATGTTGCTTCTAATATTATTCCAAGTGCTGATAGTACTCACAGTTTAGGTGACAGTTCTAACTACTGGTCACATGGATACATTGATGCCATCACAACAACAGGAGCAGTTGTAATTGGAGGTAACTTAACTGTTAATGGTACTACAACTACTATTAACTCAACCAACAAAGTTCTTACTGACTCAATCATAGAATTAGCAAATGGAGCAACAGGAACACCTACAAATGATGCAGGTATTATTATTGAACGTGGTGACAGTGCTAACGCATTTATGGGTTTTGATGAGTCAGCAGACAAGTTTATTGTAGGCACAGGCACATTTACTGGTGCATCTACAGGAAACCTTTCTATTACAACAGGCACACTTGTGGCTAACGTAGAGGGTGCTGTAACAGGTAATGCTACAACAGCTACTTGTTTACAGACTGCTCGAAACATTGGTGGGGTTTCTTTTGATGGTTCAGCTAACATAAACCTACCAGGTGTTAACACTGCAGGAAACCAGAACACCTCTGGTAATGCAGCTACAGCAACTGCTTGGGCTACAGCTAGAACACTTTGTATTTGTGGGGATGCTACAGGCTCTGCTTCTATTGATGGATCTGGTAATGTAAACTTGACAGTTGCAGTAGTAGATGATAGTCACAATCACACAGTAGCTAACGTTGATGGACTAGCTACCTGCTTATCAAATAAAGCTGCGTCAACTGGATCTTTAGCAGTTGATTTTTGTGCTAACTGTCTCTACGCAGATACAAAAGTTTGTTCTGTTGAGGTTTGTGGTAGTTCAAGTGTCAGAACACCTTATGTTCTAGCTAATTGTGTATGTGCATTATGTTGCTTTTCAACTCCCTGCTACATGCAATCTAAGTGTGTATGTGGGACTAGCTGTGTAAAAACCTGTGTTGTTTGTGGAACCACTTGTGTACGTTCTGGAATTGTTTGTAATACTACCTGTGCAGTAGGCCCAATAATATGTGGCACTACCTGTGCAATATCTCCAATTGTATGTGGTACTACCTGTGTTGTAGCTCCTGACATTAATGCTACTTCTGACTGCAGATGTAAGGACAACATCACTACAGTAGAGAATGCTTACTGTAAGATTAGTCAGATCAGGGGTGTCAACTATAACTGGAAAGACTCTGGTAAGTACACACTTGGTGTTGTTGCTCAAGAGGTTGAGGAAGTACTTCCAGAACTTGTCACAGAAGATGATGAGGGTTTCAAGTCAGTCAACTACAATGGTCTGGTTGGTGTTCTCATTGAAACTGTAAAATGCTTGCAAGACAAAGTAGAGGAATTAGAGAATGGCTCTAAAGGTTAGTGGTACAAATGTAATAGATGACAGTAAGAACATTCCTTCAGGAACACCCTCAGTTCAAGGAACAATAGTTACAGCTACAGTTCTTACTGCACCATCAGGTACTACAGCACAGAGGACTGCTTCACCCAACGCAGGACACTTATTTTTTGATACAGATTTAGGAAAGTTAGTTGCTTATAATGGCACTGAATGGGTTTAATATTCACGATAGTCTTAGACTGAGAATAGGAATAAATTATGGCATATAAGATTAATGGAACTACAGTAGTAGACAACAGCAGAAATGTTTGTGCCTGTTGTGTAACCTCCTGCTGTATAACAGCTAGTGACAGAATGGATGCTCCATCAGGCAACACAGCCAGTAGACCAGGTTCTCCTGCTACTGGCTCTATTTATTTTGACACTGATCTTGGTCAATTACTTTCTTATAATGGCACAGACTGGGTAGCTAGTGCAGCCACAGCAGTAGATGCACAAGACTTTGGATCTCCTACTTGGACTTATGGTACTATAGATAGTGTTAAACCCTTCTGTAAATCATTATTATGTTGTGGATGTACTGGTTCACATAGCATAGGAGATGTTTTAGACCATAACCCTGCTGCTATGCAAGCTCAGTGTATGGAGGGTATTCCTGGTTTTTGTTATAGCTGTCAAGGGAACTGTTGTGGCCTTTGTCCTTCAACTAGAAGACACATTTACAGAGAAGGTTTTGGGGGAAGCACCACTGAGACTTGTACTTACTGTGGTGGGTACTGCTCTAATCAAGTAATAGTTAATTGCACTACTAAAGGGGGTAATGTTGAAGACTGTGGTAATTTCTATGCGTGTCCACTAGATGATATACATGGTTTTGGTAGGTTGCAAGTTTTACCAAATGGAAGTCTTTTCTTTAAATCAAAACACGTTCCTGCAGGTCCTGCAAGATGTTTTTTCGCTTGTGCAGACAGACTTTGTGCTTGGAATGAAGCCTATGTAGATACTAAAGGAGGTATGACACTAGCAAAACAGGTAGGTCATATCGTAAAACCACAGTGTTGTACAACACAATGTTATTTTGCAAAAGAAGGGTTTTATTACCACCCATCCTATGGAAGATCTACACATCTAGGACCAACTATTGCGTATGCAATGATAGCAGGTGATCGTCCTACGTCTTGTAATGGAAACTTCTTTAAAAACCCTGGTAACGTTTGTTTTCAAATATGTACTAACGACAAAATGTTTACAGTTGATGAAGAAGTCTGTGACTGTGGCTATATTTTAACATGTTGTGCATCTAACCACAAACCAACAGTTCTTGGTTTTAGTTGCACCAATATGGGTTGTACTAAATTTAAAATGTGTTGTACCACAGGTTCAAAAGCCTTTTTTAATTGTGGTTGTTGCTGTAACTTTTGGCATTTTGAACACGTTTTACACACTACTTCTAGAACTGATCATACAGCAGCTAAAACTCCTACTGCAATTAACCCAGAAATTTTTACTCACTCAGCTTACAATTGCTGTGGTGTTTGTGCTATGGTTCCTGACTTGTCCTGCTGTCCTCTAGGTATTCTTTCTTTTATTAACATAGGAAGAACTGCAGGATGTTGTTTGTGTTCAACCCTTACTGCAGATCAGAAATGGTGGTGGAGCACAGATGGGTGCTGTCTAAACAGATTTAATTATATGTGTGTCTGTGGTCTTACATCTAAAATATGGAACGAAGCCACTGATGCTAATTGCTGTCACAAGTGTCTTAACACAATACTTTACTCAAAAATAAATGTTAGAACCTGTGCAGTTAATCACTATGCGTACTGTGGTTGGGCTTGTTTACTCTGGTGGCAGTGTTGTATGGGATTTACATATGGCACAAAAGCTTTAGGCTGTGGTAGTGTTGACTTTTTATGTTATTCAGGAAATCAAGTTTTCCAGAAACTAGCGTGTAATAGGAATGATGGCACTCAGTCTTTTTCTAACCCTCCTACTGGTTGTTGTGATCTTTTTAATAATGGAAGAATATTATTTACCAACCCTGCTTTTGGTAGTGGACGTGGACATATAACCTCTTGCCAGGATACAGACAGACACTACTTTTTTGGAAATGTTCCTAATAATAGATGTACAGGAGATTTTCCTAGCACACTTCCATTAGTAGGTGTTTTCTGTGAGGCTACAAACAACTGGGCATGTTTCTTTGATTTTTGTTATATTATCTATAGTTGTAAACAAAAGTGGGGAGACTGGTTAAACTTACACTTTAGTACTCCATACGAGATTTGTACTAATGGTTCTACTTGTTTACTTGCACAGGAAATGTGTTGGTATATAGGACAGGGTGGTACTGGCAGTGGGTGTTCTACTCCACACTGTTGTATAGCAGCCTGTGTGTGTGCAATTACAGGATGTAACTGTACCAGTTTAGCTCATCACTGTGAAGGGTATAATCCTTTGGCTTTAGCTAACAGAAGTTGGGGTGGTTCATACAATTGTCACTTTGTACCAAAAGGGGTGAGTAGCCATAAAAACATGGGGATATACTTAAACCCTGTTACTGATCACATGGTTGTTCTCCTTGGGTTTGGGCCACCAAGCTATTTGTGTTGTTGTCAAGCAAGATGTTTTAGTTGGATTGGTGCAGTGTGTTTTGATCTAACAAACTGCTGCGTATCTAAAGTAAACGTTCTATACCCTGCTCCAGGGGCAACGATGGAATGTTATGATAATAGAATAAAAACTTGTGGAGAAAATTATAATCCTGGAAGAGCCTCTACTTCTGATGACAGGACTTCTGGTAGTCCAGTAGGCTGCATGGGTACTGCTAATCCTTGGGATAGCTGTAGTTTAGGAGTAAGTGTTTTACCTTATGGTACTCCACATTTTACAGACTACTATGGTGGAGACTGTGGTGGTGTTATTGTCTTTAATGATTCAATGCACTTATATGAAACTGGAGTCTTAAACTGTTGTTGTTGCCTATCACCAGAGTATCAGTCTAAATACTTTGGATGTACTGAGATTTTATCTTGTCCTGAATTTCAATCTAGAGGGTACTGCTGTAACAAATGTGTAATGAATGTTGCTTCAGGTGGTTTTCTTTCAAGACTTCCTTACAACTGTCCTTTTGAGTGTATTGGTTGGAGGACAAGTACTTTTTATAAGAACGTATTTACTTGGATGTTAGAGGGTACAAAAACTTATGATCCTTTTGGATCTGACAAGGGTTGTGTAGCAAGAATTTCTCTTTGTAACGCAGGTAAGTATCTTCCTCCAATTAAGTGTGTACACAACACTAATACCTGTGCCTTTAATAACTGTATGAAAACTTGTGAAGCAATAAATTTAATTTGTGAAGGAAGTGCTTTTTCTTGGTACTGTAACAGTACATTCTGTGCAGATCTTGGTTGTTACAAGTGTTTATTTTGCTGTACTACAAATTGGAAAGGGGCAGCAGTAGGTATTACTCTTATGAAGTGCTTCAAACCTTGCCACATTGGAGACAATGAAAACACTACTAAAATCTACTCTCGTTGTATTAGATCAACAAATAGAAAGTTAGAAGGTACTTTGTATGACAGACCAGGGGAACTTAAACCCTACAAACCTTATAAAATGACTGCAGGTGAAGATCATGGGGCTGCATTCCTCAGACACTTCAACGAATTTGTAGCTTGTATTTGCTAATCTAAACTGATAAAATTCACCAGGGCTGTCATGGCCCTGTAAAGATAATAATAATAAAAGAAGAAGACTATGAAAACTGTTTTTATGATTGATGGTGGGGCAGGACGTGCTATTGCATCAATACCTGCCCTGATCAAACACTCAAAGAAGAACCAAGACTTTAGAATTATAGTACATGGGTGGGACTCACTCTACTGGGGAATACCAGAACTACATGATAAAGTATTTAACCCAGATCAAAAGGGAGCCTTTGAACAATTCTTTTTAGATGCTGACAAAGTTTTTTCTCCTGAACCATATAGGGTTCCTGGGTATTACAAACAAGAAAAGTCTCTTGCTGAAGCATTTGATTACTTGATAAATGAGACTGACGATCACTCTGATCTAACACCTCCTGTCTTGGTAACAAATAAGAATGAGGAGTTACAGGCTGCTAACTTTATGCAGCAAACAAAACAACAACAGCAAAAACAAAAGACTATTGTAATTCAACCCTTTGGTAGATCAATGGAGAAGCCACAGGAAAATGCGTTACTAGATCAGTCTTCTCGTTCTATTAACCCAGACACGTATCTTAAACTTGTTAAGAAACTAGCTACAAAGTACAATCTTATTCTGTTTGCTGAGAAAAACTTCTGGATACAAGAAGACACGTACACTATGAAACCAGAGTGTGATCTACGTATGTGGTCTGCTTTTATAGATGCAGCAGATTATTTTATAGGCTGTGACTCTGTAGGTCAACACATGGCTAGAGCACTCAATAAACCTGGAACTGTAATTATTGGATCTACTTTTGCAATAAATACAAGTTATCCTAACTACTTTAACATTATAGAAAAGGATGTTCAGAAAAAGTATTCACCTATTCGTATATCAGGTCTTGAAAGTCATCTGGCTGATCGTGTTAATGAGGGAACAGTTGAGTTTACAGACGAAGAAATAAATGGTATCTATGCCAACATCGTAAAAGATATTGAGAAAAAGGTGAAGTAACATGAATATCTTAGCAATAAATCCAGGTCATAATGGTGCTGCTGCTCTTTTAGTAGATGGTAAGTTAAAGTTTTACATTGAAGAAGAAAGACTAACTCGTAGCAAGTATGATGGAAATCCTTACAGAGGCATCATAGAAGGTTTAAAGTATGGAATTGATGCGTTAGTTATTGGTGGTACTAGTAAACAGCTTCCCCAATTACCTTGGACTGGAGAAGATCCTTACTCTGCCCTTGTTCGTAAGTTTAACCCTAAAGTTAAAATTTATAACTTAGGTCATGCACATCACTTAGGTCACGCTGCTGCAGCATTTTACAACTCTGGTTTTGAAGAGGCTGCTGCTGTTATTGTAGATGGTGCAGGGTCTAGGCATGATGTTCAGGTAGGAGAAGAAAACCAAACAAACCCTGGCTTTGAAACTGAAACAATTTTTAATTGTGACTATGAAGAGGGTATCAAACAAGTTGTTCAAATCTATGGTGGTAATCCAGATACCCAACGAGTTGTTGGGGGCAACCTAGACATGGACTCAGCAATTACTACTGTAAAAGCTTATGAGGCTGTATCACACTACCTTGGTTTTGGTTTTATTGAAGCAGGAAAGACGATGGGTCTTGCACCCTATGGAAAAGAAGATGAGTTAATTCCTTCTCTTTTCTATAATGGTAGAGGAAACAAAAACGTTTTTCTTCCTAACTACCCTGCAGGTGCTCTTATTGACCATACACGACACCCTTACTTAACACTACGTGAAGATCCTAGTGCTTGGCATTCAGACCCTAGTAGAGTTACAGATGCAGCTAAAAATTTAGCTTGGGCTGTTCAAGATGAAACACAGACTCTCGTAGGGGATTTAATTGAAAGGGCAGTAAAAGAAACAAATAAAAAGAATATTGTTATAGCAGGAGGTTATGGTCTTAACTGTGTAGCCAACTACTACTACAAGAAACGTTTCCCTGATCTTAACATTTATGTTGATCCTATTTCTCATGATGGTGGTACAGCTATTGGTCTTGCACAAGTTGTACATTACACAGAAGAAAAAGATAAAACAAAGCGTCCACTAAAGACTTTGTACCTTGGTCCTGAACGTGAAGAGTTTTATGACTTTACAGGTATTGAAACAAAGAAAGTAAAACCTGCTGATGTAGCAAAACTTATTTCTGAAAAGAATATCGTAGCTATCTTTCAGGGACGTTCTGAGGCAGGACCAAGAGCACTAGGTAATCGTTCTATCCTGTACGATCCCACTGATCAAAAGGGTAAGGATGTAGTTAATAAGGTTAAAGGACGTGAGTGGTTCAGACCCTTTGCAGGTTCTATGTTAAAAGAATACTTTGAAGAATGGTTTGAAACATATGGTATGGAAGAGTCACCATACATGATGTATGCAATGGACTTTAAGCTAGAGAAGCATGGTGAGTGTCCTGCTATTACACACGTAGATGGTACTTGTCGTATTCAGACTGTAACTAAAGAACAGAACAAAAACTATTACACTTTGATTGATGAGTTCAGAAAGATTACTGGTGTTCCTATCTTGTTTAACACTAGCTTTAACTTAGCAGGTCAGCCCTTAGTTGAAACACTAGATGATGCTATGACAACTGTGAAAAACTCTGATATAAACTATTTGTATCTACCAGATGAGGGTAAACTTGTTCACTACCCACAAAATGATTCAGTAGTTGAAGAAGAAGAAAAGGAAGCTGCTTAAGGTAGCTTCTCGACAAACTGAAGGAGGTTGTCAAAAACCTTAGTCTTCTTTCTCAACTTCTCTTTTGAGAACTTTGACAATTCTCTTTCAGTGCTTACCCCATGACCAGTACGTACTAGGATTGGGGTAGCACCAATTCGTTCAGCAGCTTTAAGATCAGACATCTTATCCCCTACGTAAAACCCTTTGTCTTTAAATCGAGTCTTACCACCAAACAATTCTTTCTCTGCTCTGTGAAACATACCAATGTTAGGTTTGGCATAGTAGTCATTTTTGAGAGAGGACTCAGAGTAGTATAAACCATCAACACTGTAGATACCTGCATTACCAAAAATCTCAAACATACGTTGGTGAATGGCTTCAACTTGCTCATGTGTTTGTAGTCCTTTAGTGATACCACCCTGATTAGTAAGTATTACTACTTTGTATCCTTTGATACGTAACTTATGGATAGCTGCTAGGGATTCAGGGTATACTTCAAAGTCATCAGGATCTGTGATGTAATGATCTCTGTTAACGTTGATAACACCATCTCTGTCTAAGCCTACGATAGACTTAGGGAAAACTTTAGGCCAGTCAGGAGGTAGTTCCTGTTGAGGTTGTTGACTTGGTTCCTGATCAATAATATGTTTAAATCTGGACATAAGGACTCCTTCAAAGGAAATAATAATAATGAAGAAAGTTTTTGTCAATGGAGCCTTTGACGTAATTCATTCTGGACACTTAGATCTACTTGATTTTGCTAGTATATTGGGAGGTCGTTTATTAGTAGCTATTGACACAGATAGACGTATTGAGTATAACAAGGGGAAAGGAAGACCCTTTAATAATCTCTCAGTTCGTAAGCATTTAATGTCAATGTTAAAGCCAGTTGATAGTGTTGTAGTTTTTGATACTGATGATGAATTAAAAGAGATTATAAAAAAGTATGAACCTGATGTAATGGTCAAAGGTTCTGATTGGAAAGGTCACAGTATTATTGGGGAGGAGTACTGTAAAGAAATAGTTTTCTACGAGAGATCAAATGGTCAATCCAGTACCCAAACAATACAAGATTTTATTAATAGGAGATAGCTGCTACGATGAATATCATAGCGGCTCTGTTAGTAGAATAAGCCCAGAAGCACCAGTTCCTATTTTTGATATGAAATCTACTGTTATCAAAAAGGGAATGGCTTACAACGTTTACAACAACCTAGTAAACTTAGGTGTAAAGGTTCACATAATAACAGAGTATTCTGAACGTAAGCATAGATACATCGATAGCAAGACTGGTCAACAACTTCTACGTGTTGACGAGAAGATTAAAAAACAGTTTGTAGATACTGCAGAAGAAACTATGAACGGCTACGATGCTGTAGTGTTGTCAGACTATAACAAAGGTTTTATTCAAGACTACGAAATAAAAAAGATAAGATCAAAGTTTGGTGGTCCTATCTTTGTTGATACTAAAAAGAAAAACTTATCTCAGTTTGATGGTTGTTTTGTAAAGATAAACCAGTACGAGTATGAACAAGCAGAATCTTTGACAGATGAGTTAATAGTAACTTACGGATCAAAAAAAGTAGAGTACAAAAATAGGAGTTACATACCACCCAAAGTAGAAACTCATGACGTGTGTGGAGCAGGAGATACTTTTTTAGCTAGTCTAATATTTAAATACTTAGAAGAGTATGATATGGATCAAGCTATAAAGTTTGCAATGCAAGCTGCAGCAATAACAGTGCAACACATTGGAGTGTATGCACCCACACTAAAGGAAATAAGTAATGAGGCTTGAGGGTTATGTAGAAAAAGGTTGGGGGTCTGAATTTATATGGGCAACTAACGACAGCTATTGTGGTAAATTTTTAAAGTTTAATAAAGGTGCAAAGTTTTCTATGCACTTCCACAAAGAAAAAGATGAATCTTGGTTTGTTCTTTCAGGTAAGTTTAAATTAGTTTGGATTGACACAGAGAATGCTGAAAGAAATGAAGAGGAATTAGTTGAAGGAGATACTTGGCACAACCCACCTCTAGTTCCTCATCAAGTAATCTGTTTGGAAGAAGGAACTTTAATTGAAGTTTCAACTCCTGATTCAGTAGAAGACAACTATCGTGTTGGCAAAGGTGATAGCCAACAATGAAGATACTAGTCACTGGAAGCAATGGGTTCATTGGTCAGAACATGGTCAATGCCCTAAAAGAAAAGCACGAAGTTTCTACTTACGAATGGGGTCAGCAGTATCCACTACTAGAAGGGTTGGATTGGGTAATACACTTAGGAGCAATAACCTCCACAACAGCATCAGATATACGACAAATAGTTAGACAGAATATTGAGTCTTCTATTTATTTGTATGAAGATTGTATAGAGAAAGGTGTAAATTTTCAGTTTGCTAGTAGTGCTTCAGTGTATGGTTTAGACCCTTGTGGTTTTAAAGAAACTGCTGTTCTTAACCCTAGAAATCATTACGCAAGAAGCAAGGCTTTATTTGAGTATTATATTCAAAATAGAAATGCTCCTATAATAACTCAAGTCTTTAGATATTTTAACGTACACGGTCCTAACGAAGACCACAAAGGAGATCAAGCAAGTCCTCACACTAAGTTTTTAACTCAAGCAAAGAAAACTGGAAAGGTCAAGCTATTCAAGAACTCA
>MDSW01170000.1_pt1 | contig 15355 bp, 10 predicted proteins | sample 811171 | NCBI WGS metagenome assembly MDSW01 (sample SAMN05326641, study PRJNA326480) | marine metagenome | isolation source: seawater | place: Atlantic Ocean: North West | collected 2012 | reverse complement strand
TCCTCAGCTAAACCCACACACTTCCTCCATCCCGTTACCCCACAGCACCCATGGCTCCGAGTAGGGCTGCTCCGTTCCCGGCCTGACCTATTCCCCCGGCTATCCAATTCCTGTTTCCCTCCGGAAACAGTTCACAGCACCCGAGTCATGTGGGGGCGAGACATCAACGTCCGCATGCAGAAACCAAAGAGCCGCTTTCGCCGCCCAAAGGCGTTCGGCCCACCGTGAAGACGATTTGTGGTACAGGGTACGCCTAGCTCCCCACCTATCCCATCATGTCCTGTAACCGACTGTATTTGAACGCAACCCTTGGTTCGTTTCAAGCAATTTAGGCAGTTTGCGTTTCTTCTTCATATTTCGAAGGGCAAGAGGTTTTGATAATCTGAGCTTCGAAAACATATTCACCATCGATATATTTCAGCACTCCTTGAGCATATACTGTGCGATTATCACCCAATCCGTTCGAAACCGATGCATCAATGTAATCGATACGTAAGAATTGAGACGAGCCATGAAGTTCAAATTCGTGTTCGGTCGAATTAATGCTCCCATCTACAATTTCGCCCCGTACGGCAATTTCTCGGTCGAGGTATTCCGAGGGCGCACTCATTACTTCGTCAACTGTTCGAGTAGGTTCTGGTGCCTCAATCAAGAGAACTCCCAACAGACCGAGGGTAATCGCGGCCCCGAGAAGAAGTATTCGTGTGCGTCGAGAAAACATACTTCCACCTCATTCATTCTTTGACCGATGAGCAAAACCTACTGCTTCTTGAAGCGAAGAATAACCGTTCTCCTTTAATTTTTTATCCAAACCGTGAATGATCGAGCGTGTGAGTGCTGCGCCTTCAAAGACAAAGCCACTGTAGGCTTGTAGAAGGGTTGCTCCTGCTCCAATCTTATCCCAAGCATCATCAGCAGACTGAATTCCACCAACTCCAACAATTGGCCATTCTCCATTGGTCATGGAATATATTTGGTGAATCATATCAGTCGAACGTTTAGCAAGTGGAGCGCCACTCAAGCCACCAGTCTCTGCAAATATTTTCCCTTCAGATTTGGAAAATGTCTTCGGACGTTCAACGGTCGTATTCGTCGCAATAATTCCATCACAACCAGCACTACGGGCTGTGTTTACTACAGCAACCAATTGTTCATCCGAAAGGTCAGGAGCGATTTTTATCAACAAGGGTTTAATTTTGGAATCCGAAGAAGATGCTTTGTCATTGTTGACCTTTTGACAAGATTTAATGATTGATTCAAGCGCTTCATCATGTTGTAACTCACGAAGATTAGGGGTATTTGGAGATGACACATTAATGACAAAAACATCGCAATAATCCCATAGACGTTCCATTGTTTGAGCATAATCTTTTGGCGCATCTTCGAGTAATGTCGTTTTTGATTTTCCCAAATTAGCCCATAAAGGAACAGATGGGTTGCCGAATTTGCCGATATGTTGTTGTAATTTGAGTGAAACCTTTTGTGAGCCTGGATTATTGAATCCCATCCGATTTACCAAGGCTCGTGAGGATGTTGAGCGAAACATTCGAGGTTTTGGATTGCCCGCTTGTTCTTTTTCAGTAACACCTCCAATCTCGATGAATGATAGGCCAATCGACTCCCAGCCACGTATTGCTTCAGCACGTTTATCGAGGCCAGCAGCATTCCCGAATGGATGATGATATGTTTGGCCGAAACAGTGTATTGAGAGGTTTTTTCGAGGCCGATACAGCAGTGATAGCATACTTCTCGTCATTGGATTTGAGGAAAGTAAGCGAAGCATGAACAATGCCCGAGCATGGGCCTTTTCCGAATCTTGGACTCGAATCATCGGCCGGACGAACACCCGGTAACCTATGCCCATACCATGGCCTCGGAGCGGTATCCTTCAAGACTTCCGCCCTCTACGACGGTTTATGCGCATGGATGACCCACTTTGGCCCGTGGTTCGAGAAATATCTCGGCTCATACTGAGAAGGGAAGATATTCATGTGAAATTGCCTGTTGAATTCAAAGAGGATATGCAAAACATACTTCTCGACATCAGTGATTACCAACCATCAAAAGTTTTGTTTCCAACTTTTGAAATTCAATCGGAGGATGTGGTATGTATATATGAACGAAATCAAGAAGATAACCTCCTTCAACTGATTGGATATATCGGTGAGGACGAGCCTGAGGAGCATGTTCGCTGGATAAAATTACCAAGTCAAGCCGGGTGGAATGAGGTATTGGTTGCAACCAGTGAACTTCATGATGCAGGATATCCGGGGTGTATTGGATGTGGAGGACCGCAATCTGAATTGCCATGGGATGAAAAAAAATCTCGTTCCGGCTTTCAATAATTTTCTATGAAATATTGAATATTTATCATACAGATACTAGAGTATCTGTTCTCAGACCATAGAAATGAGAGAGTTCAAGTAGCCTCGTCGGTCGCATGTTAAATCATGAGTGTCATTGTCATTGCCGAGAAGCCAAGTGTAGCCAATGACATTGCACAAGTTCTTGGTGCATCATCAAAAGCCGATACTCATTGGGAAGGTAATGGAATTATTGTCACATGGGCAATTGGCCATTTATTGCAATTGAAATATATGGATGATTATGATGAGGCGTTCAAAGATTGGCGAAAAACGATTGACCGCTTGCCATATATCCCTGAAACCTTCCAATACAAGCCAATTGGCGGCAGGGGTAAAAAGCAACTTTCTGCGATTACGAAATTGATTAAATCTAAAGATGTATCAGAAATTGTGAATGCCTGTGACGCTGCAAGAGAGGGTGAATTAATTTTTAGAACAATTCTCCAACATTCGAAATCAAAAGTTAAAAATTCGAGAATGTGGCTTCAATCAATGACAAAAGATTCGATTCAACAAGCATGGGATGAGCGGCTTGATGGTGATGAATACTCAGCACTTCGTGATGCTGCATACTCGCGTTCAGAAGCAGATTGGATTATCGGAATGAACGGTTCTCGGGTTGCAAATTCCTTTTTACCACGCAAAAAGAATGAGCGTGTTGCCATTTCACTCGGACGTGTGCAGACCGCAACTTTAGCCATGATTGTTGAACATGAATTGCTCGTATTAGGACACATACCTCTTCCTTATTGGCAACTCGAAGCAGTCTTCAAATCAGGTGATGCTGAATGGAAGGGTCGCTGGGAACGTTCAAACCACGTGGATGACCCTGAGCAGCCAGATTACAAATCACATCGCATCATCGAACTGGCAGAACATGACCGATTGAATGAATTGCTTAATTCCGGCAAATCAGCTTCAGTAAAACAGACTCAACGCGATTCTGTAGAAAAGCCTCCTCTCAATTTTGATCTCACAAGCCTTCAGCGAGAAGCCAACAACAGTTTTAGTTGGTCGGCAAAGAAAACTCTCGGAATCGCCCAAGACTTGTATGATTCATTCAAATTAACAACCTACCCCCGTACAGATTCACGGCATTTGCCAGAAGATATGCATGAAGAAATTGCGAAAACAATTCGACAACTTGGTGCACAAGACGACTACAACACACACTCGACAAGAATCATTGATGAGGGTATGAAAAATGCAGGAAGAAATTTTGACAATGCAAAAGTCAGTGACCACTTTGCCATTATTCCTACAGGGAAAATCCCTGATGGAAATTTAAGTGGAGACCATTCACGCCTCTATGACCTCATTGCTCGAACCTTCCTTGCTTCTTGGCACCCTGAAGCGACATGGGATGTTCAAAAGCGAACTGCCACACTCGAAGGTGAAAATTTCATCAAAGAATCTCGTACCATCAAAGTCGCCGGTTGGAGAGCAGTACGTCCAAAGAAACAATCTTTACCCGATGGTTGGAATGTTCTTCCAAGTAACCCATGTGATGGAGCAATCGAATCGTTTGAATTTACTGAGGAAAAATCCAAGCCAAAGGGCCGACTCAAAGAAGCTGGTCTTCTTCGATTAATGGAACATGCTGGTAAGCAAATCGATGACGAATCTTTGGCAGAAGCAATCAAAGATAAGGGTCTGGGGACACCTGCAACACGAGCAGACACAATCGAAAAACTCATCGATAGAGGATATATTCAGCGTTCAAGGGCAGGAAGCATAAGCGCTACTGCTCATGGAATTCGTATTATTGATGTTCTACGCAAAATACCTGTTGAGTGGATTACTTCACCTGAAATGACTGGTGAAATGGAATCCTCACTTCTACGGGTGCAACGAGGTGAAGAGCCACGTGAAAATTACATGAATGCAGTGATCGAACAAACTACTGTCATGGTTGAGAAAATTAAAAATCATGTCCGTGCTGAATTATATGTCAACGAGCCATCCATTGGTGATTGTTTAGTATGTAAGGGCAAAATTGTAGAAACTACATTAACGTATCAATGTGAAAAGAATGAAGGAAGAGACAAGGGGTGTTCATTTGTATTTTGGAAGGATACATCCGGACGTTGGTTCGACCAACCGACTGCAAAGCGACTCTTGGATACTCGCCAAATTGATGACCTCCATGGCTTTTTCAACCGCTCTGGTGAACCCTATATCGCATCTGTTAAGTTGAGTGATGAAGGAAAGGTCGAATTTATTGGAGGAGGAGAATCCTCATCCGATGCTTCTGATGAAGAAATTTGTCCATGTCCGGCATGTGACCATGGGACCGTTCGTATCGGTCAGACAATGTATGCTTGCGACCATGATGATTGTAAGTTCCGTGGCGTTTCAAAGGAAATGTGCAAGAGACCTATCACTCCCGAAGAAGCGAAAGTCATCCTCACGAATGGGAAATCTGAACTGCTCGAGGATTTCATTTCAAAGCGTGGAAGACCCTTCAAAGCCTATCTTGTTCGCGATAACAACCGAATTAAATTTGAATTCCCACCAAGAGAAGCTGCTGCCGATGCTACGCGTTTCACCATCGTGGAAGGTGTTGTAGGTGTTTGTCCAACACACAAAGTCAACATTGTTGAAACAGAAACTCATTACCAACCTGAAGAAGGTTCCACCGGCTGTTCAATACAAATTTTACGAGAGATTTCAAAGAGAGAAATAACTCGTGAAGAGGCAAAAACTCTCATTGAGAAAAGAGAAATTGGCCCGTTTGATGATTTCATATCAAAAAAGACAACTCGTGAATTTTCTTCAAAACTTTATCTCAAGAAGAATGAATCGATTGGATATCGATTTGCAAAGCGTTGAGAAGGCTCACTTTCGTAGGATATGAGAGCGAAGGTTGATGTTGAGCGGACTCTGCTCTACAAACATGAAGGAGTCCAATTGGGATGTCATCATCGTTGGCGCCGGCCCAACTGGTGGTCGGACTGCGACTCATTTATCTTCACTAGGCCATCGAGTACTCATGCTTGAGGAACACACTGAGATTGGCCGTCCTTTCCAATGCGCTGGTTTGGTGACCCCAAAAGCATTGCATGAAGTCGGACTTTTCGATTCGGTACTGGAGGAAGTGGATGGCGCGCGTATCCATGGCCCGAGTGGGACACTCGTACCTGTTGGTACGGATGGGAAATTGAGAACCTATGTCGTGTGTCGAAAGAAGTTTGACCAAGGAGTGGTTCAACAGGCAATGGAATCTGGCGCAACACTTTGGCTCAACTCTCAACCCCTCTCTGCCGATGTTACTGAGGACAATGTCTCTTTGACCATTGATTCGAATGGAGAGGAAATGAAATTATCTTGTAAATTACTCATTGGTTGTGATGGAGCGCACAGTTGGACGCGACGCCACTTCAAAATGGGCCGTCCAAAGGAAATGATGATCGGTTTTCAAACTGAAGTCTTGGGTTATCAAGGAAAAGGCCGTTGGCTCGAAATGTACAGTGGTTCAGAAATTGCACCTGGATTTTTTGCTTGGGTTATTCCATCAGGTTTTGGTAGCCATCGAATAGGTGTGTGGTCGACACCTGAACGTTTAAACGGCCGAAGTGTTGAACAATGCTATGAAGATTTAATTCAACATCCTCTCTGGAAGGACCGATTTTCAGAAATCAAGGAAATAGCTCGATTTTGTGGTCCGATTCCAAGTGGAATGGTGAAGAAAACCATTGGAAATCGAGTCATGTTACTTGGCGATGCTGCGGGAATGGCCAAACCTACAACTGGGGGAGGCATTGGCCCTGGATTCAAACAAATCAAGGGAATTCTTCAGCCATTGAGTGCAGCGATCACAGAGGATAATCTTTCTGAAAAGAATCTCAAAAAGATAACTTCAAAACATTTCCAATCGATGAAAAAAGACCAAGATAAGGCTCGGGCCTTGCGTAATTTACTCGTGAGTGATGTTAGCGATAATGACTTAGATGGCCATTTTGAAAATTTTTCTCGTCCGGATGTTCTTGAACTCATCAATGAAATTGGCGACATTGAAAAGCCTGTTCCTCTTGGTTTAGCCCTCGTCAAAAAAGTTCCAGCCTTCCGCAAGTTAGCATTCAAAGCAGGTACTCGCCTCATGTTTCGATAGGTCGTGATTGCATTTCTAAATTACAAATCGAACAGCGAATTCGTTTCCCTCCATTTGAATCGTATCGATTCATCCCGTCTCAACTGCCACTCGCTACCAAGAAATTCGATGTTGGAAATGGAACAAGGGAAGAACTCATGGAGGTTTTAGTTCAAAATGCTCCGAGTTTTCAACTTGGAGATGAAGAAAATTGGCTCATTGAACAGCGCTATTTACTCGATGGAGAACCTATCGATGATACTGATATGCAAAGAGATTCACATTACCTCGAGGAATCAAAGCGTCCACGCGTTGTTAAAAAACAACGCAGAGGGTGGTATCTAACACCAAACCCAATTCATTCTGCGGTTCGAAATTATATCTCTAAAACAGTGGTTGTTCTGTTATTTGCTCTTGGATATTTATTTGTCGAACCAATTTTGAGTTCTTTTGGGATTCCAGGAATTGGTACTGGAACTATTCGTATCGGTTTACTTGATTATCCAATATTAGCGGTTGTGATCGTTCCACTTCTCTTCGCACCATTGGCATTACGTGTAGGAGCAAATCTTGCAGACCTTCGACAACAACGGAATTTTCTTAAATCATCTCCAGAGGCCCCCGAAATTGAGATTTTAGGAGAACCATTCGCCGGTAATCCATTGAAACTCAAAGTGCAACTCCCTGAAATCCGTGAAGGTTGGCATGACATACAGATTACTTGGAGAGTTGGGGCTCTCCCACCTGCTCGGGAAGAAGTGTTCAGTTCACTCGGACGTGGACAATCAAAGCAGCCACCACCAGGCTTAACCACTGAATTACCACATCATTGGGAAATCGGTCTTGATGATGGAACCGGTGGGGGGGAAGAAGCACCAATGGAGCACCAAGAGGTGAAAGGTGGGCTCTTTTTGAGGCCAATGCGAGTTATGGAATTTGGTGGCCGAAGTGATGTTGTTGATGAAGAAATTCTTCTTGATGCACCAAAATTGGATTGGCCGGGAACAGTATCATCGCAGTTGATTCGGATACATTGGGAAATAATTGTGAGTATTCAACGTTCAAAGGGTGGGCCATTACTGTGGGTTCTCCCACTGGCAGTTTGTCATCCACGGATGAGTTCACACATTGAGCTGCTTCCTACAAACGATGGTAGAACCGAATCTGATTCTGTTTGATTCAGGCAACACATTCAAGTCTCGGTTTCATCCTCTATTCTTCATGGACAGTCGTTCGTGGGCCGCATTTCTCCTCACCGGCATTTTACTTTTATCTGGTTGCTTTGGAGGAATTGAAACAAATGAAGATGAGATTTCAAACGATGAAAACACTGTGAAAACAGTAGTATTGTCTGCTGAATGGGATGTCAATCCAGATACAATAGCCCTTGATGGAACTTCTGTACTTTTCACAATAATGGTCGAGAACGTGGGTGATGAATGGGCTGCTGAACCAACGATTATTAGTCCAAGAATATCACTAGTAGATACCTATGAATGGGAATCAACACCTCTTGGATTCCAGATGAGTTTCATTCCTGTTGAACTCGGTGAATATATTTTGCAAGTGAAATTCATTCCCACCAATGGTGCTGTAATGAGTGAACCGATTCAGAGTGATCTCCTCCATACATTGACCGTCATTGCCCCGAGTGAAGATGCACCTCTTCTGTCAGCTCCCGTCCTCATCACTCTCGAGGAGCCATCCATCATATGGTTCGAAGGAAGCGTGGTGCATAATGCGCTTTCAACGTGCTTATTGGAACTCAATTATGGTGTAGAACAAAGCAAATCAGCAAATGTTCTCGATGATGGCACTTGGAAAACTCTTCTAGATTTATCCGAGGTATCTGAATCATTCATCATCGTAACAATGGTTGAATGTGGACAGTATGAAACGAAGAGCGATAGCGCATCTACACAAGTACTCATTGAAAATTCAGGGGTTGATTCGGATGGTGATGGCATTGAAGATGAGAATGACCAATGCCCTAACGGCTATGGAGCCGAAGATGGTTGGACTTCTACAAGTGCAAGTGACCAAGATAGCGATGGATGCCACGACCTTATAGAAGACTTGGATGATGATAATGATGGAGTCGGTGATGGTTTTGACCTCTGCCCGACCTCTTTTGGATGGATAAGTACGCCTGGTGCTGATTATGATTCAGATGGATGTCATGATGCAGATGAAGATTTAGATGATGATAATGACGGCATACCTGATCTCTCAGATTCCTGTTTGAATGGATTTTTGCATTGGGCTTCTAGTTCATTCAGTGATTGGGACAGTGATGGATGCTCGGATTTAGATGAGGATTTTGATGATGATAATGACGGACTGTTCGATGATGTAGATGCATGTCCAAAAGGAGTTATCAATTGGGTAAGAAATGATGTTTCAGATTACGATGATGACGGTTGTAGAGATGATTTGGAAGACACTGATGATGACAACGATGGGGTCTTTGACGTCAATGCCACTGGCCATATTCTTGATGAATGTCCACGGACGCCACTCAATGCCACTCAAGTCGATGAAGTTGGATGCGCTGCTGTCGAAAGGGATTCCGACAACGATGGTGTGAATGATTTTGAAGACCAATGCCCTGGTACCCCTCCAGAACTCATCGTCAATGCGATGGGATGTGCAGATTTAGATGAGGACGGGGTGTTTGCTAATGTCGACATTTGTCCTGATTCTCCTGCAAAATGGACTATCGATTCACAAGGCTGTGCAATAGTGCAAACTCCAATCAGTTGGAAAAGTGGTTCAACACTCACAGGACCAATGCAAACAGTCCCACATTTTTCGGTTCCAACCTTAGATGGAACCTTTTATTTCCAGCAGGAATGGACTGGATATGACATCTATTTCTTTTTGTTCAAATACACTGATTCAAGTGGAAATTCCAATTCTGCGACATGGGGTCAAAGCCCAGGCCCATTTATTCGGGGCCTCCCTGATAATGTCCATCTCTTTTTTGGCTCATTTGATTCCACCTATCACAGCGATATTGTCAATAGGAAAGCGGCAGTAGAAAACGCTCTCAATCCGAATGAGGAAATAGAATGGGATGGGCGAATTCACTATATTGACCAAAGAGCAAACAGTATTTCTGGAGGATTGGGGCAAATGATTTCGAATTTTAATTCACCGATGTACATGGGTATAGACAGATTCCAAATGGCTCGAGAAACCGGTTCTCTTTACGCATGGACCACATCGAACAATGACCCGAAGCACCTTATCCATGAACCACACCAATGGAATGCTGAGTTCCCTGTTGAGGTTCGTCGGCATGACTCTGGAATCGAAGAGGTAACCGCACTCGACTTTTATCGCCACACCGGCGGTTGGGGAGGGGGTATGACAACGACAACAACTGCAGTATTTCCAAGCAATCTCACAGACTATGATACCTTAGAAGTCTATCATGAACATGCGTGTGATGATCGTACGAATCGCCATCAAAAGAGCGATGGTTCATATGGAGGTTGTCATGAATGGGACTACGAAGCAAATTTGCGAATTTGCGACCGCGATAATGCATCGGTATGTGGTACAGAATTCATGAGATGGATTACCACATATGGACGTGAAGGAAAATGGTTAACCGATATTTCTCCTTACCTCTTTATGCTTGAAAATGAGGATAATCGCACATTCAAATACCGAGGGGCCAACAAAGGCGACCTTACTGTTACGTTCCTGCTGAGTAATTGGGGCAGTGGACTTCGTGGTCAAAGTGCTGATTTCGCATTCACTGGTGGGGAATTTGATGGCACCTACAATGACTTGACAAAGTACACTCGAGACCTGAATTTCACAGTTCCATCATGGGCTGATAAAGTTGAAATTGTGGCTACAATTACAGGACATGGATTTGGAAAAGATAATGCAAACTGTGCTGAATTCTGTGATCACCAACACCATTACTCACTCAATGGATTTACAACCTATGAATGGCATCCTATTGTTCACTCGAGCGAGGGGTGTGAAAATGAAGTGAGTAATGGAGTCGTAGCCAATCAATTTGGTTCATGGCCATATGGACGAGCCGGATGGTGTGCTGGCCAAGATGTTAAGCAATGGACCTATGACATTTCGTCTTGGAGTGATATGAACGGTGGCGTGAATCACCTCACCTATCGTGGATTGTATAATGGACAGGAATATGTCCCATCTGACGGTGTTGGAAATGGTCAGCGAAATATTCACGCAGAAATTTGGGTCGTCTACTACAATGCCACAACATAAGAGGTTTGAATCAAATCAAACTTGCATTGGCGGTGGAGACTGAAGGTCATTTGGAGCAGTTCCCATCAATGGAGTTTCAAGGAACACATAATCACTGTCTCGCCTTTGAGGAATGAATCCTGCTCGGAGAATGACGTCTTGCAATTCTTGTTCCGATGCACTCAATTTGTCGGTACCTGACGCTGAAACAACATTTTCTTCCATCATCGTCGAACCAACATCATTTGCTCCGCCAAATAATGCCATTTGAGCGGTTTTAATACCCATTGTCGGCCAAGACGATTGAATATTAGGGATGCTATCAAGGAATAATCGTGATACAGCAACATGGCGTAAATATTCTGTAGAACCCGAACCCAACTGAATCTTGTTTTGTCCACGATTTCGACGGCCAAAACTATTGACTTCTAGTTGAACGGGCCATGCAATAAAGGATGTAAACCCGCATGAGTATTGTTGTAGTGAACTATCTTGCAAATCCCGTATACGACTCATATGCTGGACTCTTTGTGCCAAAGTTTCTCCAAAGCCAATAACATTGGTAGCGCTGGTTGTCAAACCAAGGGATTGAGCCTCTTCCATGACGCGCAGCCAATTGTCAGGAGCACCCTTTTTCGGAGAAACATCCTTTCGCACATCATCGACGAGCATCTCAGCACCACCACCCGGCAATCCGTGTATACCCGCTTTTTGTAATCGTTGTAAGACTTCCAATGTTGACAGTTCACTTACTTCGGCAATGCCCTCAATTTCAATTGGGCTAAAGCAATCCAAAGCAATACTTGGATGTCGTGTTCGAAGTTCTCGAATTAATTTTTCATACCATTCGAATGGCAAATCAGGATTTACACCGCCTTGCATTAAAATTCGAACTCCCTCAATTTCCTCTAATGCTTCGATACGTTCAGAAATTTGGTCAGTTGTTTGAGTATAGGTTTCCTCATGACCAGGGGGGCGGTAAAAAGAACAAAATTGGCAATTGATTGTACAGACATTCGTGTAATTGATATTCCGATCAATCAGATAAGTGACTTTTGAAGGGCCGTGCATTGCAGTACGTCTCAAGTGTGCAGCACTCATCAGTTGATGTAAGGGAGCATTCGTGTATAGTTCAACAGCTTCTTCTTGGGTAAGACGAAACTGTCCAGCAGTCTCTGTGTGCCACAAGGCTTGATGCTCCAAAATCGAAGACCAATTCATAGTATCACTTCAAAATGCTTTCCCGGTAATGGATTCAATTTCTTCAATCGTTTTCGGACATGCGGAAGTGAGTACATCGGGGTCTCCTGATGTAACCAAGACATCATCTTCGATTCGAATTCCGAGATTTGCATAACGTTCAGGACAATCGACATCAGGTCGCCAAGCTCCAAAATAGAGGCCTGGTTCAATAGTCAAGCACATACCTTCTTCGAGCAAACGTGGCTCTCCATTCGGTTTGTAGATTCCAACATCATGGACATCGAGACCTATCCAATGGCTCGTGTTGTGCATGTACCACTTACGAAGGTCTCCGGTTTCAAGGTCCAATGCCTCTTCGAGACTTTGATTACTAATTCCTAATTGAATCAATCCCTCTGCGAGAACTTTGCGAGCAGCGTCATGCGGTGCTGTATATGCTTGTCCAACACGACAACAATCTATTGCAGCATACTGTGCATCCAGTACAAGTTGGTAAATTTCTTTTTGTGCTTCAGTGAATTTACCATTAATGGGCCAAGAACGTGTAATATCTGCGGCATATCCGCGAAATTCAGCTCCAGCATCAATCAAAATAACTTCACCATCTTCGCAAACATCATCATTTTCTTTGTAGTGTAACACCGTTGCATTATCACCACATCCGACTATTGAAGGATAAGCCCAGCCCGAAGTACCGGCATATACAAAAAATCCCTCAATCGTAGATTGAAATTGATATTCCATTCGCCCTGGTTTTGAATGCCGCATTGCAGCGATGTGAGCAAAACTGCTAACATCTGAGGCAAATCGCATCTGCTCAATTTCTGCTGGCGACTTTCGTAGGCGAAGTTCAGAAATTCGTGAACTTGGGTCTTCGAGTGAAACTGGACCAGTTCCAAAATACTGGCGGGCTCGGTCGCGTCGGTCAATTGCCATACGAATCAATTCATCAATTTCCTCGCGGATTCCTGTACGCAGAAGAATACGATGTGAATTCTCGACATACGAGGACAAGTGTTCGGTCATGTCATCAATTGAATGCGCCTCATCAATAGGCCAATTGGCCAATGCTCCTTCAACACCTGGTCTTCGTCCTTCCCAAATTTCTTTGAGGGTATCTTTTGGTTGAACAAAAAGTGTGGACACCCACGAGCCTTCAAGACAGCGGAGAACAAAAACTGCTTCTGGCTCACACCAACCAACAAAATACAGCATGTCGCTCATTGTTCGATAAGGATAGTGAACATCATTGGAATGGGTCGATTCTTCTGCAGCGCACAAAATCAAAACATCATTTGGGCGCAACTGAGAGGTCAAGCGCTGCTGTCGAGCCTTGAATTCATCATGTGAAATCTCCATTGGTTTCGGACCAATGTGACTCAATGCGGCTTCGTTCATGTTAATCCCACGAGTTCTACAGTATTCAATAATTGCATTGAAACAAAAACAATTTGCTATCAGGAATCATCGGAATCCTTTGATGATTCTTTGGACACCCATTTTGGAACGTGAGTTTGATTTGCATGTTTTCTTGAAGAATTGATGAAGAATCCAAGAAGGAGTATGGCTAAGAAAATTACCGAACCGGAAAAAAGCAGTGTTTGAGAACTCAATGCATTTGACGTAATGTCATCTAAAATGCGAACTTGGAAGGAAACTTCACTGCTTGCTCCATCGTTGTCTTGCACAACCAAACGAACATCGTACGTACCGGTTTCAGAAAAATCTGAAGATTGTATAGTGGATTTGCCAGAGATCAAAGTATTGCCATTGACATACCATGTGTGAAGTAAATCAGAATTATCATTGGTTGTATCAAAACTTTTACTGCTGTTGATTTCCCACACTTCTCCATCGTTTAGCGTAACGGTTGAGCCTTCAGTCAGAATGAAGGAGTCCAATTCAATTTGAATGACAGGTGCTAAATTTTCAACTTCAAATTCAACCGAAGAATGGACAAGCCGGCCCGCAGTATCCCGAACAAGTAATTCTACGACCCAAGTCCCTGGCACATCTGGATTGAGAGAAATGAGTGTGTTCGAAACTTTTTCATCCGAGGTTAATGCACGACGAGAACCATCCGGGAGAAGCAGTGTCCAAGTGAGAATGTTCTCACCACCCAAATATCCATCATCGACAGTTGCTGAAAAGGAAATTGTTGAAAACTCTTCAACCGCATTCATGGCAGATAACGATTCTGTCGAGTCCTCAGTAACCGCAGTGAAATCGAGATCACATGCTAACGACACCTGTGGGGTGTTTTGATCTACGAGTAAGAAGAAATGCTCGGTATTTGAGGGTCGTAAGAGTGCGTCGACAACAGTGATGTTGAAGAGCCAATATCCATCCAGTAGATCGAGATTATTACGGTCAAATGTGAGTTCTAAAGCCTGGGTGTTTGAACTTAAATTAAAATTTGAATAGTCAACCATTTCAGTGAGGCATAGGCCATTAATTGCAGGGCAAACTCCGAGTTCAACAAACGATTCAGTACTACTCTGGGCGGGAGTAATAAGGGGAATGCTCAGTTCTAAATCTCTGTCAGAAAGAAGAAAGAGAGGGTGTTGTTCACCAATTCCGAAATTGGCTGATATGAAAGGAAGAATGAATGGATGGTGGTTCTGTGAACCAAGATACACCACTCTTGTGTCCCGAATCGGCTGTTCATGAATACTATCGGTGAGAACAAGTTCACAGGTACAATCATACGAAGAAACATTGAGTTCAAGTTCCCAATCCCATTGAGATTCACTCACTGCTGTTACGCTGGTAAGTTTACCAGAATCTAACGGTATCATTGATCCATTGGAATGATGGAGAACTAAATTCCATTCCAAATCGGATAATGGAAAAGTCGAGCTGCCATTCAAATACAACATCTCGTCAAAAACCATTCCATTATGTTGGTAAATCGTCAAGTCTCGAGAATTTTGATTCGGTACTGCTTCAGCCAGAGGAGATTGAAAGAGTGGGAACATGAAGCACAAGAGTACGAACGCCACGTATCGTCTTGATGGCCCCATGTCGTCATCTCTATCAGCACCAAACATCAATGTTCGGACAATATGCTTGATTCAAACTCTAAATCATTGAGCGAATGGATCGCACAATTCACCTTGGCCAGGGAAACTGGTAGGGTTCCGTGGGTTGGTATCCCACTTGAATTCACAGAAATTCACGTGCCCGTCTCCATCTGTGTCAATCATGCGGTCAGCAGGGTCATCAGGGTCGAATTGGAAGTGATATTCCCATCCAGTTGCCATTCCATCATCATCGTGATCTTGGTAGTAGACTTCAGGACCATCGTTCCAACCATCACCATCAGTATCATTGGTAATTGGATTTGTTCCGTTTTCCTTTTCCTCTAAGTTCGTATAATTCTCGAGATTGTCGTAGAATTTCTTTCCATCTGGGGTGTCAGGGTCGATATTACAGTCCGAGTTCGTAGAATCATTAT
>MDSW01209731.1_pt1 | contig 15356 bp, 14 predicted proteins | sample 811171 | NCBI WGS metagenome assembly MDSW01 (sample SAMN05326641, study PRJNA326480) | marine metagenome | isolation source: seawater | place: Atlantic Ocean: North West | collected 2012 | reverse complement strand
ATGAGCTTCCAATAGATATTTTAAAAAAATTAGTTAAATTTATTAGACCTCTAGAAATAACTTTTCATAAAGCCTTTGATGTCTTAAATAATCCTCTAGAATCAATACTTGAATTAAGTAAAATTGGTTTTGACAGAATTCTTACTTCGGGTCAAGCAGATACTGCTGAAAAGGGTCTGGATATGCTAATAAAGTTAAAAGAAAAAGCTGATGGTAAAATAACTATCATGCCTGGAGGAGGTATAAATCAAAGTAATTTTAGTCTTTTTTTAAAAAATGGTTTTAATGAAATTCACCTTTCAGCAAAAAATAAATCCAAAGAAAATGAAATAGAGCAAACAGCCGACCCTAGAATAATAAAGAAGGTTGTTTCCCTATCTAAATCTTACAAAAGGAACGAATAAAACTCTAATCTATTTTAAAACCTTTTTTAAAGATTTTTGAATTATACGCTTCATAACATCATAGCCATTTTTATTTGGATGAACTAAGTCATCAGAAGAAGTATATTCAGGCACCTTAAGACCTCCTTTTTCATCAACCATTGAAGAATAATAGTCCACATAAATAATATTATTTTCTCTACAATAACTTTTTAATAATCTGTTGAGTTCCAATACTTTTTTGGAAGGACTCATTCCTGGTGACCATGGGAAATCTATAGCAGGTAAAACTGAACATATCAAAACATTTATACCATTGACTTTTGAAATCTCAGCCATTGACTGAATATTTTCTGCTATGTTTTTAATTTCCATAGGACCTGTGTTTCCAGCAATATCATTGATTCCCGCAAGTATTACAACTGCTTGAGGCTTTAAATTAATTACATCTGGTTTGATCCTTACAAGCATTTGAGGTGTTGTTTGACCACTAATCCCTCTATTTATATAAGAATTTGATAAGAAGAAATTTGAATCAAAAGATGACCAACTTTCAGTTATTGAATTACCCATAAAAACAACTTTTATCTTACTACTAGAATTCTTCAATTTCATGTTATCAGAACTGTATTTTGATAAATTCGCCCAATCACTGAGAGTTCCTCCTCCTTGAATAAAAACTTCCTGCCCATTGAAGTAATTAACAAAAAAGAGAGCTCCGAAAACAATTATACTTTTATATAAACAGTTAATATTAATCATTCTTTCTTAAGATTAATCCTGACTTGGAATTCTAATTTCTTCAACTAATTTACTAATATTAGCTGGAGGAGCTTTTGTGAATTTTGAAACAATAAATGATATTAAAAAATTTATCATCATGGCAACTGTTCCAAATCCCTCAGGAGAGATTCCAAACCACCAATCAGATTCACTTCCTCCACCAAACCAACCAAACTTAAATTTAGTCATATAAAAAAGCATAAGCAAAATGCCCACAATCATACCTGAAATAACCCCTTCCTTATTCATTCGCTTGTAAAAAATTCCAAGAACAATTGCTGGGAAAAATGAAGCTGCAGCTAGTCCAAAAGCTAATGCAACTGTAGCTGCAACAAAACCTGGCGGGTTAATGCCAAAATATCCAGCCATAAGAACAGCTCCAAAAGCAGATATTCTTGCTGCTATCAACTCGTTTTTTTCGCTTACAGAAGGATTTATAATTCTTTTAATTAAATCATGAGAAACGGATGAGGAAATAACAAGAAGTAAACCTGCTGCAGTAGATAAGGCAGCTGCTAATGCACCAGCAGCCATTATTCCAATAACCCAATTTGGAAGTTGCGCAATCTCAGGATTTGCAAGTGTCATTATATCAGCATCAACAGTTAACTCATTTAATTGGGAATCTGAAACATAATTAACAATTCCATCTTTATTCTTGTCATCAAATTTTATCAACCCAGTACTTTCCCATTTTTCATACCACTCAGGAAGATTAGAATGGACTTTGTTATTTACCGTTTGTATGAAATTTGTCCTAGAGAAAACTGCAACAGCAGGAGCTGTTGTATATAATACCGCGATAAATAAAAGAGCCCAACCAGCGGACTTTCTTGCATCACTAACTTTTTTAACAGTGAAAAATCTAACTATAACATGAGGTAATCCTGCTGTCCCTACCATAAGTGCAGACATCATAAATAGTAGATCTAAAGTTGATTTTTCTCCAGAGGTATATTCTGTAAATCCAAGCTCTCTATGTAATCCATCAAGCTTATCTAAAAGATAAACTCCATCTTGTCCTTGTAAACCAAATCCAATTTGTGGAATTAAGTTTCCTGTCATAATAAATGAAATGAAAATAGCAGGTAACATGTATGCAAAAATTAAAACACAATATTGAGCCACTTGAGTGTATGTAATTCCTTTCATACCTCCAAGAACTGCATAGAAAAGAACAATTGCCATACCAATATAAACTCCTGTATTTATATCTACTTCAAGATATCTGGAAAAAACTACTCCAACTCCTCTCATTTGTCCTGCGATATAAGTAAAAGAAACTATCAAAGCACAAAAAACTGCAACTGCTCTAGCAATATTTGAATAATATCTATCTCCAATAAAATCTGGCACAGTAAATTTTCCAAATTTTCTCAAATAGGGTGCTAAAAGAAGAGCTAAAAGAACATATCCTCCAGTCCAGCCCATCAAGTAAACTGAGCCATCATATCCCATAAATGAAATTAGACCTGCCATTGAAATGAATGATGCGGCTGACATCCAATCTGCAGCAGTAGCCATTCCATTTGCAATAGGAGAAACACCAGTGCCAGCGACATAAAACTCGCTAGTTGAGGAAGCTCTTGACCATATGGCTATGCCAATATAAATAGAGAAACTAATCCCAACAGCAGTCCATATCCAAAATTGTAGGTCCATCAATTCTTTTGTTTAAACTTTTTGTCTAGTCTATTCATGAGAAAAACATAAACAAAAATTAAAATAACAAAGACATAAATCGCTCCCTGCTGAGCAAACCAAAAGCCAAGTTTAAATCCTTTTACTTTAATTTGATTTAAATTATCTACAAATAGAATTCCAAATCCAAATGACACTAGGAACCAAATGCTCAGGAGTATTAGAAGGTATTTTAAATTTATTTTCCAGTATTTATCCTCAGAGATCATTATTTATATTTTTTAACTATACTAATTTTAACTATACTAACCTTGGATTCATTAATTTATACCATAGGGGAGGAATCATTGATATAAGCATAGAAGTAGGATATCCAAAAGGTAACTGAGGGCTTTCATTTTTGTTTTCAAGAATTTGATATTTTTTTGATGTCCTGTAATGATGGTCACTATGTCTTGTTAACTCATAAAGCACAATTCTGCCTACAAAATGATTAGAATTCCATGAATGTATAGTCTGAACCTTTTCGTATCTGCCATTTACTTTTTTTCGAAGTAAGCCATAATGCTCAATATAATTTATCGTCTCTAATAATAAAAAAGAAATAATAGCAACTAAAATGGCAAATAATAAAGTAAAAGTTCCAAAAAAAACATAAATCAATATAAGATAGATAGATTGAAAAAAAACATAAAAAAGCATATCATTTTTAAATGAAAGAAAAGGACTCCCATTTTGCTTTAAAAGCTTCAGTTGAATTCTCCATGCATTAAAATACTGTCCAACAACAGAAGTTATCCAGAAAGAGTAAAGACTTTGATTTTTTTTAGCAGTAGCTGGATCCTCATTAGTTGCGACATTTTTATGATGGCCAAAATTATGCTCTACATAAAAATGCATATACAATGAGGGCATCAGTAAAAGCTTTGAAAGAGTCTTTTCAAAAGTAGTTTTTCTATGTCCAAGCTCATGAGCAACGTTTATTCCATTTGAACTCAGAACTATACCTAGCGAAACTGTTAAACCGATAATTTCATACATCTCTAATGATTGAGAAGAAATTTCACTGAAACCCCAAAATAAAACGCCAAAGGTTAATGGTAAATTAAGATATAGAATTAGATCAAAAAATTTATTTTTTAATCTCATCTGCTTTTCAGTTTCATTATACTCATGATCATCTTGTTGATTATCTATAATCAACTCAAGTATTGGAACCATTAAAAAGGCATAAAATAAAGTTGAATAAGATAATATTCCCTGGAAGTATAATGCTATAATAGCCGAAAGAGGACCAGTATATGCAAGTAAATACTTTATATCACGCACCATAAGTTATTTTCTCAGCGGTAAATTTATCAAAATTTATATAAAGTCAAAAATACAGCTTCACTGTTTTAGTCTATATGGCTTAAAAACCTAACTTAAAAATAGCTTATATTTAAAGAAATTAAATTTTAAAAATGAAAAAATATGTTCTATCAATTGATGCAGGAACAACAAGTTCAAGAGCTATTTTGTTTGATAAATATGGTAATCAATGTGCCATAGCCCAACACGAATTCACACAGTTTTTTCCAAAAGAGGGATGGGTGGAACATGATCCGATTGAAATATGGGAAACTCAATTAAAGGCAATAAGGAATGTTATAAAATTAGGAAATATAAAAATTGAAGAAATTGATTCAATTGGGATAACAAATCAAAGAGAGACTACTGTTATATGGGATAAAAAATCTGGAAAACCAATTTTCAATGCTATTGTTTGGCAAGATAGAAGAACAGCAAATATTTGTGAAGATCTTAAAAAAAATGGTAAGGATAAAATTTTTCAAAATAAGACTGGATTAATTCTTGACGCATATTTTTCAGGAACTAAAATTAAATGGATCTTGGATCAGGATTCAAACCATAGAAAAAAAGCCAATAATGGTGATATTATTTTTGGAACTATTGATACATGGATTATATGGAATTTGACCTCTGGAAGGGCTCATGTTACAGATACATCAAATGCAAGTCGAACATTGCTCTACAATATTCACAAAAAAAAATGGGACGAGGAGTTACTTGATATACTAGATATTCCTAAAGCGATACTCCCTAATGTTTGTAATTCCTCAGAAATAGTTGGAATAACAAATAAATCTTATTTGGGATATGAAATTCCAATCGGTGGAATTGCTGGAGATCAACAAGCAGCTTTATTTGGCCAGATGTGCGTCAATCCAGGTGATGTGAAAAATACTTATGGCACAGGATGCTTTTGCATTATGAATACAGGCAAAAATCCAGTAGTTTCAAAAAACAAAATGCTTACTACTATTGCATGGACAATTAAAAACGAGACTACTTATGCAATTGAAGGAAGTGTGTTTATTGCAGGGGCATTAGTTCAGTGGCTTAGAGATCAATTAAATCTAGTAAAATCTGCTACTGAAATTGAGCAATTAGCTAAAACTGTTAAAAATAATGGTGGTATAACATTCATTCCTGCTCTTTCTGGCTTAGGGGCACCCTTTTGGGACCCTCATGCAACTGGAGCAATAATGGGTATAACAAGAGGTACTGAAAAAGGACATATAGCTCGAGCAGCACTTGAATCCATTGCTCTAAGATCCAGAGATATTATTTTAGAAATGGAAAAAGATGCAAATACTAAATTTCATTCTTTAAAAGTAGATGGAGGAGCTAGCAAAAACAATTTATTAATGCAAATTCAGGCTGATTTACTTATGACAAAAGTTGTAAGGCCAAAAATTACTGAGACAACTGCTCTTGGAGCGGCATTTTTTTCAGGTTTATCAACCGAATTTTGGCCATCAATTGATTCAATCAATGATATTTGGGAAGAGGATCAAACTTTTAATCCAAAATCATCAAATTTAAATTATGAAATAATTGATATGTGGAAAAAAAGAGTTCTTAAAGTCATCTCATAAAATGGATAGGGACAAGAATATAGAATTTCTTAATTCATCAAAAAAACCTTGGGATATTGTTGTAATTGGTGGAGGGGCAAGTGGGCTTGGTACTGCCTTAGATTCTGCTAATAGAGGATATAAAACATTATTGATTGAAAAATATGACTTCTCAAAAGGAACCTCTTCTCGAAGTACAAAACTAGTTCATGGAGGAGTAAGATATCTCCAAAACGGAGATATTTCTCTTGTGATTGAGGCACTTAGAGAAAGAGGTATTATGAGAAAAAATGCTCCTCATTTGGTAAAAGATTTGAGTTTTGTTATTCCCTCCTATGATTGGTGGAGTAGCCCTTTTTACGGGTTAGGTCTTAAAATTTATGATATGATGGCAGGTAGTTTGGGACTTGGGCCATCAACAACTTTAAACAAGGAAGAGACTTTAAAATTGATACCTAATGTTAATCAAAAAGACTTACGTGGTGGAATAATATATCATGATGGTCAATTTGATGATTCTAGAATGGCAATAAGTCTTGCCCAATCAATTGAAGATCAATCAGGAAAGGTTATAAACTATATGCCGGTAACTAATATTTTAAAAAAAAATGATATTATTGAAGGTGTAGAGCTAAAAGATAGCCTTTCGGGCTTAAAGCATGTTATTAGGTCAAAAGTTGTAATTAATGCAACTGGTGTTTTCTCAGACAAGATTTCTAAAATGGACCAACCAAACAGTAAAAATAAAATTCGTCCAAGTCAAGGAGTTCATATTGTTTTAGAAAAAAAATTTCTTAAAGGGGATCATGCAATAATGATTCCTCAAACTAGTGATGGAAGGGTTCTATTTGCTGTACCATGGAATAATTTTGTAATCGTTGGAACTACTGATATTCCAATGAATATTGCTCTAGATGAGCCTATAGCTAAAAGAGAGGAAATTGATTTTATTCTTAAAAATGCATCAAGTTATATGTCGCAAAAACCGAAGCTCAAAGACATAAAAAGTGTATTTGCAGGTCTTCGCCCTTTGGCTGTAGATACAAATGGTTCAAAAGAAACAAAAGAAGTTTCAAGACATCATAAAATAACTGTCAGTACAAGTGGATTAATTAGTATACTTGGAGGTAAATGGACAACTTACAGGAAAATTGGTGAAGATGCAGTAAATACAGCAATTCATGTTGGAGGACTAAAAGAAAAGAAATCAACTACTCAAAATCTTCCAATACATGGTTATGATACAAATGTTAACTGGAATGATGATATGCATGTATACGGTTCAGACATAAAAAAAATTATAGAAATAGACTCGAAAAATGCTTACAAATCATTATCTGAAAAATTTTTCATTACAAAAAATCAAATTATTTGGGCAATCAAAAATGAAATGGCAATGACCATAGAAGATGTTCTAGCTAGAAGAACGAGATGCCTATTTCTTGATGCTAATGAAACAGAAAAAATTTCACTTAAGGTTGCTGAAATTATGGCTGAATATCTAGAAAAAGATAAAAAATGGATTAAATTACAATTAACTAAATTTAAACAAACACTAAAAAATTATAAAGTATGATTCCAAGTATATACATCGCAGAATTTATTGGCACTACTCTCCTATTATTTTTGGGTACTTCGGTGGTTGCAAACGTCAATTTAAAAAAAACTAATGCTGAAAAACAAAACCCTTGGGTTTTAATAACTATAGCTTGGGGTTTTTCTGTTTTTGTTGGTGTTTTTGTTACTGGACAATTTAGCGGTGGGCATTTAAATCCTGCTGTTTCATTTGGTTTAGCTATTGCAAATAAATTTTCATGGTCCCTGGTTCCTGGATATATTATAGCGCAATTTTTAGGCGCTATGTTTGGAAGTTGGCTTACATATATTTTATATATAGATCATTATAGAGAGACAAAAGATGAAGATACAGTTAGAGGAACTTTCTGTACTGGACCATCGATCAGAAATTTTAAAAATAATTTTTTTAGTGAGTTTATAGGAACTTTTGTTTTAGTATTTGGTGTGTTCTTTATAGCTAGTCCAAATATAAAAATCGAGGGACTAACAACAGAAAATTTTGGTTTAGGAGCAGTGGATGCATTGCCTGTAGGTATATTAGTATGGGTTATTGGTATTTCGTTAGGAGGCACAACTGGTTATGCAATAAATCCAGCACGAGATTTTGGACCAAGAACTGTTTATAATTTCCTTCCAAGAAAAAATAAAAAACCTGACTGGAACTATTCTTGGATTCCTATACTTGGACCAATTACAGGAGGGATTGTTGCTGGTTTTGTCTACTTACATATTTATCCTTTGCTTTCTATCTAAAACTTTATTAAGTTGAGTTGCTGAGATTCTTAAAATAAAAGAAAAAAAGCCCGTATCAATTGAAGCTTTGTATAAACTCCTAAAAAAACATGATTAAGGCTACACAACTGATCAAGGATCCATTCAGAGATGGCCTGCTTTTACAATCATAACTCACCTTTTTTAATATAAACTTTGTTGAGTTTACCAAAAAACTGATACAGGCAATTTTGATTTAAAAATATTAAATTTTTTAATAATTTGATAAATGAAGGTCAATTAATTCTGAAAGTTCTTGAAGTTTTGAAGGTAATTCATTTTGATTCATTTCGTCGCCTTTATTATTTTGATCAAGTTGAGCTGCATATTGAAGTGAGCACATTGCAAGAACATCCTGTTTATCTCTAACAGCATAATCACGCTCTAACTTTTTAATCATTTCTTGAATTCTCGATGCAGAAGAACGAAGAGATTCCTCTTGATGGGGAAAAATAGTTAGCGGATAAACTCTATCAGCAATTGTTAATTTGATTTTTATTTTTTCACTCATTTTGATTTTCAAAATCTGACAGTTGATTAATACAAAAATCAACTTCTTTAATTAAATTATTGATTTTTCTCTTTGATAATGATTTATCTTCCTTTCCTCCTAATAATGAGTTTGTCATTTTTAATGATTCATTCTCAACTTTTACTTGGTTAAAATCTTTCTCAAATTTTTCTACTTTTTCCTTCAAAGATGTGTTTTGAGACTTCAATTGATTAATTAATAAATGATTATCCTTTAACTTATTAAGTAAACTAACAATTTTACTCTCTAATACATCAAAATCAATAATTGAATTAGACACTTTAATTAATTAAATTCAAACCAAAGTTATAAAAATACATCAATAAATTATAAAGTGTTAGTTTAAATTTTATCGATAACACATTATGAAATAGACTATTATATATTTATAGAATTTAAAAAATAATAAATTTGTAACTTTGATGATAATGAAATTTGAGTCTAAGAAAATAACTTTATTAATTCTTTTATTTTCTATTGGCTTCCTCTATAGTCAAAAAAATCAAAGTAAATTAACCCCCCCTTTAGATATTCCGCTTGCATTATCTGGAACATTTGGTGAGATAAGAAACAGTCATTTTCATGCAGGATTAGATATAAAAACTGGAGGAAAACAGGGTTTAAAAGTCAGAAGTGTATTGGATGGAAAAGTTAGCAGAATAAGAGTAGCTTTATCTGGTTATGGAAAAGCTCTCTATGTTGATCATCCAAATGGGACTACTTCAGTTTATGCGCATTTGAAAAACTTTTCTCCTAAAATTGAATCTTACATAAAAAAAGCTCAATATGAAAAAAAATCTTATGTCATTGAAAAATTTCCAAAAAATGAATTATTGGTTTTAAAAGGTGAGATAATTGGATTCTCTGGAAATACTGGAGGATCAACTGGTCCACATTTACACTTTGAAATTAGAGACACAAAAAAACAAATCCCATTTAATCCAATGATCTTTAACATAGATGTTATTGATACTAAAAAACCTGTTATTCAAAAATTATTTTTATTTCATGAAAATAATTTTGGTGAAGAGGTAATAAATCAAAAAATTGATATTGAAAAAGTTAAAGATGGGCTTTATAAAGCGCCAAATATATATATCTCAGGAAAAATTGGAATTGGACTTCAAATGTATGACAATCATGATTTAAGCCAGTTTAATAGAAATGGAATATACGCCATAAAGATTTTTTTAAATAATAAATTAATTACAGATTATAACTATAATAGCATAAAATTTGATGATGCTCAATACGTCAATCTTTTAATAGACTACAAAGAATTTAAGACTAGAAAGGTAAGAGTTCAAAAGTTATTTTATCCAAATAATTCAAATATTAGTTTCATTGAAAAAGAGGGAAAAAATGGTAAATTTTTGATTGAAGAAGATAAATCATACGATCTTCTAATTGAAATCTCTGATTTTAAAAAAAATACATCGAAAATTGAAATGAAAATCACAGGAAGAAAAACTAATTTTATAGATCCTACAATTGAAGGAGAATTAATTTTACCTGAAAATGAGTATTTATTTAAATTTAAAAATCAAACTGTTCACTTTAAAAAAAACACCTTTTTCTATCCAACATTTTTGAATGTATACAAGGATAGCGACTCAATAAAAATAAATCCTGATATTACGTTATTCAAGAAAAGTTATAATATAGAATTTATTTCTAAGGACTATGATTCAATTTCAAAAAGACAATCTTTTATAGCAAGACTAAACAAAAAAAATAAAATAGATTATTTGCCAACTAAATTAATAGATTCTGTCTTTAAAACTAAATCAATTCATGCAGGAACTTATTTTTTAGCAAAAGACTCAACACCTCCTACTATCAAACCAATTAATTTTATAAAAAATCAATGGCTAAGTAATTCAAAGTTTTTAAAAATTAAAATTGAAGACGACCTGTCTGGAATTAAATCTTACAAAGGTGAAATTAATGGAAAGTGGGTCTTATTGGAATATGAGCCTAAAAACAAGAATTTAAAATATAATCTCAATGATATAAAATTTAAATCTGGTAAACAAGACCTTAATATTAAAGTTACTGATAATGTTGGCAATGAATCAGTTTTCAAGACAAGCTTTTATAGAAAATATGATTGAAAAAATTTTACTACTCAATTATTAAACTTAGTTTATTTCAATTCTAGTAAGGATGTCATCAAATAATCTATCTCTTTTTTTGTATTTAAAAAGGAAAATGAAAACCTGAGAGAGGGATATTTCTTTATTATATTGTTATTGTTTTTAAATCTCTCAATTACGTGAGATCCTTTAGTGGATCCTGATTGACAAGCACTACCTTTAGAGCAAGCAATCCCTTTTAAATCAAGGTGGAAATCTATTAAATCCGCTTTTGTAGTATTTATTGGTATTGCTACATTTACAATTTTAAATGAGCTCTTTTCAAAATTTTCTGAATGTCCATTAAAATGTGCTTCAGGGAAAATGTTCCTAAGTTTTTGAACAAAATATTTTTTTAATTCCTGAATATATTTTTTTTCACTTTCCAGATTTTTATATGATATCTCTAATGCTTTCTGCATTCCAACAATTCTATCAACGGCTTCAGTTCCAGCTCTAAGTCCTCTCTCTTGGGGCCCACCAATTATAAAAGGATTTAAATTAATGCCTTTCCTTATAAAGCTAAATCCAATTCCTTTTGGCCCGTGGAACTTATGAGCTGATGCAGATAAAAAATCAATTGGTATGGCCGCTAAATCAATTTTATAATGTCCAACTGCTTGGACAGAATCAGTATGAAAAAAACTATTATGAATTTTACATATTCTAGCTGCCTCATCTATATCTAATAAGTTGCCAATTTCATTATTTACATACATTAAGCTAACCAATTTAGGCCCCGCATGAGATTTTAGAATTTGTTCTAAATCTAAAAGATCAACTTCTCCATTTTTGTGAAGCTTAACATATATAATGTTAATACCCTCCGTTTTTAACAAATCAAGAACATTTAGAACTGCATTATGTTCAATTGGTGATGAAATTATAGTTTTGACTCCTAAATCTTTAACACATGATCTTAAAATTGAATTATTTGATTCACTCCCTCCTGAGTTAAAAATAATTTCATTCTCATTGGCATTAAAATAGGAAGCTATTGATTTCCTTGAATTTTCGAGTAAAGACTTATTATTTCTTCCATAACTATGAGAAGATGAAGAATTACCATAATAGTTCTTCATACAATCATTTATCGAATCAATAACTTCAACTCTTAAGGGAGTTGTCGCAGCATTATCAAAATAAACATTCACTAGTTAAAAAAATTTTGGCAAATTTAAACAATTAATTACTTATCGTCATAAGTAGTCTTTTTCAAATTCCTTAATTGTCTCAATAATAATTGAAATACATTCATTCATTTGATTTGTGTTTATTACCAAAGGTGGAGCAAATCGAATTATATTTCCATGAGTTGGTTTAGCTAAAAGGCCATTCTCTTTTAATCTTAAACATATATTCCAAGCTGTTTGGGTATTTCTTTTACTATCATTAACAACTATTGCATTTAAAAGTCCTTTCCCTCTGACTAGTTTAATTAGTTGACTATTTTTTATGTATGCGTTAATTTTTTCTCTAAAAACTATCCCTAATTTTTTAGCATTTTCAGTTAATTTTTCATTAATAATTATTTCCAGTGCGCTCTTCGAAATGCTAGCTCCCAAGGGGTTTCCGCCAAAAGTACTTCCATGTTGTCCAGGTTTAATTACATCCATTATCTCTGAATTAGATAGAACAGCCGATACAGGGAATGTTCCAGCAGAAAGTGCTTTGCCAAGAATGAGAATGTCTGGTTTTGAATCTTCATATTGAGTTGCTAATAATTTACCTGTTCGTCCTAATCCTGTTTGAATTTCATCAGCGACAAAAAGAACATTATACTTTGTGCAAAGTTTTCTAACACCCTCTAAGTATCCATCTTTGGGAACAATAACACCTGCCTCACCTTGAATTGGTTCTACCAAAAATCCTGCAATATTTTTATCTTGAATAAAAATTTTCTCTAAAGCATCTAGGTTATCAAATGGAACATTACAAAACCCTTGAGTATGCGGTCCAAAAAATTCTTTAGATCCTTTATGGCTAGAAAAAGAGATAATTGTTGTTGTCCTACCGTGAAAATTACTATCACAAACTACAATCTTTGAAAGTTCATTAGGAATACCCTTTACTGTATGACCCCACTTTCGAACTATTTTAATAGCAGTTTCAACACCCTCTGCTCCAGTATTCATCGGAAGCAATTTTTCATAATCGAAAAGCTTCGTAGCAAATTCCATATATTGACCTAATTTGTCATTGTGAAAGGCTCTTGATGTAAGAGTAAGTTTGGAGGCTTGATCTTTTAAAACTTTAATAATTTTTGGATGGCAATGCCCTTGATTCACAGCAGAGTATGCCGATAAAAAATCATAATATCTTTTTTCATTAACATCCCAAAGAAAAACTCCCTTACCCTTTGACAAAACAACAGGTAGAGGATTATAATCTCTAGCTCCATATTTCTTTTCAAGATTAATAAAATACTGATTGTCCAAATTATTTCTAATTTTTACACAAATTTAATTTATAAATAGATAAAGTATAATTACTGTTAATAAAAATACTATTTTAAAAAACTATTTCTGTAATTACCTAAATAAATTGTAATGAATAAAAAATTCATTGAAAATATTGAAGTAATAGATATATCATCTAAGGGAAAGGGTGTTTGTAAAGACAAATCTGGTAAAGTTATTTTTGTTGATGGAGTCGTTCCAGGAGATCGCATAAACATAAAAATTATAAGGAAACGAAAAAATTATTTTGAGGGTAAAAAAACTGAAATATTAAAACCCTCAAAAAAAAGAATTGTTCCAAAATGTGAACATTTTGGAGTGTGTGGTGGTTGTAAATTTCAAAATCTGAGTTATGATGCCCAACTTGAATTTAAACAAAAACAAATATTAGATAATTTAAAAGGGTTTTCTGAAATGACAATTCCTAAGATAAGTAGAATTAAAAAAGCCAAAAAAATTTATTTCTACAGAAATAAAATGGAATTTTCTTTTTCTGAGAAAAAATGGCTTACAAAAGAAGAAATAAATAATAAAAATCAAAATATCATAAGGAAAGGATTAGGATTTCACAAGTCAGGTGCCTGGAATAAGGTTGTTGATATAACAAAATGCCATCTTCAAAAAGAACCATCTAATAAAATAAGAAATTCTATTCGGGATTTTGCAATTAAATACAATTATAAATTTTTCGATCATAAATTAAATAAGGGGTTTTTAAGAACTTTAATGATTAGATCTTCATCGAATGGATTAATGGTTTTAATTCAATTTTTTAAGGAAAATAAAATTAAAAGAGAAAAATTATTAAATTTTTTAATTAAAAAATTCCCTGAAATAAAATCTCTACTCTATTGTATTAATTCTAAAAAAAATGATTCAATCTATGATCAACAAATAATTTGTTATCATGGTTCAAACCATATAGTTGAAAAAATCGATAAATATGAATTTAAAATAACTGCAAAATCCTTTTTTCAAACAAATTCATATCAAATTATTGAATTAAATAAAATTATTCTTCGGTTTGCTTCTTTAAAAAAATCAGAAATTGTATATGATCTTTATACTGGAACTGGAACTATTGCTATTTTTTTAGCTAATTATTGTAAAAAAGTTATTGGTATTGATTCAGTTTATGATGCAATTGAATCTGCTAAAGAAAATATTATTCAAAATAAAATAAAAAATGTCTTTTTTGAGTTGGGAGAAATGAAAAATATCTTTAATAATGACTTTATTGAAAGAAACGGTAAAGCGGATGTTGTTATAGTTGACCCTCCTCGAGATGGCATGCATAAGAACGTGGTAAAAGAATTAATCTATTTATCTCCAAAAAAAATTGTTTATGTTAGTTGCAATAGTTCCACTCAAGCTAGAGACCTAAAGCTATTAAAATCTAATTATTCACTTTTGAAATCAAAAGCTATTGACATGTTCCCTCATACTCAACATATTGAAAATGTTGTACTTTTAGAAAAGATTTAACAAAATGAAATCAAAATTAAAAGTATCTCTGTTTTCTATTTTTTTTATTTTAATCTCATGTGAAAAAGATGACATTTGTATTGAAGATGAGATAGGAACTCCAAGAATTATTCTATCATTTTATGATAAAATAGATAAAAACTTAAGAAAACCTGTTGAAAATTTATTAATTAAAGGGTTAGAAAAAGAAGACACTCTTGATATCTTTTCTGGAGATTCTATTGCTATTCCTTTAAAGAATGATTCAAATTTATCTAAGTATGAATTTATTATAAATGCTGGTGAAGAAAAATCAAATAATGATACGATTCATATACTTTACTCTAGATATGATTTATATATTAATAGAGCATGTGGATTTAAATCAAATTTTATACTAAATAATCCACCAACTCTAATATTTAACGATCATAACCCATGGATAGATGAAATTATAAAATTAAAAGACACTGTTTTAAATGAAAATCACTCACATTTGGCTATTTATCATTAATTTTCTCTTAATCAATTCTAATTTATTTTCTCAAAAAAATAATCAGGATGGGGATCCAATTGATTCTACTGGTATTAAAAACAATAAAATATATAATATTAGGTTTGGAATAGATCTTTCAAAACCTATTATATCAAACATTAAAAAAAATGATTATCAAGGTTTTGAGTTAGTT
>MDSW01175014.1_pt1 | contig 15357 bp, 16 predicted proteins | sample 811171 | NCBI WGS metagenome assembly MDSW01 (sample SAMN05326641, study PRJNA326480) | marine metagenome | isolation source: seawater | place: Atlantic Ocean: North West | collected 2012 | reverse complement strand
GGCTTAGAATATGTTGATATCCTCTATTTGGAATCATTGTCCCATTATTTCTGTTATATGGATGATTTAAATTAAACTCTAGACTATAATCAATAGGCAGAATTTTAAAATTAATTTTTCCGTTTAAAAGCTTAAGAAAAGAAGGAGCATAGTTTTGTAATTGTAAGGTTTCGATTTCCTCGAATTCAAAGTTTTCTAAAGAGATCGGCTTGAGAATAAATGATAAATTTGAATTTATATTTCCAATTAATTGCTGATCTCTTATATTTTCAATTATTGAACTTTGATTTAGATTAATAGATTGTCCATTTAACTGTAAAATAAAATAGAAGGTTATAAAAAACAATAAGAGTTTTTTCATTTGTAATTTATAACTCTTATTGAAATGTTGTCCATTGACCAGCTTTCATCACATTTTTGTTTGGGAACTCCTTTATCATCAATTGCATTAGGTTGCCAAAGCTCATCATAAAACCTTATTACTACAGCCTTTCCGGAACTTTTAAATCCTTTTTCAATTTTATATAGACTAGTGGATGGCCCTCCAAAATAGCCGTTACATCTCCTGGGAAGATCAGTTGTGAATGAACCTGTTTTTGGATTGTTTGAAAAAGGGTATAAATTAGGATAGGATTGCTTCAAACAATAATTACTAAAACAAGGACTGTTTGAAAATGTAGTCTCATATTTATAGTAATCAGCATCATTGTAAAGGTCCATTTCAGGTTTAAATTCCATGATCCATTTGTCTGGAACTCTACTTTTCTCAGAATTACCATTAAAATTACCGTCCCAGGATCCATGAATGTAAAGATCAAAGGAAACAAAAACATAGTCATGATCGCCTACATCATCTAAGTGAATTGTAAATCCATCGTTATTGAAATCGCCTATGACTCGGGTGTTATTAAACGTAGACAAGCCTCCACCATCAATGTTTGATAAATCATCATTTTCAAATGAATTTTCATAAACTAAAATATCAGAACTTATTTCAGGATATGAACAAGTGTAAAATAATGACAATAATGACAATAGGAATATTTTTTTCATCCTTATAAAATTACATTAATATATTTAAATCAAATTTCATTTATTTGTGAAAATAAAATACATATTAGTATACATTCTAATCCCATTCCTATTGAGTTGTAAATCCGATGAATTAGATTGTTGTGGTCAATTATCAAAGAAACTACCCAAAGTAAATATTTAAATTAATCGACTTAAATAATTTTCTTATTTATAATTTTTAAGAAAATAATTTAATGTAAGTTGTAAACCATCTTTAAGCTCTACTTTAGGCTCCCAATTCAAAAGATCTTTTGCTCTAGTTATATCTGGTTTTCTAATTTTTGGATCATTTTCAGGGAGATCATGAAATGTAATTTTACTATTTGAGGGGATTAAATTTTGAATTAAGCTAACCAATTTATTTATAGAAAATTCTGTGGGATTTCCAATGTTTACAGGAAAGCTGTAATCGCTCAAAAGTAATTTATAAACTCCCAAGACTGTATCGCTTACATAACAGAATGATCTCGTTTGTTTTCCATTTCCATAAATAGTAATGTTACTGTGTTTTAGTGATTGATTTATAAAATTCGGTATAGCTCTGCCATCGTTTACTCTCATCCTTGGGCCATATGTGTTAAAAACTCTTACTATTCCTGAATTCAAACCTAATTTGGTGTGGTATGCAGTAGTAATAGCTTCTAAAAACCTTTTTGCCTCATCATAAACACCTCTTGGACCTACAGGATTAACATTACCAAAATAATTTTCCTTTTGAGGATGCTCAAGAGGGTCTCCATATATTTCAGACGTTGATGCAACTACAATTCTTGATTTTTTATTTAAGGCAAAATTTAAAATATTTTCAGTTCCTGTTGATCCAATTTTTAGAGTCTCAATAGGATATTTTAAATAATCTATTGGGCTTGCAGGTGAAGCAAAATGTAATATGTAATCTATTTTTTTATTAATAGTTAGCTTATCACATACGTCATGATCGATAAAATCAAAGAATTTATTTGATTTTAAATGTTCCAAATTTTTCTTTGAGCCGGTAAAAAAATTATCAATACCAATAACATAAAAACCTTTACTCAGAAAAAAATCACAAAGATGAGATCCCAAAAACCCAGCAGCCCCAGTGATTAAAATATTTTTCATTAAAAACAAAACTAATGCTTTTATATAAAAAATAATAAGTACTTTTGTTACTTAATTTATGCTAGAAACAATAATTACATCAAAAACCAGAATAAATCTCCTTGTGAAGTTTTTTGTTAATATTGCTAATAGAGGCTATTTAAACTCCCTTGCAAATGAATTTGGAGAATCAACTAACTCTGTCAGAAAAGAATTAAATAATCTATCATCTGCTGGATATCTTACAAAAAAGGTTAGCACTAACAAAATTATATATTCTGCTAATGTAAATCATCCTTTATTTGAAGTTTTGCAGTCTATAGTAAGAAAACACTTAGGAATAGAGGATATTTTATCAAGAATAATTAATAACATTGGTCCTATTGACAAAATTATGTTATTAGGTAATTATGCAAAAGGTATTGATAGTGGTATAATTGATATCTTAATTATTGGATCAAAAATAAATAAAAGTTATTTGGATAAGATTCAGCCAAAAATTGAAAAAGAAATAAACAGAAAAATTAATTTTATGATAAGTTCTACTGGTTCTACTGAGCCAGGTTTAGTGATATTTGAATCTTAGATAATGTTCTTGAAATATGATAATTAACTATTAAAACCTTGTAGGTGTTGTAGCGAAGCTATGAAAAAAAAATTTATATGTTGTATTGGTGCTGGTTATGTTGGAGGTCCAACAATGGCTGTTATAGCAAAAAAATGTCCAAACTATCATGTAACTGTTGTAGATAAAAACTTAGAAAAAATTAATCTATGGAATAGTACTAATTTAGATCAAATTCCAGTTTATGAACCTGGTCTTTCAGAAATTATTTCAGAAGTTAGAAATAAAAACTTATTTTTTTCAACTAATGTAAAAGATGCTATAAGAAAATCAGAAATGATTTTTATGGCAGTTAATACACCAACAAAAACATATGGAAAAGGAAAGGGTATGGCTGCTGATTTAACCTATATTGAATCTTGTGCCAGAGAAATAGCAAAGTATTCCAACTCAGATAAAATTATAATTGAAAAAAGCACCTTACCTGTTAGGACAGCGGAGGCTATAAAGAATGTGTTAAAAACATCAAATAAAAATATTAATTTTGAAGTATTGTCAAATCCTGAGTTTTTGGCAGAAGGAACCGCAATACATGATTTAGAAAAATCTGATAGAGTCTTAATCGGAGGCGATGATACTAAACAGGGAAAAGCTGCGGTTAAAGAATTAGTACAACTATACCTTAATTGGCTACCAGCCGAAAAGATTATTACCACTAACCTTTGGTCATCTGAACTATCAAAATTAGTTGCAAATGCTTTTTTAGCCCAAAGGATTAGCTCTATCAATAGTATTTCTGCTTTATGTGAAAAAACAGGTGCAGATGTTGATGAGGTAGCAAGAGCAATTGGGGCTGATTCTAGGATTGGAAATAAGTTCTTAAGATCATCTGTTGGTTTTGGAGGAAGTTGCTTTCAAAAAGATATTTTAAATCTTGTTTATTTATGCCAAAGTTATGGTCTTGATCAAGTTGCAGATTATTGGCTGAGTGTTATTAAAATAAATGATTTTCAAAAATCAAGATTCTCAGAAAAAATATTACATACACTTTTTGGGACTGTTAATAAAAAAATTATATCAATTTTTGGATGGGCTTTTAAAAAGAACACAAATGATACAAGAGAATCAGCAGCCATTTACGTTGCTTATGATTTGCTAGTTGAAGGAGCCATACTTAACATCTATGATCCGCAAGTATCTTCAAAAAAAATAAAAAATGATTTGATTGATTTATTTGAACAAAGAGGTTATTCTTCGTCACAAATTAAAAATTACATTAATCAACTAAAGTTCTTTAAAGATCCCTATAATTGTTCTAAATTTTCTCATGCAATTGCTATTTTAACAGAGTGGGATGAATTTAAAAGCATTAATTATAAAAAAGTTTTTTCAGAAATGGATAAACCCTCATTTATTTTTGATGGTAGAAAAATTTTGGATGTAAATAAGCTTACCAAAATTGGATTTAAATGTTTTGAAATAGGTCGATAAATTATGAAAAATAAAAATATAAAATATAAAGTCAAAGATATAAGTTTAGCTAACTGGGGAAGAAAAGAAATAAATTTAGCCGAGGCTGAAATGCCAGGTCTAATTTCACTGAGGAAGGAGTATAAGGACAAAAAACCTCTAGCTGGCGCAAGAATTTCAGGATGTTTACACATGACAATTCAAACAGCAGTTTTAATTGAAACTTTAGTTGATTTAGGCGCAGAAGTTAAATGGAGTTCCTGTAATATTTTTTCTACACAAGATCATGCAGCTGCAGCAATTGCTGCAGCAGGTATTTCTGTTTATGCATGGAAGGGAATGAATGAGGAGGAGTTTAATTGGTGTATAGAACAAACATTATTTTTTGGAGATGAAAAAAAACCATTAAATATGATTTTAGATGATGGCGGTGACTTAACTAATATGGTTCTTGATGATTATCCTCATCTTGTTGAGAATATTAAAGGTCTATCTGAGGAAACAACAACAGGTGTTCATAGATTATATGAAAGAGTTAAAAAAGGAACTTTGCCAATTCCAGCTATTAATGTTAACGATTCAGTAACTAAATCAAAATTTGATAATAAATATGGATGTTCTGAAAGTGCAGTAGATGCGGTCCGAAGAGCAACTGACGTTATGATGGCTGGAAAAAGAGTTATTGTTGTTGGATATGGTGATGTAGGTAAAGGTACGGTATCTTCTTTTAAAGGTGCTGGAGCTATTGTTACTGTAGTTGAAATAGATCCAATTTGTGCATTACAAGCCTCAATGGATGGATTTGAAGTAAAAAAACTTTTATCTGTAATTGAAAATGCTGACATTGTTGTAACAGCAACGGGTAACAAAGATATCTTAAAAGAAGAACATTTTAAATTAATGAAGGATAAGGTAATAGTTTGCAATATAGGTCATTTTGATAATGAGATAGATATGGCTTGGCTGAATAAAAATTATGGCCACACTAAAAATGAAATTAAACCACAGGTTGACTTATATAATATTGATGGAAAAGATATTATAATTTTAGCTGAGGGAAGATTAGTTAATTTGGGTTGTGCAACAGGACACCCTAGTTTTGTAATGAGTAATTCATTCACAAACCAAACTTTAGCTCAGTTAGAGCTTTGGTTGAATAACAAAAAGTATGAAAATAAGGTATATATGCTTCCCAAGCATTTAGATGAAAAAGTTGCAAAGCTACATTTAGATAAGTTGGGAGTTGAGCTTGAAGAGTTAAATCAAGAACAAGCTGACTATATCGGAGTCAAAGTTGAAGGGCCTTATAAACCTGAATATTATAGATATTAAATAATGAGTTATTATTTTACATCGGAGTCAGTAAGTGAAGGTCACCCTGATAAGATTGCAGATCAAATTAGTGACGCTTTAATTGACAATTTTTTAGCTTTTGATCAAAATTCTAAAGTTGCTTGCGAAACTTTAGTAACTACAGGTCAGGTTATTTTATCTGGAGAAGTTAAATCAAATACATATTTAGATGTACAATCAATTGCAAGAGATGTGATAAGAGAAATTGGATATAATAAAAGTGAGTACATGTTTGATGCAAATTCATGTGGAATTTTATCTTCAATTCATGAGCAATCTGCAGACATCAATCAAGGAGTTGACAAAAATAAAGCTGAAGATCAAGGAGCAGGAGACCAAGGTATGATGTTTGGCTATGCATGCAACGAAACTGAAAACTATATTCCACTCACTTTAGATTTATCACACAAAATTGTTAAAGAATTATCGGAGTTAAGAAATGAAAATGATTTAATAAAATATCTAAGACCTGATTCTAAATCTCAGGTAACAATTCAATATTCTGAACATAACAAACCTGAAAAAATTACCGATATTGTTATTTCGACGCAACATGATGATTTTGCAGATGAAAAAGAAATGCTCTCCAAAATTAAAACTGATATGATTTCAATTTTAATTCCAAGAATATTAAAAAAATACCCAGCTTACAAAAAATTATTTAACGATAAGATAAATTACCACATTAATCCTACAGGTAAGTTCGTAATTGGAGGACCTCATGGTGATACAGGATTAACTGGAAGAAAAATTATAGTAGATACTTATGGTGGTAAGGGTGCACACGGAGGAGGTGCATTTTCAGGCAAGGATCCAAGCAAAGTTGACAGAAGTGCTGCTTATGCTACAAGACATATAGCTAAAAATCTTGTAGCATCTGGTGTATGTGATGAGTGTCTTGTTCAAGTCAGTTATGCTATTGGCATAGCTGAACCAATGGGTATTTATATAAATACTTATGGTACTTCAAAACTAGAAATTAGTGATTCTGAAATTGCAACTAAAGTAAGCGAGGTGTTTGATATGAGACCATATTTTATAGAAAAGAGATTAAAATTAAGGTCTCCTATTTACAAAGAAACTGCAACCTATGGTCATATGGGAAGAAAACCTAAAATTGTTTCAAAAACCTTTAACTTACCTAATGGCGAATCTAAAACTTTGGTTGTTGAATTATTCACTTGGGAAAAATTAGATTATGTAGATAAATTAAAAAAAATATTTTTTAAATCATGAAAAATTCAACTCTTGTAAAAAAATACATACTTGGTGAAAACTCAATTAGTCATTTAGGTCACTTTTTAAGTGATCACCGAAAAGATAATAACTCAGTGATTGTATTTTGCATTGATCATTTTTTTGAATCACATCAAATTATAGATAAACTACCTATTGAATCAAATGATATTACGTTATTTATTGATACTACTGATGAGCCAAAAGCTGAATATATTGACGAGCTAGTTGATAAAATAAAAACAGAAAAAGAGTATTTGCCAAAAGCTATAGTTGGAATGGGAGGTGGAAGTACTTTAGATATTTCTAAGGCTATATCAATTTTACTAACCAATCCTGGTAAAGCTCAAGACTATCAAGGTTGGGACCTAGTTAAAAATAAGTCTATATTTAAAATTGGTATACCTACTATATCTGGAACAGGTGCAGAATTTACTCGAACAGCTGTTATGACGAGTTCAGTTAAAAAACTTGGTATTAATAGTGATGAAAGTGTTTTTAATCAGGTAATATTAGATCCAACGCTCACAAAATCAGTACCTAATGATCAGTTTTTCTTTACAGCAATGGATTGTTTTGTTCACAATGTGGAATCATTAAGAGGATCACAAAATGATGAATTGACCATTGCTTTTGCTGAAAAATCTTTAGAAATGATGAGGGAGTGTTTTTTTGAAAAAATGAACCATGAAAAATTAATGGTTGCATCAGTTATGGGTGGAATATCAATAGCAAATTCAAATGTTGGTATTTGTCATCCTTTATCATATGGTTTAAGTTTAGTTCTCGGTCTTCATCACGGTTTTGCTATTTGTGTAGCCTTTAATCAATTAGAAGAATACTATCCTGAAGTAAAAGAATTTAAAGAGTTTATGTCCAATTCAAAAATTAAATTACCCAAAGTAGTTGATGAAACTGTTTCAGACGATCAAATTAACAAGATGGCTGATGCTACATTGAAAAACGACAGACCACTAGAGAATGCTTTTGGAAAGAATTGGAGAGAAATATTTACCAAAGATAAAGTTATAGAATTAATTCGTAAAATGTAAGTTATGCCTGGATTTGAACTAATCGGAAAAGAAGAAAAAAACAATTTATTAAAAATTTTTTCAGAAAGTAATGGAGTGTTGTTTGCTCATGGTTTTGATGGGCTTAGAAATGGAAAATTTAAAGTTAGGGAGTTTGAAAAAGAATTTTCTAAAAAGCTTGGATGTAAATTTAGCCAAGCAGTAACATCTGGTACGGTTGCTCAATTAGTAGCTATGTTGGCTATGGGAATTAAAAGAGGAGATGAAGTAATAACTCAAGCTCATACATTCGTAGCTACCGTAGAATCAATTTTAGCAATAGGAGCAAAACCAGTCATTGTAGACATTGATGATACTTATAATATGGATATTAATGATTTAGAAAATGCTATTAATGAAAAAACTAAATTAATTGTTCCTGTTCACATGTTGGGTAATCCTTGTAAAATGAATGAAATTATGAGTATTTCAAAAAAATACAATATACCTGTTTTAGAAGATGCATGTGAAGCTTTAGGTGGTTCTTATCATAATAAAATTTTAGGAACAATTGGTGATGCTGGTATTTTTAGTCTTGATTTTGCAAAAACAATTACAACTGGAGAGGGGGGAATGATTATAACCAATAATAAAGATATTTATCAATATTCTAAAGAATATCATGATCATGGCCACCAAAGTAATCCAAATTATCCTAGGGGTAGAGATACTCGGGTAATACCAGGTATGAATTATAGAATTACTGAAATGCAGGGAGCTGTTGGATTGGCTCAATTAAATAAATTAGATTTTATAGTCGAAAAAAATAGATTTAATAAAAATCTCTTAAAAACAAATATTTCAAGTTCAAAGATTCAATTTCGAAATATTACCGATGAAAAAGGTGATTTAGCGGATACATTAATCTTTAACTTTGAAAAAAAATCTGATGCATCAAAATTTGTAAAAAAGTATAATTCAAATGGCTACTTCACAAAAAATATTCCCGATGCTTTGGATTGGCATTTCTCTGGAACATGGAATCAAATGTTTATCGAAGTAAAAGAGTATAAAAATTGTTGGAGTACTAAGTGGAAAAAAAGTGCTGATTTACTTTACCGATCAATTGCAATTCCAATTTTAGTAAAAAGTGATGAAAGCTATTTGCTTAAACAAGTTGATACTATAAATAGTATTTTAAAAGAGATTTAATGACTATCGGCATTATTCCTGCTAGATCTGGCTCAAAAGGAGTTTCAAATAAAAACATTAATGACATTGGTGGCATTCCTCTTATTAATCATACAATTTTTACTGCAATCGAAAGTAAATCATTTGAACATATTTATATATCAACTGATATAGATTATGTATTTTCTGAATTTAAAAATAATAATTCAGTCACTTTAATTAAAAGGCCCAAAAATTTATGTCAAGATGATAGTAGTCAAGTTGACGTAGTAAACCATGTTTTTAAAAATTTAACCATAAATCCAAAACATATTACAAATTTTGTTTTACTTCAGCCAACGACACCATTTAAAACAGCTAATGAAATCAGATATGGAGTAGAAATTTTATCAAATGCAAAAGTTGAATCGATTATTGGTGTGTGTGAAGTAGTAAATCACCCATCCGATTACTTGTTTATTAATTCAAATAATAAACTTGAAAATTTAATCAATGAATCAAAAAATAAAAGAAGACAAGAATTTTCAAAATATTATTTTAATAATGGAGCGTTTTATGGATGTAAGTACAATTTTTTTAAAAAAAATCAAGTTTTTTATAATGAAAATTCTAAAATTTTAAAAATGAATAATTTTTCCTTTGTTGATATTGATACGCAATTTGATTTAATAATTGCAAGGTCAATTTACAAGGATTTTAAAAACTCAACTAAATGAAAAAATTCAAAGACTTTAATATTGGATATGAATTTCCAATTTTTATAATTGCCGAGGCGGGTGATAATCACATGGGATCAATCAATACAGCAAAAAAAATGTGTTTAGATGCTAAACTTTCAGGAGCTAGTGCAATTAAGTTTCAACATCATCTTCCCGATGAAGAAATGTTGAAGGATATACCTATGAGCGATAATTTTGATGAACCTTTATACGATTTTTTAGTTAAGAATGCTCTTAAAATTGAAGATCATTTAGAGCTTATGAAATATTGTGAAGAAATAGATATTGAATATATGTGTACCCCTTTTAGTTATAAAGCTGCAGTGGAATTAAAAGAAATCGGACTAAAAATTTTCAAAATTGGTTCTGGTGAAATGACAGATATTCCATCTTTATTAAAAATTGCAGATCTAGGTAATCCTATGATTGTTTCAACCGGGATGTGTGATTATCATGAAATTGAAAGAACCTATAACGCTTTAATGGATCATGGTGTTGAATTAGCATTAACTAATTGTGTATCAGAATATCCTCCAAAATATGAAGATGTTAATTTTGGAGTAATAAATGAACTAAAAACTAGGTTTCCCAAAGCTTTAATAGGTCATTCTGATCACACTCCTGATATATATACCTGTATCGCATCAGTTGTACACAGGCCAGCTATTATTGAAAAGCATGTAATTTTAGATAAAAGAACACCTGGTCCAGATCAAAGTGTTTCATTAGATTTCAATGACTTTAAAAATTTATGTGATGGTATTAGAAAAGTTGAAGCTGCGATGGGAAATGAGAAGAAAGTTCATAAAAATGAGGAACAAATTAGAGAATGGGCATTTAGAAGCGTAATTTCTACAAAAGAAATAAAAAAGGGAGAAAAGATTACAAGTGATATGGTGTGGACCAAAAGACCAGGCACTGGTATTCCCTCTCATAAAATAAATGATGTTATAGGTAAAGTAGCAACAAATACCATTAAAAATAATACAATGATAAAATGGAAAGACCTGAGTTAATGAGAAAAATTAAATTATTGTTCGTAACTGGTTCTAGAGGAGAGTGGGGTTATATTAGACCAATTTTAGAATTAATAGGTAAATCAGATAAATTTTCGTACGAACTGTGTGTTACTAATATGCATTTACTACCATCTTTTGGAAACTCATATAAAGAGATTGAAAATGATGGTTTTAAAATTAAATACAAAATAAACATGTCAATTGATGGATATAATCACCATACACAGGTTAAATCACTGGGTATGTTTTTATCATCCTTTTCCGATATTTTAAGCAGTAACAAACCGGATTGGATAATTTTAGCTGGCGACAGAGGAGAACAATTAATGGCCTCAATTGCTGGAGCATATACATATTGCCCAGTTTTACATATTCAAGCTGGTGAAAGGTCGGGTAATATTGATGGAATGGCAAGGCATGCTATAGGAAAATTTACGCATGTACATATAGCATCAAATAATGATGCAAAAAATAGATTAATTAGATTAGGAGAAGAGAAGTTTAGAGTTCATAATGTGGGAGCTCCGCAATTAGATGAATTAGTTAATGGCTACTACACTAAAAAAGAACTACTATATAAAAATTTTAATCTAAAAAATAAATATTTATTAGTTGTTCAGCATCCCGTAACTGAGGAATTTGATGAGGCTGATTTTCAAATAAAAGAAACTATGTTGGCATTGTCTGAATTTGATATTCCTAAAATTGTAATTATGCCAAACAATGATGCTGGTTCAATTAAAATCCAATTAGGAATTGAAAAATTTTTAAAGGGTGATTTTCAAGTTTTTTCAAACTTGAGTAGACAAGATTATTTGGGAATTTTAAAAAATGCATCTGTAATTGTAGGTAATTCCAGTTCAGGCATTTTAGAAGCTCCAACCTTCAAAATTCCATGTGTTAATATTGGAAGAAGACAGAATGGTAGAGAACAAGCTAAAAATGTTATAAACTGTAATTTTAATAAGCAAGAAATAATGAATTCAATAGAAAAAGCTCTTAACAAGAATTTTAAAAAATCTATCATTCAGAATTGTACAAATCCCTATGGTGATGGTAAATCGTCAAAAAGAATTTTGGAAATCATTTTAAAATCAGAAATAAATGATAAATTAATAGTAAAAGACATAACTTATTAAATTATGGAATTAAGTAAGTATTATTTAAGTAGCTCATCTTTAATTATTGATGCTATTGAGTCTATAGAAAATAATAGCAGTAGGTGTGTTATAATTTTAAATTCCTCTAAAAAAGTTATTGGAGTTATTAGTGAAGGAGATATAATTAGATTATTATTGGAACAAGTTAATTTAAAGTCCCCATTAAAAAACGTTATAAACAAATCTTTTCAATTCTTGAATAGCGATCAAAAAATTGATGATAATATGGTTTTTGATATTATTTTTAGAGGAGTCACTTTGATTCCTATAATTAATAATAATCGAGAATTAGTAGATATAATTGTAAGTTCGGATTTTTTAAAAAATAAAATGATAAGAAATAAATGAAAAAAAATATTCAATTAGGTTCATGGATTACACTAAATCATTTTTCAATTGCTGAAATTTTAGCAGATTCAGGTTTTGATTGGTTATGTATTGATATGGAGCATTCTGTAACTGATTATTATGAGGCCCAACAATTAATAATGACAATTCAATCTAAAGGACTAAAGGCATATGTAAGAGTTGGTGAAAATAATGATAGGATTATTAAAAGAGTTTTGGATGCAGGAGCAGATGGAATAATTGTTCCTATGGTAAATAATGAAGATGAAGCTAAAAAAGCAATTAATTCAGTAAAATATCCCCCACATGGCAAAAGAGGTGTAGGTTTATCTCGTGCTCAAGATTATGGATTTGGATTCGAGAATTATAAAAATAATAAGGCAAAAAAAATTAAATTAATTGTACAAATAGAACATATCGATGCAATAAACAATCTAGATGATATTTTAAGTTTAAAGGAAATTGATGGAACTTTTATTGGTCCTTATGATTTGTCAGGATCAATGGGTAAACCAGGTAATTATAATGATGATGATGTTATTCAGGTATTGAAAAAATATGAAAGTACAGTAAAAAAATATGATAAACTAGTTGGCTTCCATGTAATAAAACCTGATCATCAAGAAGTTTTAAAGAAAATTCAAAAAGGATATAATTTTATTGGTTTTAGTTTGGACACATTATTTCTTGGTTCTTTAGCCAGAGATGAAATAAAAAAAATAAGAAAAAAATGAATATAGTTGGAGTTATTCCTGCAAGAATGGCATCATCAAGATTTCCCGGAAAACCAATGGAAAAAATATTTGGTATGCCAATGATAGGTCATTGTCTAAAAAGGGCTGAAATGTGTAGTAAATTAAACGAAGTTTATGTAGCAACTTGTGATAAAATAATTTATAATTATATTCTACAGATAGGTGGTAAGGCAATTATGACATCAGATGAGCATGAGAGAGCATCTGATAGAGTAGCAGAGGCACTATTTAAAATTGAAGATCAAACTAATAAAAACGTTGATATAATTGTTTTATTACAGGGTGATGAACCGATGACTACACCTAAAATGATTGAATTAGCTTTAAAACCATTGGTTAATGACAGAAATACTAATATCTCAAATTTATATGCTAAAATTGAAAAAATACAAGATTTTGAGAATCCTAATGAAGTTAAAGTTGTTATTGATAATAATAGTAATGCACTATATTTTTCTAGAGAACCAATACCATCAAGAAAAAAAGGTATTAAAAATGTTCCGATGTATAAACAAGTTTGTGTAATTCCTTTTAGAAGAGATTTTTTAATTGAATATAATAACATGAAACAAACGCCCCTCGAAATAATTGAATCAGTTGATATGATGAGGATTTTAGAGAACGGATTAAATGTTAAGATGGTTTACATCGATGAGCAAAACTTTTCTGTCGATACACCTGATGATTTAAATAATGTTAAGAGAATAATGAAAGAGGATATTTTAATGTTAAAATATATTAATTGAAAATTTTACTGACATCCACATCATTTCAGGATACACCAGGCCATCATCATCAATATCTTGATTCCTTAGGATTTGAAGTTGTGAGGATGAGAGGTCCATTAATTGAAAAAAAATTATTAAATGAAATTACTCAATTTGATGCATTGTTGTGTGGAGATGACGAAATAACTAGGAATGTTATAAAAAAGGGTGCCCTTGAGGGTAATTTAAAGGCCATTTCAAAGTATGGAATTGGTCTTGATAAAATTGATATCGAAGCTGCAAAAGATTATAATATAAAAATTACCAATTGCCCTGGTGTAAATAAAACTACGGTAGCAGAACATGTTTTTGCATTATTGTTATCATTTGTTAAAAATATAATAAAGGAGGATAATTTACTAAAAGAAGGCAAATGGAAAAGGCTGATTGGAAGTGATTTGATTGGTAAAACTTTAGGTGTTTTAGGTACGGGAAATATAGGAAAGGAAGTTATAAAGAGAGCAAATGCATTTGGTATGAATATAATTGCTTTTGATAAATATCCTGATAATAATTTTTCAAAAAAATTTGATTTCATTTATGAAAGTTCCTTCAAAAAATTCATAAAAAGTTGTGATTTTTTGACAATTCATGTTCTGTTAAATGATAGTACAAGAAATTTAATAAATGAAAAATCTATAAAGTTTTTTAAAAAGAATTGTATTATAATTAATACAGCTAGAGCAGAGATTATTAATCATAATATTATAATTGAAGCATTAAATAATGATCAAATTGGAGGATATCTTTCGGATGTTTTTCCTAATGAACCTTTACCAAATAATGATCCTATAATTAATGCAAAAAATGTAGTAATAACTCCTCATATTGGGTCTAGAACTCATGAAAATATTGTCAGGCAAGGTACTTATGCAGTGCAAAATTTAATTAAAAGCATTAATGAGTATAAACAAAATTAAAATAGCAATATTTGATTTTGATGGAGTTATTTGTGATTCTGTTTCTGTAAAAACAAACGCTTTTTTAGAGCTTTATAAAGATCTCGATCAAAAAAAATTAGAAATAGTTAAAACATATCATTTAGATAATGGAGGTATTTCTAGATATGAAAAAATAAAATATTTTGAAAAGCTTTTTTTTAATAAAACTATAAGTGAAGAAAAGCTTAAATCAATGGCCAATTATTTTTCAAATTTAGTAGTTCAAAAAGTCGTAGAATCTAAGTTTTTACCTGGTGTTATTAATTTTATTAAAACCTGTAAAAAAAATGATATTTTAACATTTATTTGTACTGGCACACCTCATACTGAAATTTTAGATATAACTAAGAAACAAGGAATTTCTATATTATTTGATGGCATTTATGGATCTCCTTTATCAAAACAAGCCATCATAAAAAAAATAATTAAAAAATATAAAATTCTGAATTCAGAATGTATTTTTTTTGGTGATGCCATGACTGATTATAATGCTGCAAACGATACAGGAATACTTTTTTACGGAATAAAAAATAGTGATACAGAATTTCCTGCTAATACAAAACTTATTCCCCACTTTAAGAATTTTTTAATTAATATTAATGAGTTCCATTAAAAAAGATTTTTTATATAAATTATCAACTGGAATTATAAGAATACCAGCCAATTTTT
>MDSW01109655.1_pt1 | contig 15358 bp, 7 predicted proteins | sample 811171 | NCBI WGS metagenome assembly MDSW01 (sample SAMN05326641, study PRJNA326480) | marine metagenome | isolation source: seawater | place: Atlantic Ocean: North West | collected 2012 | reverse complement strand
CGGGCGGGTTCGTTCGCGCGCGCGCGGGGGGCGGGGGCGCGCGGAGGAACGCGCGGAAGCGGCGCGCGGACGAGGGAGGGGACGAGTGAGAGGCGGAGGCGGGGACGGCGCGAGGGGACGACGATGCGTGTTCTCGTCGATGGACTGATGCACCCGGGGCATTATTTTAAAGCCAATCTTCGCGAGTCCAATCACCGACGGCGCTGACGCGGTCGTCGTCATCCTGACTGAGCGCCGGCTTTTCCCCGTCGTCGAGCGGGTTCGTTCCTCGCCTCTGCGCCCCCCCGCGCTCCGCGCGCCGCGCCGCACACCCGCCCGCGCGCTCGAGGTCGTCTCCTCGCACGCACGCACAGTTCGCGCCGCGCGGTCTCGCCTCGCGCCGCCCCCCCGGTCGTTCTCCGGATCCCCCTCGGTCGCGTCTCCTCTCGACGATGGCGTCCACGACGATCTGCGCGGGGACGCTCGCGCGCCCCGGCCTCGCCCGGGGCACCGCCTCCCGGGGCCGCGCGCCCGCCTCCGCGCCCGCGCGCGCGAAATCCGCGGCGATGTCCGGCCTGTCCGGCGCCGCTCCGGCGTTTTTCGGCGCGAAGCCCGCGAAGCTCGGCGCCGGGATCGCGTCCGCGGCCCCCCCCGGCCGCGCGCGGGGCGGCGGTGCGGGGAGCCGGAGCGTGGCCACGATGGGCCTCTTCGGCCTCGGGCTCCCCGAGCTGGTGGTCATCGGCGGCGTCGCCGCGGTCCTCTTCGGACCGAGCAAGCTCCCCGAGCTCGGCAAGAGCCTCGGCAAGACGGTGAAGAGCTTCCAGGCGGCCGCGAACGTACGCAGCCGGCGCCGCGAGCGGCCGAATCCCCCCCGATCCCGATCCCATCGCCATGCGCCCGCCCCCGGTGTTTGTCCCGGAAAGAAAAGAAAACCTCCCTCCCCCGGGGACGACCCACGAGCGTTCAACGACCCCGCCCGTCTGTATTTACGTGAGCGAATTTTAGGAATGAACATCCACGCGCCGACTGAAAAAGTCCTCCTCCCCTCCCCCTTCCCTCCGTTCGACGATCGCAGGAGTTTCAGGAGGAGCTCAAGGAAGGCAAGGACGAGGAGGGCGACGCGGCGCCCAAGCAGATCGAAGACGGCGAAGAGAAGAAGAAGGAGTGATGACCTTCGGGCGCGGCGCGTCGCGCGACGCCCGAGACGCGGCGTCGAACGACGCCGTTTATGTGCGCGTCTCGACGTACTTTCGAAGACTATTAAATGAAACGCTCCGAGAGTCACCTCGCCTCACGCGGCGCACGCGCTCGACCCCCCCTCTCATCATCGCCTCGCCCTCTCCCCCGCGGCCTTCGCCTTCGCCTTGGCCTTCCGCGCCGCCACCGCCGGGCGTTTCGCGCCCCCCCGCGGCGCCGCCGCCTTGGAGGCGCGCTTATTGCCCGCGGCGCCGCTTCGCCCCGGACCCGGCCCCCCCTCGTGCGCCGTCTTGGCCCTCTTCCCCCCCGGCCGCGACCGCGCGCCCTCCCAGTCGTCCAGTTTCAGCCTCCGCGCCGCGCCCGTGGGCTCGCCGCTCGCTCGCCCCTCGCCGCTCCCGCCGGATCGCCGCGCGCGCCGCTCGGCGTCCCGCTCCCGCGACGACGACGCATCGACGCGCCGCTTGACCCGCGTCACTCGAACCGCCCTCGGCGCCAACGCGTCGTCGCCCCCGTCCCCGCCTCCGTCCCCGTCGTCGCCCTTTGTTGCCTTCGGGCCGCCGCCGCCGCCCTTCGTCTTCATCTTCGCGCCGTCCAGAAGCAGACCCGTCCTCGCGTGCTTGGCCTCGCGGAAGAGCACGAACGCGATGCCCTTGCCCGCGTTGGTGGCCCGGTCGCGGACGACCCGCACCGCCTCCACCGCGCGTTTGAGTTCTTTGTACTCTTTGCATTCGGCGAAGAACGCGATGACGTCCTCCTCGTCCGCGTCGTACGGGAGGTTCCCGAGGAATAGCGCGCGCGTGTGGTCGTACGCGACGTCGCCCGAGAGGGAAGTTCTGTCGTTTCCGCCGCTCTGTTCGTCGACTCCGCGTCCTTTCGATCGCGTCGAGGGTCGCGTCGCGGCGTTGGCGACGAGATGGCGCCCGTCGATTTTTTTCATGTTGATCGCCGCGATGGCGTCGGCGACGGATCGCGCGTCGGCGAAGACGACGTACGCGTGGGCGCTCGTCGCGTGCGCCGCGAGGGCGCCGGTGATGACCTTGCCGCCGCGGGGCATCTTGCCCTCGGCCGCGACCGGGACGGAGCGCAGGCGCACGGACTCGACCGCGCCGAAGGGGGCGACTAAAGAGCGGATCTTCTTCGGCTTGAGGGTCAGGGGGACGTTCCCGAGGAACAGCGTGCGCTCCAACGCGGCGTCGTCGGAGGGATCGGCGGAGGGATCGTCGGCGGGACGCTTCTTCGTCTTAGTCTTCTTCTCCGAGGGCGCCTTCGAGGAGGAGGAGGGCGCCTTCGAGGGAAGCGCCGACTTCCGAGGAAGGGCATCGTTCGCGTCGTCGGGCTCGTCGTCGGATCCGCGGGATCCTCGGCCGCCGCCCTGAAGCACCGCCGCCGCCGCCTCGTATGCCTCCTCCACGCTCGCGCGCTCCTCGCGGCGCTGCCTCGCGGCGGACGCGGAGGCGTCCGCGCGCGATGAGCGCTTCGATCGCTTCTTCGCGCGGGCGGGGTCGTCGTCCTCGGAGTCGTCGCCCGAGGCGGAGTCCGAGTCGCGCGCGTCGGGGCCCGCGCGCGCCCCGCGCGCGGGGCCGCGCGCGGGGCCGCGACCCGAACCCGCGCGGAGCGCGGCGAGGTGCGCGGTCGCGGGCGGGGGGGCCGCGGGGCGGGACGCCGCGAACGCGCTCGTCGAGGAGAAGAGCGCCCCGCCAGTGTCCTTCTCGCCGATGACGGCGTCGAAGATGCCCATGACGAAGGCGCGGGGGGGGTGTGGGGGGTGGGGGACGGGGCGGGCGGCGCCGACGAAATCGGACGAGACCGAGACGCCTCGTCACAGACGTCGCGATGATCGCGTCGGCCCGCCGGTGATGATGAAACGCGGATATTGTCAAGTCTGCGTTAGCGCGTCCGATCGGTGACCCCGTCCACGACGCGCGGCGTCGTCGCGGCGGGCCGTCTTCCCTCGCGCACACTTTCGTCGCGCCTTCGGGGCCGCACACCACCTCGCCGCCATGCGCGCGGCCGCGGCGACCGCGCTTCGCTGAGCCGCGCCGCGTCGCGCCGCGCCCGAGTCCTCGTCCGGGACCGTCGCCCCTCGCCGCGCGCGCGCACGCCGCCGACTCGGTGAGATATTTTCGTTCGGGCGCTCCGCCCACCCCCGAGCGCCATGTCGTCCCCCCCCTCCTCCCCGCCCGGCGGCGACCTCGCGGACTTCAAGCGCGAGTGCGAGGGCCTCGTCCGCGAGTATTTCACCCACGGCGTCCTGGACGACGTCGAGACGAGCCTCCGCGAGCTCCTCGGCCGTCCCGGCTGGACGATGCGCTCGCGGCACCGAGCGCACCAGGGCGGCGGGTCTTCTGCTTCGCCGCTCTCGCGCCTCGCCCCCGCGGAAACCCCGGCTCCCGCGCTCGGCGCGAACACGCTCGAGCCCATGGTCGTGAAGCGCTGCGTCGTCGCCGCGCTGGACCGCGGGGCGCGCGAGCGGGAGATGGCGGCGCAGCTTCTCCGCGCGCTCGCGTCGCACGGGGTGGTCTCTCGCCCGCGCCGCGAAGCCGGCTTCGACCTCCTCCTCGCCGAGCTCGAGTCCCTCGCCGTGGACGTCCCCAGCGCCCCCGACGAGCTCACCGCGTTCCTCGCGCGCGCGGTCGTCGACGGCGTCGTCTCCGAGGAGTTTTTGGACGAGTGCGCGGACGCCGCCGGGTTGGACGATCAAGCGCGCGCGTGCGCCGTCGCCGCGCGGGGCGCGATTCGCGCCCCCGGCGCGGCGGCGCGCGTCGCGAACCAGTGGGGCGGGCCCGAGGGCGGGCGCTCGGCGGACGCGGCGCGGCGCGAGATGTCGCTCCTGATCCGCGAGTACGTCGCGAGCCGGGACGCGCGCGAGGCGAGCCGCCGACTCGCCGAGCTCCACGTGCCCTTTTACCACCACGAGCTCGTGCGCGCGACGCTCGCGCTCGCCGTCGAGGAGGCGAGGAGGGAACCTAGGACCGCGAAACGGTGCGTGGAACTGCTGGGGTACCTCGGCGCCACCGGCGCGGTCTCGGGGACGCAGTTCGCCAAGGGGTTCGCGCGCGTCGCCGTGGAGTTGCGCGAGCTCGAGCTGGACTGTCCGGGCGCGAGGGACGAGTTCCAAACGCTCGTCCGCGAGGCGAGGTCCAGGGGGCTCCTCCCCGCGGGACTCTCGGCGTGGGCCAGCGTCAAGAGTGTCGCCGGGGGAGGAGGAGGTTCGGGTTCGGGTTTCGGGAATGGGGTTGAAAGGGGTGAAAGGGGGGGTTTGATAGGAGTCCCGGGGGGCGGTGAAGGCGGCGCGAACAAGAGCGGCGCGCCGTCCCACTCGGGGCTTCGCGGGCATCTCGTCAGGCTGGACTCGGCACCCGATCTCATCGCGCTCGCGAGGACTCTCGGAGACGTCGCCCCCCCGGAGAAGAAGGCGAACGCCGCGAGACCGACGCAGATGAGGTCGCCGTCGCGCATGAGCCCCGCGAAGCAGCAGCACCGAGGAGCGGCGGCGAGGGAGGAGGGGATTGAGGGAGCGGCGACGCCCGCTGAGGGAGCGGCGACACCCGCCTCGGGACCCGGACCCGCCGCCGACGAGGGGGTTGAGAGGAGGCAAAAAAAGAACTCCGACGCCGACGCGGAACGGAACCCGCGTCTTCCCGCTTCGGGCTCGGCCGCCGTACTCTCGGCGCTTCCGACGCGCGTCAGCCGGTCCGACCGCGTGGACGCGAACTGGTCCGGGCTCCGCGCGCCGAGGCGGAAGACGCGGGACGCGGGCGCGACGCACGCCTTCTCGGGGTCGGATTCCGACGCCGCGACGCGAGCGCGCCCCAAAAACCCGCTTCCCCCGACGCTCATCCTTCCCACGGACGATTCGGGCGGAGGCGGAGCCGGGACCCACTCGCGCGCGAAACCCCCGGGTGGGTCCCGGCGCTTCCTTTTCGGCGCGAGCGGCGCGAGCGGCGGCGTCGGAGGGGCGCACCACCCCCTCCTCGGGAAGAGCGCGTGGAAGGCTCGGTTCCAACCGGCGCCGATTCGATGTTCCGGCGAGGACGCGTTCGCGCGCAAATCCGACGCGGCGCTCCGCGCGGTTCGCGCTTTGCGGCGCGGCCTTCGAAGCGCTCCCGCGGGGCTCCACCAGCTCGACACCTCCGCGCACGTGCTGAGCGTCGGGCGCGTGCACACGCACAGACCGTTCGCGGCGGAGTACGACGTCGGCGAAGCCATCGGCACGGGCGGCTTCGCCGTCGTTCGAAAGGCGACCCGAAAGGCCACGGGGGAGGTGTTCGCGGTCAAGACGCTCAGGGTGAAGGGAGACTCCCGCCAAAAAGGCGGACGCCCGGACGCCGCCGAGGCTTCCGAAGCCTCGGACGAAGCCTCGGACGCCTTGGACTCGGACTCGGACTCGGACTCGTCCGGGGGCGGCGGCTCCTCGGACGGGTCCCCCGCGTCGTCGCGTCGCCTGGCGGCGATGTCGATGTCCGAGATGACGAACGAGCTCGTGATGATGCAGCAGCTCTCGGGCCACCCGAACATCGTCACCGTCAAGGAGTTCTTCACCGAGGACGCGGAGGGCCACGCGACGTCCGGCATGGCGTCCGGGGCCCCCGCGGCGCGCGGCGCGTCGTCTTCCTCCGGTGCTGCCCCCGGCGGCGTGAACGGCGGCGGCGGCGGCGGCGGCGTGGTGCACGTGGTGATGGAGCTTCTGGAGGGGCCCGAGCTCGTGGACGCCGTCGCCGCCGACGGCGGGTACTCCGAGTCGGACGCCAAGATCGTCATGCGCAGCATGCTCGACGCCATCGCGTTCATGCACGCGCGCGGGGTGGTGCACCGCGACCTCAAGCTCGAGAACCTTGTGCTCGCTCGGTCCGGCGACGTGAGCAGCGTCACGCTCGTGGATTTCGGGTTGGCTAAGGCGCTGACGGCGCGGGAGCGCGCCGAGAACGTGTGCGGGACGTTGGCGTACGTCGCGCCCGAGGCGCTCGTCGCGGGACAGTACGGCCGGGGCGTCGACGTGTGGGCGCTCGGCGTCGCCATGCACGCGCTGCTCACGGGAACGTGGCCCTTCGACGACGAGGACGAGGACGCACTCATGGACCAGATCATCGAGTGCGACCTCGACCGAGACATCTTCAAGACGACGGGGAAAGACGAGGAAAAAAACGCGTCCGACGAGGAGGGACGCGCTTCGTCCGACTCGGAGTCGTCGGATGAGGACCCCTGGGAGTGGATCTCCGAGGAGGCGAAGGATTTACTCCGCGGCCTTTTGGAGCCGAACCCTAAGCACCGCCTGACCGCGGCGCAGGCCCTGGAGCACGCGTGGTTCACCGGGCGCCCGTCGGCGACGTCTCGCCGCCTCCACCACGTGCACGCGCGCCTCGACGCGCTCGCGGCGAGCTCGAGGCAGCACCCCGAGCGCCGGTTCCGACCGGGCGCGTCGCTCGCCGTCGCCGGGGAGCCGAGCGAGGAGGTCTTCATGATCACATCGGGGTGGTGCGAGGCGACGAGGCGGGCGGCGGGCGCCTTCTCGGGGGACGACGCGCACGAGCTCGTCGGGCAGAGGCGCGCGGGGAACCTCGTCGGGGAGACGGAGGAGGCGGCCGGCGCGGGAGAGACGACGAGCGCGGAGAGGGGCGGCGGCGACGCGTCGTTTCCGGTTTCGAAACTCACCGTGACGGCCAAGACGGAGGTTCGCGCGTTGGTGTTCGCGCGGTCGGACGTGCGGTGGGCGACCGGGCACGACTACAGGCTCAGCGACGAGTTCGAGGCGGCGCTCAGGCGGCGGCGGCGGATCGTCGTGAAGCAGTCGCGGCTGGCGGCGCGAGCGGAGCGCGCCGCGAGGGAACATGCGCCTCTCTTCGGAGACGCCGACGCGTTCCCGGGCGCGTCCGGGTCGGGGAGACGAGCCACGAGCGAAATCATAAAGAGATGAAGAGTAGTTTATAGACTACTATCGCGCTAGCTCTAGTAGTATCGGCTCGTCTGTCATCTTTTTTTTCACGCTGTATAGTCTACGGACTACTCCGGGATACACACGCTCTCTCGTCGCTCGTCGTCGTCTCACAGCGCGTACGCGCCGGCGGCTCTCGCTTGGGCGGCGGCGCCTAAGAATCGCTTCGCCTCCGTTCCGGTGACGACCTTCTCGACGGCGCTGAGGTACTCCCCCTCGCCGACGCCCTTTTTCCTCCGCCTGATGGCGAACATCCCCGCCTCCCTGACGACGCACGCGATGTCCGCGCCCGTGCACCCTCGGCAGAGCCTCGCGAGGAGCTCGAGGCGCACGCCCGGTTCGTTGGCGGCGCGACCGGCGGCGGCGCGAAAAATCGCGCACCGACCCGCGAAATCCGGGAGCCCGAACTCGATCACCCGGTCGACCCTGCCGGGACGCATCAGCGCCGGGTCGAGGCTCTCGGCGCGGTTCGTCGCCATCAGGGTCTTGACGTTGCCCGTTTTTGTGGACGACCCGCCGTCGAACCCGTCGAGCTGGTTCAGGAACTCGAGTAACGTCCTGTTCGCCTCCAAGTCCTCGCCCTCACCCTCGCCTCCGAGTCGCGTCGCGGCGAACGCGTCCACCTCGTCGAAGAACAACACGCACGCCCTCTTACTCCTGGCCAGGGCGAAGATCTCGCGGATCAGGTGCGCGCCCTGGCCGATGTACCGGCGGCTGAGTTCCGAGCCGGTGACCTTCACGAACGTCGCCGCGACGGCGCCGGCGACGGCTCTCGCGCACAGCGTCTTTCCGCACCCGGGGGGCCCCGAGAAGAGCACGCCTTTTGGCGGCTCCACGCCGAGCCTCGCGAACCGTTCCGGGTGGGTGAAGGGGAGTTCGACCACCTCTCGAATCCGTTCGATCTGGTCGTCGCACCCGCCGATGTCTGCGAACGTCGTCTCGGGGCGGTCGACCACCTCCATCGCGCCGACGCACGCGTCGAGTCTGACGGGCAGCGGCGTCCTGATCGCGAGCTTCGCGCGGTCCAGGCCGACCCTCTGGCCCTCGGAGACGTCCACGGGGGAGAGGGTCTCGTGAAGGCCGACGACGTACTTGGCGTCGTTCGGGACGTTCACGACGTAGCGGTGACGAGGAGGGCGGCGGGGGGCGGGCGGCGACGGCGCGCCGACGGGGTCGTCGTCCGGAGGGAGGGCGTACGGGTCACACTCCGCCTCCGCGTCGGTGGGGAGCGCCCTCGTCACCTCGCCGACGACGAGCGAGGCGTCGGACTCGTCCGCCAGCGCCGCGACGTCCGAGGCGAGGTCCCAGAGCTCGGGCGGGAGCAGGCCGGTGTCGCTGGGGGTCACCCCGCGCAGGCGCGAGACGCGCTCGGCGAGCGCCGCGATGTCGCGCTCGACGCGCGCGACGCGCGAGGCGTACGGCGAGTGCTTCGAGCGATAGCGCTCGATGAACCCCACCTCCTCCTCCGTGAGCGGCGCCGGGGTGGACGACATGGAGGAGCGGACGACGACGGGGGAAAAAGGGGGAGAGGAGGCCGCGCCGCGCGAGGGGGTCGCGCGGCGCGCGAACGAAAGCGCCGCGAGGCGCGCCGAGCGGAAACGCCGGGAACCACGAGCGCGACGCGCGCCAGCCACTCTTGGACGACGCGGCGGGAGGGAGGGGGGGTTTAGAAAAAGAGTTTTTTTTACTTTCGAAAGTAAATGTGTACTACTGGGAGAAAAAACGTTCACGCTCGTTCCTCCTCGAACCCCTTCGCGCTCCGCTTCCCCCGGGCAAGGTCCCACGCCCGTCCCCCCTCGCCCGTCACCGCACGTACTGCCGCGGCGGCGGCGCGTCCGGGATGGCGCCCAGCTCGAACCGGTCCGCGGCCCACGCCGAGGCCGCGCCGTCGTCCGCCCCGAAGACGTCGGGCTGCGTCGTCGGCGGCGCCGCCGAAGACAAAGACGAGCCGCCAAACGACGATGACGAGCCGCCAAACGACGAAGACGCGCCGCCGCCAAATGCGCCGCCGCCGGGCGCCACACCAGCCCCACCACCGCCATCGAACGCTTGCCCGCCGCCGCCGAACGCGCCGCCGCCGCCGCCGCCGCCAAACGCGCCGCCGCCGCCGAACCCGCCGCCGCCGCCGAACCCGCCGCCGCCTCCTCCTCCGAGCGCGCCACCGCCGCCGCCGCCGCCGCCGCCGAACGCCCCCGCGCCCCCCGCGCCGCCACCGCCGAACGCTCCTCCTCCGCCGCCGAACGCCCCTCCTCCACTTCCGCCGAAGGCCCCGCCGCCGCCGCCGCCGCCGAAGGCGCCGCCGCCTCCTCCGAGCGCGTGCCCGCCGCCGCCGCCGCCAACGCCGCCGCCGCCGCCGAAGGCCCCCGCCCCCCCTTCGGCGCCGCCGCCGAAGGCGCCTCCTCCTCCGCCGCCGAACGCCGCTCCTCCGCCCGCGCCGAGATCGATCGGGTGGGCACCCCCCCCCGGCCCCGGGGGGGGCGCGGCGACGGCGACGGGTCGCGCGCCGCTCACGACGCGGGAGAGCCCCGCGGGCGCCATCGTCCCCGCGGCTTGCATGTCGAGGACCTGTCGGAGCTGCGCGGCGGGGAACCCGAGGATGCTTCGGATGTCATTCTCCTTCCCCCGGGCGAACTCGTTCACCTCCGCGTCGACCGCGCGCGGGTCCCCGCCCGCGCGCGCGGTGGCGTACGCGACCCACCGCACCTCCTCGACCGCGGAGTCTCCGCCGAGGAGGTTCGGTTCGTCGCCCCGCGGGGCGTAGCACGACAGGGGCCACATCGTCGGCCGCTCCCTCTGCAGGTCCTCGCGGAGCAGGTCGCGCGCGGGCCTGTCCGATCCCGCGCCGCCTCGCCCGCCGCGGCCGCCTCGCCCGCCGCGACCGCCGCCGCCTCGGCCGCCTTGGGTACCCCCGCGACCGCCGCCGCCGTGCTGGTGCTGCGTCTGGTGGTGGTGGGGCTGCTGCCCGGCCCAGCCGCCGCCGCCCTGGTGGTGCCCGAACCCGCCGCCCCCGTACCCGCCGTGCTGTTGGTTCAGCGCCGCGTACGGGTTCTGATGGCCGCCGCGACCGCGGCCGCCGCCGCCGCCGCCGCCGTAGTTCTGGCCGTACCCCTGATTCTGATTGAAGTTATGGTTCCCGCCCTGGCCGCCGCCGCGCCCGCGCCCGCGCCCGCGGCCGCGCCCGCGGCCGCCCGAACCCATGGCGCGCGAGAGAGAGTGCGCAGATTCGGACCGCCGGGGGGGCGGGTCGTGGCTTGATGATCACGCGTCGAACTTCTTGAACACCAGCACACATTTGCTTGTTCATCGTCGTGCGCGACACGGTGACACCCCGCTCGTCCTCGTTCGTGGAACCACTCGCCTGGCGCCCCGCGCGGGTCATGCCGGTGCCGTCGCTCCTGCGGCTGGCCGGGGACGCGGTCGCCGAGCTCCTCCTGGCCGGGGACCCGCGCGTGGTCGCGGCGGTGGGCGATCTCCACCGCGACGTCGCGGAGTCCGTCGCGCTCGCGTACTTCGCCCTGAAGCTGACGCGCGACGACGACGCGGCACCATCGCCCGCCTCGTCCCGCCCCGCGCTCGACCTCCCGCTCCCGACGAGCTCGTGCCACCTCCCCGCCCTCCGCGCGCTCGCGGAATCCGACGCGCTGAGCCCGACGACGCTCGCGCTCGCGCGCTCGACGCGCACGCTCTCGCGCTCGGGCCTCTCCTTCCTCCACCTCGCCGGCCACTCCCTGCGGCGCCTCGCCGTCGTCGACTGCGAGTGGCTCGCGAATCTCGATTTCGTCCGGCGCCTCCCCGCGCTCGCGGCGCTCGACCTGTCCGGGTGCGTCGCCCTCCCCTCCGAGGCCCTCGCCGCGCTCGCCGTGGAAGACGACGACGAGGAGGGTCCTTCTTCCTCCGCGCGCGCGTCGGTGACGCGCGCCTCCGGGCGAAGAAAATCGGCGCGCGTCGCGCGGCGACGAGGCGGCGCCGAACGAGAAGGAGAATTAAAAAACAAAACCGGCGGCGCCGCGCCCCCTCGGCTCGCGTCTCTGACCCTCGCGGGATGCGCGTCTCTGACCGACGCGATCGGCGCGCACCTCGCGCGCTTACCCGCGTCGCTGCGGCGCCTCGACCTCACCGGGTGTCGCCGCGTCGGGAACCTCTTCGTCGACACCGCGACGTACGAACACAGGCTCGCCGAGTGGAGAGGGAAGCGCGCGCGAGGCGTCGTCGTCGCCGCGCGAGGCGGGTCTCCTTCGGCGGGGCGCGATTCCTTCAAGGGGCATCCGAACGACGAACCCGCCGAAAAACCACCCGCGCGGGACGCGCCCGAATCACCGCCGGCTCGACCCGCTCGCGGCTTGGGCGGGCTCGAGACGCTTCTGCTCGGGGGCACGCGCGTCGGCGACGTCGGCGCGGCGCAGCTCGCGTCGCTGCCGAGGCTTCGGGCGTGCGACGCGCGAGCGTGCGCCGGCGTCGGGGGAGCGGGCATCGACGCGCTGGAGGCGGCGGGGATCATCACAACGTCCTCTCGTCGTTCAGCGGCGCGGGAGGAATCATCGGAATCCTCTCTCGTCGGCGGCGGTGGGGCGCCTTCGCCCGACGACCCCCTCGAGGATGATGCGTCCTCGCCCGGGTGCGCGCGTTCGCGTTCGGCGGCGCTCGCGACGGAGGGGTGGACGGCGTTTTTGCGCGCGGTTCGCGAGGAGGAGGAGGCGGGGTTCGCGGCGTTCGAGGCGAGGGAGGCGGCGAGGATCGCGGCGGAGCGCGCGGCGGAGGCGGAGGTGTTCGCCGTGGCGGAGAGGATGTGGCGCGCGAGCCCGGCGGGCGCCGTCGGAGGACCCTTCCCGATCCAAAGGGAAGACCTATAAAAGGACCCAAGGGGCGCCAAGCTTTTGGAAACCCGACCCGGTCGCGACGGCGACGCGTCGTCGGCTCTCGATGGACTTTTTCGTCGTAGATACTCTAGCTATAGCTAGGACTATATAGAGAGTCTACTAGTAGACAGAGTCACAACACATCGCTCTACTCGCTTTCATCCCCGCCGTGGTCCCGCTTGCGCTTCTTCTCCCTTTTCTTCTTCTCCCTTCTCTCGCCTCGCCCCCTCTCGGGTTCGCGGCGGGTCGGTTTTTTTTCCTCATTATTATCCTTCTTCTTGGCGAAGACGTGCACGACGCAGCTCCCGCCGCCCGTCTTCCTGTGCGCCGCGTGCAGCTCTGCGGCGGGCACCTCCTCCCGGTGAAACGCCTCCGCGGTCGCCTCCTCGAAGAACCGCGTCTCCGCCAGCGGGTGGTTCACCGGGTACCGCCGGACGTTACCGACCAACACCAGCGTCTTCGCGTCGGACAAATCGGACAGCGTCCGCACGAGGCGTCTCCACTTTTCGGGGTCGTTGCCGTAGACGACGTCCGACGCCAGGACGACGTCGGGGGCGCGCGCGAGACCGAGCGCCGCGAGGGGGTCGGGGTCGCCCCACGCGAGCTTCGCGACGCGAGGAGGAGGACCGGGACCGAGCGCGTTCGAGGCGACGTTCTCGCGGAGAAGCGCCAAGACGTCGTCGTCGCCTGCGGAAACAAAAGCGGGGAAGGGGGACGGGTCGGGCGTCACTCGAGGGAGAAGAGGGAGAAGAGGGTCCGGCGCGAAGCCGCCGCGGGAGGGTGTCCGAGAGGTACTATCAGAGGTGCGCTCATGGCCCATGGGCGAGCGTTGTCAGCGAATCTCTCGATGTCTTATCTTCGCCCCTTCAGAAACTCCAAGGACACGGGGAAGAGGTCCAGTGGAGTGATTAACAAAGGCGTTCCGGGTTCCTTCGCGGAGAAAAGACCAAACCGAGTAGTATACCGAGTACCGAAACCGAAAGACCGAAAGACGTAAAGACCGAAAGACGCGAACGACCGAGACCGAAAACCCGCGGCCCAAAAACTCGCTCTCGTACCGTCCGTGGCGATGACTTCCGCGCCGAGCCTGCTCGCGACGATGCTCGGCAGGCCGAGCCCCGCGCCGAGCTCGACGACGACCTTCCCCCGCCACCCCCCCCCGGGCCCCCACCCTGAGGAGGGCCCCGCGGAGCACCTACCCCCCCGCCGGCTCACCCACTCGGCGAGGACGAACGCGCCCTCCCACAGCGCGACGCCCGTGTTCCCGCGCCCGAACCCGCCGCAGCTGTCGTCCACGCGCGCCTCGTTCTTACGCGCGTCCGCGCGGAAACTCTCGGGCGTCGCGGAGATCAACGACACGCGAGCGATCCGGTCGTCCGCCGAGGTCGCCGCTCCTCCGCCCGCGCCGAGATCGATCGGGTCGTCCGCCTCGGTCGATTTCGCGGCGGAAGCTTCCGCCTGCGCCAGCGCGGGAAACCGGAGCTCGACGCGCCTGCGCTCGCGCAGCGCCGCGGCGAGCTTCGCGTCCTCGGCGCCCATGCGGCCGAACGCGCCGAGGAACTTGAGAAGCGCCTGCGCGTTGAACGTTCCTCGCCGGAGATTTTCGCGCGCCGCCTTGGCGACGCGTCTGAGCAGGTTCGGTTTCGCGGCGGCGTCGACGCCGAGCGCGTCCAAGCCGTGCGCGAAATCGCTCAGGTCGCGGCCGGCGAAGTCGCCGAGCGTCGCGCGCGCCTCCTTCGCGCACGCGTCGAGGAGCCTCGCGTCGTCGCCGCGCCCGAGCATCCCGTGCGACCAGACGATCGTCGCCAGTTCCCGAGGCGCGAAAGACGACGACGAGTTCCCGACGCGCGAATCATTCGAGGAGGCGTCGGAGGAGGCTCCGGTGGTTCTTTCGCGTCGCCTCGCGCGCCGCGACGCGCGGACCCTGCGCCTCGCCGCCGCGCTCAGGGCGTCGAACGCCGCCGTCTCCGCGCGCCACTCGAGTTTCGCCAGAGCCCAGAACGCGTTGGCGAGATCGCGAGCCTCGTGAGGAACAACCCTCGTCGTCGTCGTCGTCCCCCCCCCGCCGTGAGGGGATTCCGCCGACAAAGGGACATCCTTCCCGAACGTCGCCGCGACCGCGTTAGCCAGCGCCTTCGCGTCTGCGACCGAGAGCGTGAGCCCCGACGCCGCCAACGCGCGAAGCCCCGTCGCGAGCTGCCTGGGCGTCGCAGAAGACGCCGCGCGCGCGAACGCGGACGCCAAGGCGTCGAGCGTCGACGCGCCCAGGGACGATCGCGAGCGGCGCGCCGCGGAGGCCGACGAGATTCCCGCCGCCGCCGTTTCTTCTTCGTCGCGCGTCGCGTTCGTTTTCGTCTCCTCCGACGCTCCGATGCTCCGATGCTCCTCCGCCGTCTCCGTCTCCGCGAGCGCCCAGAGCGCCATCGCGAGCTCCTGCGCGTTCATCCGCCCCGCGGCGTCGCGGAGGGCGCGGTGCATCGCGGGCGGGAATAACGCCTCCACGCCGAGCGTTTTACCCACCTTCGCCGACGCCCACGCCGCGTTCGCCGCGTGGCGCGGCTCGAACCCGCGCGATGCGTGCCACCCCGGCGTCACCGGCCCCGACGCGCCCAGGAGCGCCCGGGCCGCTCGTCGCGCGGCGTCGCGCAGAGACGCCCCCTCCCTCGAGGGTTCGAACCCGGTACCGCCGCGCTCGCGCGAGCGGTCCCTATCGTCACCGTCGCGCCCGTCTTTATCGTCCTTTTCGTCCTCGTCCTCGTCCTCCTCCTCGCACGTCTTGGCGACGGCCCAGGCGGCGTTGGCCACCTCCTGGGGGTTCAACTCGCGCGCCCGCCGCGCCAGCTGCGCGAACACCGCGACGAGCGCCGCGCGAGCGTTCGCGTTCGCGTTCGCGCGCTCGAGGGCGTCGAGCTTCGCGCCCATCGTCGCGAGGCTCCAAGCAGCGTTGGAGATGCCCTGGGGGGTCCAGGCGGCGGCGGCGGCGGCGCGGGGGCCGCGCGTCGTCTCCGAGGCGGAGGCATCGTCGGCGAGGCTCCGCGCGATGGCGTCGCAGAGGGTCCGGACGAGGGGGCGGTCGAGTCGCGCGCCGAGCCTCGCGGCGCCCCACGCCGCGTTCGCGAGCTCCTGCGCGTTGAACTTGTCCGCGTGGATCTGCGACGCGGACTCGACCGCGTCCGCGAGCCGGCGCGTCGCCGCGGACGCCGAGGGTGGGTCCGACGCGGACCCACCGCCGCCGGGGGCGTCGCGAACGTCGCCGCGCGATGCGTCCGACGACGACGCGCGGTGGTCCACGCGGAGGCCGAGCTTGCCGCAGGCGTGCAGGATGCTCGCGAGCTGGCGCGACTCGACGTGGCGGGCGTGGCGCGCGACCAGGGACGCGGCGGCGTCGAGGAGG
>MDSW01093949.1_pt1 | contig 15362 bp, 12 predicted proteins | sample 811171 | NCBI WGS metagenome assembly MDSW01 (sample SAMN05326641, study PRJNA326480) | marine metagenome | isolation source: seawater | place: Atlantic Ocean: North West | collected 2012 | reverse complement strand
TATCCACAATTCACACCACACTGGTCGACCCAATGTCCTGGAGCCACTTCTACAAGTCCCATTTCAATTTTCTCAGCTGTGCACTGATTAGTTGGATTGGTACAGCGTGTTCTAAAAACACACCCAGTCGGTCTCTCTAATGGACTCGGAATATTACCAGGAATCGGCCTCAGGGGTGAGTCTAAGTTATTAATATCGGGCAAGGCAGCAATTAATCCCTTTGTGTAGGGGTGCTTCGGGTTCTTTATTATTTCATTAACTGGACCTTTTTCCAAAACGCACCCTAAATACATTACGGCAATACTGTCTGCTATCTGTGCTATAACCCCCAAATCATGGGTGATGAATATGACACCCATTTTATATTCTTGAATGATATTTTTGATTAAACCAAGCACTTGAGCTTGAATCGTAACGTCAAGTGCGGTTGTAGGTTCATCGGCTAACAAAAGTTTTGGCATCGTGGATAATGCCATGGCAATCATGGCCCTTTGACGCATTCCCCCAGATAATTCAAACGCATATTGATTAAATCTCTGATCTGCGTCCGTTATTCCAACCCTATCGAGCATGTCCAAAGATATAGCTTTTGCTTCCTTTTTTTTAAGCGCCTTATGAATAAGTAATTGTTCAACCATTTGCGTGCCAATCTTTACAGCAGGAGCGAAACTCGCCATTGGTTCTTGAAAAATCATGGAGACTTTACCTCCTCGAATTTTTTTTAAATCATTTTTTGTTTTGAAACTTAGCGTGTTTTCACCCTCTAGAATGATTTTAGACCCTTCTCCATAGAAAGTATTTTTCGGATTAAGTTGCATTATTGATTTAGCTGTCACAGACTTTCCGGAACCTGACTCACCGACGATGCCTAGAACATGTCCCGAGGGCACCGACAACGACAAATTTTCGACCGCGGTTATTCGACCCTCTTCAGTATCAAACTGAACATTCAACTTATCAATGCTTAACAGATTATTTGTCATCTAATTTTATGTGGATCAGTTGCATCTCTCAATCCATCACCTATAAAAACGAAAGTTAAAATTAAAATTACCAAGAATACAACAGGTATAAAATACCATTGATAATTTAAAAGAACATCTGCCTTAGTAGCGTTTTGCAAAAGAACCCCCAGAGAGTTTACTGGTTCTCTCAAACCTAAACCTATAAAGCTCAGCGCAGTTTCTAACAGAAGCATGTAGGGAAACGTTATAATTAAATCGACAATTATGTAGCTTGTAAAACTCGGGAGCAAATGTCTTCCTATGATATGAGTAGATGAGGCCCCGCTCATTTGCGCAGCCAATATATACTCTTGACTCCGTTCCGTGAGAACGTGCGTCCTTACCCGCCTGGCCAGGGTCGGCCATCCAATAAAACCTAGAATAGTTGCTATAAAGAAAAATCGGGTCTCTGAGCTCCAGGTATCTGGAGCAAAAGCTGCTAGGCATAGGAATAAAGGTATCGCTGGGATCGTCCTTACAGCATCAGTAAACATTTGTAGAACACTATCAACCCATCCTCCGTAATAACCAGAGTATCCACCAATGATTAACGCTAAAACGAAAGAGATAAAAACGCCTAAAGTCCCAACAGCAAGAGAAATATATATTGAATATAAAGTTCGAGCAAATATATCCTTTCCCGCCTTATCAGTACCAAAAATATGTATTCCTCCTTCTTCTACACCAAAAAGGTGACGGTCCATTTTAATTCCATCAAATCTGATGTCAAAAGCCTTACCTGGCAAATCAATTTTAAAATCAAAAATTTGATATTCCCAACCTTTAACAAAAAAATAAACATACCGTCTTTTTTCCGTATCCAACTTATAAACCCATCTAAAATTGGTATCAGCACCTCTGTATTTGGTTAGGGTGTGCAGAAAGGGTCTTGCGGATACCCCATTCTCATCCCAAAACATTGGTATTTGAGGGGCTCCATTTTCGTATTGTTTATCTCTTCCTTTTATTGTTGGATCATATGGAGACAAAAAGTCCGCAAACAAACTACATAAAATCATAATAATGAGTATTGACGACGCAACCATCGCGGGCTTGTTCTTAAAAAACCTCGAACGAGCAAGCTGAAATTGCGAAGCTGTGAAATATGCTTCTTTTTCTTTTTGGCTAATTTCCAACCAAGACTCCTTTTCTGATGCGCGGATCAATGATAGCTAATAGCACATCCGTGACAAAATTTATTATTATTATCGACGCGGTTAACAGAAAAATAATTGCCCCCGCTAGTTGCTGGTCGTTAGTACGCGCAAGTGCCTCAATCAATAAGTATCCCGATTCCGTCAAGATCATTATTAAGGCTACGACTGGTAAAAAGCTAAATATTCTGTTCAAATCAAAACCAACTGAATTTATAACTGGACCCATTGAATGCCGCGCTGGATACTTCCACAACAAATTAAACCCCGATACTCCTCGGGCTTTTGCTGCCATGACATATAATTTATCATTCTCATCGAGCATTAAAGCTCTCACCGTTTGAAGAGTAAAGGCTGTAGCATTCCAACCAAGCACGACAATTGGCAACCACGCCCTACTGAGAAAATCGACGAATTTGTCCATTGACCAATCAGCCTTTTCGTATTCTGGTGAAAACAAGCCTGTCATAGTGTCACCGAAATATATTGTCGAGAACAACATAATACAAAGCGCTACCAGAAAACTTGGAAGGGCTAAACCTAGATAACTTATTAGTTTCAATAGTAAGTCGAGGGACTTGTATTCGGTAGTAGCCGAAATGATCCCGACCGGAATAGCAATTATGTAAGAAACAACAAGTGCGGCGGAAGCAATGCCAAGTGAAATCAAAAACCTATCACCAATTAATTCATTAATATTCATTCTAAGGATACAGCTATCACCAAAATCGCCCTTCACAACCACGTTGTACACCCATTCACCAAATCGGATTGTAAAGGGTCTGTCTAAACCCAACCTCTTTTCCTCAGCTCGAATATCCTCAACTGTGATAGAGGAGCCTTGGGTATTTTTAAAAGCTAAGTACCTTTCAGCGCAAGTCCCTGGAACAAGTTCCATCAGAGAAAACACTATTAAACTTACGATAAGCAAGGTTAAAGCCGCAAGGGTAGCTCTTATTACAGTAAATTGGATAAAACTTACCATGCAGATACTCTTTTTAAGGAGACGCTATTACAAGTCGAGAAGGGCAGCAATAAAAAATTGCCGCCCTTCAAAAAAATCTGTTTATCGATTTACTCTGAAATATACCATTGCTGAGGTAGGTACGGGTATGTTCGATAATACTCATAGGATGCTGTTTTAAACTGGGTGAAGTTCTTAAGAGCGTTCCGATGATAAACTGGGTATGGCCCTGCAACAGTACCAATAAACACCAAATTACCTGTCAAGTTTTCAACTAGTCGACCGCCAACCTTGTCAGATTCCGCAGTGCCAGCTGTCAAACTTTGAAAGGTATTAATGTCATCCATCATTTCATAGACCCACTCAGGTGGTTTGACACCGTTTGATCCATCACTATCGACGTACTCTGCCCAAAGCATCCCGGTTCGAAGATTAAAATAATCCCCAAATGGTGGAACAAACTGTTCATTCAGACCTAAGATCAATGGTAGAGGCATACTAACATTCCATGCGGATACGTCTAATTGATTAGACGACTGAGCAGATCTCATTTCATCAGGCGTAACTTCTTTAAAAAGAGTTTTGACGCCCACCGCATTCCAGGAATTGGCCACAAGTTCGACCTCTCCTCCACCAACGCCCTGCGTAGCGAAATCAAAATTTATGACTAGTTGATCACCATTAGAGAGGTCCCTAAAGCCATCTCCATCCTTATCAACGAATCCAATCTCATCTAACATTTTCATGGCCGCTTCAGGGTCATAATCGGTGTAATAGTTAGTCCACTTCTCAGCAAAGCTTGTGACCGGCGCAAAAGCTACGTATTGTTGCGGTTTCCCCATGCCATAATAAATAACATCATTGATTTCGTCCCTATTAATAGCTGACGACATCGCCTGTCTAAACTTTAAGTTGCCAAACAGCTCTCTTTTCCCTAGATCCTCATGGGTTAAGTTAAAAGCTAAATTGGTGAATGAAATGCCAGGCTTTATGTCCACAGTATAATTCCCAGATTCTGAACCGTCCAATAGCTGGGGCACTCCCTCTAGCGATAATGATTGAGCTTTATACTCAACTTCAGAATTAACCAACTTTAACAGCCTAATTTCATTCTCATTAATATAGCGCTCATCCTGATAATCTATATAAGGCAACTGATTACCTGCTGTATCCACCATATGAAAATATGGATTAGCAGCGTACCTCCTACCCTCTGTAGTATCCTCTATAGTAATAAATGCCTCCAGGGCTGGATAAACAGCTGACGGAAGATTTGCCACTTTGTCAGGATTTGCGAGTAACGGAGATGGAGTATCAGTCCAACACGAATTACCATAGTAAGCAGCCAAAACTGCGTACCCATTTTCAAAGCCCGCAGCCTTTGCTGCCGCATCTGCGTTCGCACTTATATCAGGGTGAAACTGACCTAAATGATGCTTCGGCGCAAAACCTTGGCAATAGCTCGTAGCAAAATGAGGTAATAGACCTGGTTTCGGTGACGGCAGATTGAAAACAACAGTTTGAGCGTCTGGCGTATCTACTGTCATTCTTTCGCCACCAACCAATACGTAATCATAGGGTTTTTCCCTGATGTTTGAATCTAGCATTAGGTTATCATACCAGAACTTGACATCAGCAGACGTAAACGGAGCTCCATCGGACCATTTGTGACCTTTTCGTAGATGGAATGTTAACTGGGTAAAATCATCATTCCAATCCCACCCCTTCGCAACGTTGGGAACAATTGTCGTAAGGTCATCTGCGTAACGCACAAAATTAACATGTCGCGTCGATAATAAGTCTGATGTCCCAGCTTCAGTAGCATTCGACAACATCCTAAAAGTACCTCCGTAAGACCCTATCGACTCATATGGTGCGATCACTAATGGTTCCTCAGGCAAACGATCAGCTAGAGCCGACAGGCCTTTATTTCCCACAATTGTTTCATTGATACTCGCAATATTTGGATTCTCATTAAATGAAAGTTTGCAATTCGCTAAACTCTCAAACTCTGACAACTCATATTGTTGAGGAAAGGCGCCACTATTAACACCCTTCGAGTCAGCCATAGTCACGGCAGGGCAGCTTGCAAAAGCTGTTCCACCTGATACGACCAATATAAAGCTAGTTAGAATAATTTTTTTCATTTCTTTCCTCCTGATTGTAGCACCATATTAATCACAAATATATCATCATTGAAAGTGAAACATTTATGACAAATTTGATAGGGACATAACTGATTTCAAACTATTGCAACCATGAACTCAACGGCCTGCTTTGCTAATTAGCGACAACTTTAAAGCCAAACGCCAAAAACATTACTAAATACGCCAAAAACTTTAGATAGCGCTCAAGCTTAAAAAAGTTACAATCGTTTCCAAGTCCAATTATTTTAACAACTGAAAATCTTAATTTTGAAATTACAGTATTTTGTGTTATTAAAACCGGAATGAAATGTATGCTCTAATGGATAGTCATGCCTAGGGATAAGCTAATTACAACAACAATCGGTTCTTTCCCAAAACCACCCTATTTACCGATACGCGACTGGTTTGATGCCGCACGAACAAAAGGTACAATGAATAATCCAGAAACGACATCCGAATTCACCGAGTACATGTTGTCTAAGTCAAAAAGCGATGAACACTTATATCTTAAAGGAGCCGAAGAGGTTATACGTAGCCAGACAGACGCAGGAATAGATATCCCAACTGATGGGGAAGTAAGAAGGGAAAATTATATCCATTATCACTGTCGATATTTGCACGGATTTGATTTTACGAAACTTGAAAACCGCGTGCTTCGTGATGGTGCCTATGAAACAGATCTTCCCGCGATAAGAGGAAAAATTGTCCATTCGGGAATGTTTTACTCCAAGCATGATTTTAAAGCAGCGCAATCTGTCACTCAGAAACCAATAAAGTTCACGCTGCCGGGACCCCTAACTATAATGGATACATCTGCAGACTGTTTTTATGATGATCGTCGTAGCTTAGCGCAAGATCTCGCTGAGACAGTGAACGCAGAAATACTTGCCCTGGTTAAGTCTGGCTGCAGGTATATTCAGGTTGACGAACCATTGTTTGCTCGCAACGTCTCCGATGCAAAAGCTTTTGGTCTAGAAATGATAGAAAGATGTTTTCACGGAGTGCCATCAGAAATAACACGAATCATACACGTCTGCTGTGGTTATCCTGATAGACTCGATGATGAAAATTATAAAAAAGCCGACCCAGATAGTTATCACCAGTTGGCCCCCGATTTAAACTTAATTGACATTGACCAAATATCTATTGAGGATGCGCATTGCTGCAACGAACTGAAATTGTTAGAAATTTTTAGCAAAAAAGTTATCATTTTTGGATCGATCGCTGTTGCTCGAAGCCGTTTGGAGACTGTCGAGGAAGTTGTAGAAAGAATATCAAAAGCGCTAGAGCATATTGATCGCAACCGGCTGATAGTGGCTCCAGATTGCGGTTTAGGCTTCCTTTCAGATGGCCTTGCCTCAGCCAAATTGAAAGTAATGTGTGAAGCGGCAGCCATCTGTTAAAACAAAACAAAAAGCACAGTCAGAGGCTTCCCTAAGTTTTTTACAAAAAAAATCATAAAACTCAGCTAATTTGGCCATGGCATCGAATATGTCTTGACAAAAGTGAAAAACTTCATTGCCTCCGAAACCCCTTCCTTTACACCGTTTCCTGAATCTTTTATGCCTCCAAACGGTGAAAGTTCTATTCTAAACCCGGGCTGTTCCCAGATATTTACAGTGCCAACGTCAAGTTTTTGAATAAACTGGACAGCACGATCAAGCTTATTTGTGCAGACACCAGACGAAAGGCCAAACGAAGTAGAGTTCGAAATTTTTATCACCTTCGAGTCATCATCAGACACTCGAATTATTGGAACAACAGGGCCAAAGGTTTCTTCCACCACTAATTCACAATCAAATGGAACTAAATCAACAACAATAGGAGGCAGTAATGCGCCTTTTCTTCCTGGGTGATAAAGAATTTTCGCTCCTAACTTTTCTGCTTTAAAAACCCGCTCTTCAAACAAGCTGGCTGCTTCGGCACTAACCACGCAGCCAAGCTCCGTAACTGGGTCCATCGGGTCTCCATATTTTATCTTTTTTGCATGCTTTAAAACATACTTTACAAAAATATCTGCGACACTTTCTTGGACTAAGATCCTCTTGATCGCGGTACATCTCTGACCCGAATTGCCAGTTGCTCCTGCAACAGCGATGGCTGCTGCCTTGTTTAAAGCTTCCTCATCCAGATCATTTAAAATAATTAATGGGTCATTTCCACCTAACTCAAGCGCAGTTCGCTTGTATCCAGCGGTTTTAGCAATAAGTTTTCCAACAGCGACACTTCCGGTAAAAGTGATTATTTCAGCGTTTGGATTTGTTACCATTTCTTGACCAATATCTCCTGGCCAACCGGTTACAACTTGGAACATTTGGGGAGGCAAACCAGCAGTATAAAGGATGTCCGCCAAAGAAATCGCAGTTAAAGGTGTTAATTCCGTTGGTTTACATACCATACAGTTATTCGTGGCGATAGACGGTGCTATTTTGTGAGCAACCATATTTAAAGGGTGATTAAACGGCGTTATAGCAGAAATAGATCGGACGGGTTGTCTTAAAGTAAAAATCTTACGCTCTTTCCCGTTGGCGGTAAGATCACATGAAAAAATCTGTCCGTCATCATGTGCAGCTAACTGACCAGCGAAAGAGAATACATCATAGGACCGACCCGTCTCGTAAAGAGCATGCTGGTTGCTGATTCCAAGCTCTAAAGTCAACCAGTATGCAAGTTCTTCTCTTTTATCTTTTATTAGTTCTGCTGTTCTGAATAGTATTTTCTGTCGCTCATAGCGTGTTAAGCTAGGTTCGTAATTTGCGGCGACTTGAAATGCTTCGCGCACATGATCCTCTTGTCCCGCTGGGACCGTGCCAATCACCTCTCCAGTGTAGGGATAGAAAATTTCGATTGTTTCCTTTGTGTAAATTTTTTGTCCGCCGATCCGCATGCCCTCATGCCGAACATTTATTTTTTTCATTTTCAAGGCCCCCGCCAATATGTTGTTGCCCTAGTCGCATAAAAAAACGCATCAAAATTTCGTAACACGGGGGCTGCTGGGATATCAATTTTCTTATTGAGGACAAACGGAACAGACTGTTCAGAAAGTCCCCCATGACTTCGAAGTGGTTCCTTAAGCAACGATAAATCGTGGTCTGATTTAGTGGTCCCAAGTGTCAAATTTGCGTTTGAAACAAGAGTTATATCGCCAATTCTATCTCCAGGAAGTTCATATTTTGATACAGCTTCTTCTCGGGACAGAACCTCAAATATACCTGGTGTATTTCTCAAATCATGAATCACCTTCTCCTGATTTACTTTCTTCAAAAAATAAACTGTTGCAAAAGAACCGAGAGCACCGTGGTGAACTACATAGGGATCCGTGATTGGCAAGATTACTTTGGTCGTTCCCACTTCAAACCATAGATCCAAAACGTCTTGAACAAATAAGATCGCGGGTTCTCCGTTTTCTTTATGTTTTGGTTTCATTCCATGATCGGCTGTAATTAACAACGAAACATTATTCTGAAGAATTTTTCCAACATAACTATCTACCATTGCGTAAAAATCTTTTGCACCCGGTTCCTCTGGAGCAAATTTATGCTGTATAAAATCAGTTGTAGAAAGATACATAAGGTTGGGTTTAAATTCGCTCAAAAGCTTAACCCCTGCAGCAAGCACAAATTCGGAAAGAGCGGCTGAATAAACGTCTGGAACCGCCGACTCAAGCCATGCACTTGCATTTGTAATACCGTTATTAGCCTCCGTTGTGGTGTCTGCCCTCTCAGAAGAAAAGCAAATGGCCGTACCTTGCTGAAAGTTTAAACCTGCGCCCAGCAGCGCCCTTAGTTTATCTTTTGCAGTAACAATAGCCACTCTAGCTCTGGCCTGTTGAAATTCACTGAAAATAGTTGGTGATCTTAAAAAACGGACATCGTTCATCATTACCTCCTCTCCAGTTTCTGGATCAAAGTGATAATTTCCACTTATGCCATGGAAAGAAGGTGGCCGACCAGTAGCGATGGACATATTATTTGGATTAGTGAAAGAAGGCATAGCAGAGAGTGCAGTTCGAACGGTACCGCTTTGTTGCATAGCCTTCAAGTTTGGCATTAAACCCTCAGCAATAGCCACGTCTATGTAATCCGGCTCACTCCCATCTAAACAAATCACGACTGCACTTTGCGTAGGATAAGTATACCTTCTATCGTTTACTTCAACGAACTTTTCCATACTCAATCAACACCTACTTATTTTTAAGTTAGCTAACAAGGGCCTGTTTTGATCCACAAATCAACTTTTCTTTTTCTGCTATGGCCTTAGAAGATGGTCGTGCATCTTTTACGCCCATTTCACTCAATGAAACAGCAACAGCCTCCACTACGCTTGCCATAACACTAGAGTCAATCGAACCGATGCAGCCAATACGAAAACTATCAGCCACCGTTAACTTACCAGGGTAAATTATAAAACCTTTTGATTTCATCAGTTTATAAAACATTCCAAATTCAAAAGCGTCATCATTTGGGCAAAAAAACGTAACTATTATTGGCGACAACCAAGGCTCGGAGAGAAGAGTTTCAAAACCAAGATCGCGCATGCCCTTTAAAAGTATCTTCTTGTTTCGATTGTAGCGCTTGAAACGACCTGACACGCCTCCTTGTTCTGAGTGAATTTTCAGAGCCTCTGCAAAGGCTGCAACCACATGAGTTGGTGGCGTGAATCGCCATTGACCAGTTTTCTGCATGTATAACCACTGATCATGTAGGTCCAAGGAAAGCGAGTGACAATTATCTTGACTGGCCACAAGAGCATCTTTCCTCGCAATTGCAAAGCTAAAACCCGGCGCTCCTTCTATACACTTGTTAGCCGATGATACCAACGCGTCAAATTGAATTTCTTTAGGGTTTAATTCTATAGCACCAAAAGCTGACATACTGTCTATCAAAAGCTTCCTACTCAATTTTTCCGTTACATCAGCAATTTCTTTCAAGGGATTCAGTATACCAGAGCTTGTCTCGCAATGAACCAGGAAAACATGTGTAATGGACCTATCAGCACTTAAAATAGAATACACCTCATCCGCTCTTGGTGGCAGATAGTCTCCCTTGTTTAGCAGCGTGTGAGGTCTACCAATATATTCCAAAGCTGTTGCCGCTCGGAGTCCATAGGCCCCATTTGCCAAAATGAGGGCTTTTCCATCGCGAGGAATAAAAGTGCCAAGCATTGCTTCGACCGCAAAGCTACCAGAACCTTGAATAGGTATACACTCAAACCCATTTCCGGAAGGTCCCAAAATTGCCAAAATATCGCGGCAAATATTTTTATTTAACAAACGAAAGTCTATATCCCAACTACCCCAATCATCCATCATAGCCTCCCTTACCTTTGGGTCTGTGGTAAGTGGACCCGGCGTTAGCAGATATTGGAAATGTGCTTCTTTGTCAGGCTGCTTTGTAGTTGCATCGTTCATAAAAATTATTTAACTAAAATAATGGGTTATAGAAATAATAGCGACTTGTTTGGCTTAAATCCTAATTTATTTTTAGAAAAAATACGAGTCATTTTTTCTAACAAAATATAGTCTACTTTCTACAAATATAAATTGTAAATTACTTTAATTTAGCTTGCTAACAACGATGGGACCAAAACTCATTCATCTTTCTCAATTTCAGGTGCAAATTCTCTCTCAAAAGCACCTTGAATTTGTTTGAGTTCTTCTAACGCAGCTCTAATGTCAGAGCTATCAATAACATTGATTTCAACTCTTTTGCCAGCACGCGAAAGCTTTCGGTTCAGTTTTTTAGTGTTTGAGTCCTTATACTCTATTACTTTGTAAGTATTTATCGCTCGAGAAAACCCCTTTGGAGTCACGGTTTTAATTTGTTGAAGCTCTATTTCATTTGAAATAAGGTTTCGGGTAGTTTCATCAACCACTATATGGCCTGGCTCCGCCATTCCCTGCAGTCTAGCAGCTAGGTTGACTGGACTTCCTAGGACAGTGTAATCTAACCTTAAATCAGATCCGAAATTTCCTACAGTACAAAAGCCCGTTGATACTCCCATCCTAACTGCCAAACCTTCGGGCAAACCGATTTTTCGCCAACTTTTTTGTAACTCCGCAACCCTTTTTTGCATTCGGATGGACATTTCTATACAGCTCAAGGCATCTTCTGTTTCCCCTTTTGTTTCAGGATCACCAAAGAAAACTAAAATCGCATCACCAATAAATTTATCGATTGTACCACCGCACTCCAGGGCAATGGAGGACATTTCGGAAAGATAAGAGTTGACAATTGTTGCCAATCGTTCAGGTTCGATACTGTCGGTAATATCTGTAAATTTAACGATGTCTGAGAAAAAAATTGTCAAGTTTTTTCTTTTATGTTGTGACTCGACCGCTTCTTTACCCTCAAAAATGCTAGTGTAAATCTGTGGAGAAAGGTATTTTGCCAATCTTTTAGCAAGACCTTCTAACTGAATGCTTTTTTCCTTGATTAGCTGATTATCGCGTTCTTTTTGAGCCAACAATTCTTCACGCTCTTTTCTTAACTCCCACTCACTGGTACGGTCAACAAATTGGCCCTGGACCCCGTTTAGAAAAGAAAAACTGTCATTCTCAGTTCGCGCTGACATAAGAGAAAATATTCGAACTTGTCCTGCCACTTCGATTTTTATTTGCGGTATTAAAACTCTTCCCTTCTCAACTATATCATTCTCAAACTGGGATATCTGTTCATCAGGAACACGCAATTGTCTTAACACATTTGGAAAATATACCCCTTTTACATCGCCCAAAATAGGAAAAAACTGAGCAAAGTTATCATTTGTTTTATGAATCTCTAAATCTTTGTTTGCGTAATATGCCGCCGTGATAGCATTTTCGAAGTTAAAAAAACTTAGTTCAATTATTTTATCTCTATTAAAAAAATCTTCTACTTTCAAAACAAACCTCTAATACTTTATACCGTCCTGAGCAGCCGACAATTTAGCTTTTTTTCCTAAAATTGCTCCCCATGTTGTGACGCAATATGGCATCAGATATGTCAAAAGCACCTTTACCGGGTGCGGAAACTCACCAGATATCAATAAGTCTCCATGATTAATAATCGTAAGAACCGTACCAATAACTAGCGCGGTTAATAATGCTTTCTTCGGAGTTCCATCTCCAAAAGCTAGTTGCATAATACTTGTCATCACAAATTCCTTATTTTAAACCCAGCTTAAATCTTCATTTTACAACAATGATACTGGACGATTGTACAACTATGGTGGCTAAAAACTTAACGAAGTCAATTCTATAAATAACTTGTCATAAGATTAGTTAACCTCAATAAATAAAGCAAGTTTTGCTTTCAGAGAACTCTTTAATGGAGAAGAATAATCCCGATGACTGATCAAAACGAAAAGCATTGTAAACTTTTTTTCTTAGACTAACATTCTTTCTATTTGCTAGCGAGAAAAACTAGAAGCGAGTTGGGAGTAAAGAAATGGTAAACCAAAAAGGTCTAAAAGAGGCATACTCAGTCAAAACACCAGAAGATTCCATCGAGCTGTATAAAACTTGGTCAGCTACCTATGATGAGGACTTCGCTAAAAAGAACGATTACCGTTCACCGAGAGAGATAGCCAAATACTTCACTCAGTATATGAATGCCAAGGACACTCCAGTTTTGGATGTTGGTGCCGGGACAGGGTTGGTTGGAGAATGCTTGCAAAAAGCGTTTAAGGGAGAAATAGATGCAATAGATATCTCGCCTGAAATGCTCGAAATGGCCAAATCAAAAAAATGTTATACTAAGTTAATACAGGCCGACCTTACAAAAAAACTCAATATAAACAATTGTAGTTATGGGGCGATTGTTAGTGCTGGAACTTTCACTCACGGTCATATTGGTCCAAAAGTACTTGATGAATTGGTTCGAATAACGAAGCCCAATGGATTGTTTGTGTTTACGGTTCATTGGCGACTTTTTTTAAAAGCTCGATTTAAAGAAAAGTTTGCGGACTTGAAAAAGAATATTACCAAACCTGTATTTCATGAGGTAATGGCTTATGGAAACAATCATGACCCAAAACATGGCGCTGACACTGTAATAATATCTGTTTTTCGCAAGAGATAACTTAAGAATTGTCAATATTTCTGATGCACGGCCTTTATTAATTTAGGAATCACTATTTTTTTCGTATTTAATACTCGGCTCACTTTTTGAGTTTTTTATTAGCACAGTCTAAGGCTGTTAATTTCTCAAATGGAACTATTTTCAAAAGCTGCAAAGTAGTTGGTGCAGGGACTTCCCCCCAGCATCTTGTAATCGGGAGACGGCAAGAAATTTTATCTAATCAGAAACCTTAGTTATGTCTCAAATTGATATTCAACTTCATTCCAACAATTAGTCGGGAATATCCAAAGCAGCTCTAAGAATGAGTTTCCAATATTCTTTAAACCGTGGGAGAAGCCCATAGGAATATAAATAACACTATCCTTGAAGACTTTTTCTGTGTGACCATCACTCTTCAATAAAAGAGCCTCACCTGATCTTATCAAGTAGATTTCTTGAGGGTCATGATGATGAAGCTTTAATTCACCAGAAACTGGGATTTTCAATATACCGCAGGAAAGACCATGACTGGAAGATTGGGTATTATCCACCAAATACTTCCAGCGTAAATTACCATAAAGATCGTTTTTTTTCCACTCGCAGTCCTTTACGTGAGTCACAACTATTTCCTCCATCACTCCTCCTACTTATCGACAAATAAAATTTTGTTGAAAATCTATAATTTATTAACTCCTTATACTTTCAGATAACCTTAATATGCAAAGGCCAATAAAATAATAATTTTGGTTGGGTATGATTAATCGATTAGCAGGCCAAAAAAATGCTATCAAATTATCTGCTTAGGCTAGTAATCAGAAATAATTTTTTGCAGTTTAATTTAATGCTTTACCTTGATAAACTCTCCGCAACAAAACTTCCAACTCACCAGCTATTCAGGAGATAAAAATGACTTTGCTAAAAAGTAGGGGCCCATCGATTAGAGGGAACAGCTCAATTGTCCGATGCGAGCTAGGTGATTTCACAGAAATTGGCGACGGATGTTTTTTAAGTAATGTCAGTTTGGGCAATTACTCGTACTGTGAACGATTCTGCGACATCGCCAACACTGAAATTGGTAAATTTTCAAATATTGCAAGCTTTGCTAGGATAGGACCAACTGACCATCCAATGAACAAAGCAAGCCTACACCATTTCTTATACAGATCAGGAAGATATTGGGCACATCTGACCGATGACCAAGATTTTTTACATAAACGGGAGGCACGAACAACTCGTATCGGCCACGACACTTGGATTGGGCATGCTGCGATAATAAAACCAGAGATAAACATAGGCGATGGAGCCGTGATTGGAGCCGGCTCAGTGGTTACACACGATGTAGCGCCTTATACCATAGTGGCTGGCAACCCGGCAAAAGTTATCAGAAGACGGTTTGAAGAGGAAATTACCAATCGGCTTGCTAGACTTTCTTGGTGGAACTGGGATCACAAGATTATTGGGGAGCGTCTAAATGATTTCCGTAATTTGGATATAGACAGTTTCTTAGATAAGTATGAAAACGAAAAATGATTTAACCCGATTTGTAAAAATTTAATTCATTCAAGTAAAAAATTTATCTGTGGAAAAGAAGAAAGCTCATAAGAAATCAAGTTGCAAGCCAAAAATAATATCAAAACCATTTATTTTTTTTAAAAAATAAAGCATTTTGTTAAAAACTTACACGAGATGAGCTGTCGAGATGGCTTTAAATTAACAGAAAGAAAGTGTTGTCCAGCAAATGGGTTTTAAAGAAGATAATATCAAAAATCTAAATACAACTTGGCCAATGCCGAGCCGTCGAAAAAAGATCGTAATTATTGGCGCTGGCGGAATTGTCAAACAAGCCCATTTGCCAGCCTATACCAAGGCAAGATATAAAATTCTTGGAATCTATGATCCATTAGAGAGCAAATCAAAAGAATGCGCCAATGAGTTTAAGATAGAAAAAGTTTATCAAAACATTGATGATGCTTTCGCCGAAGACGATGTAGTTTTTGATATTGCGGTACCTCCAGCTGTCTTATTAAAAATAGTAAAAAAAATTCCACCTAATG
>MDSW01145425.1_pt1 | contig 15365 bp, 12 predicted proteins | sample 811171 | NCBI WGS metagenome assembly MDSW01 (sample SAMN05326641, study PRJNA326480) | marine metagenome | isolation source: seawater | place: Atlantic Ocean: North West | collected 2012 | reverse complement strand
CAAAGAAAACTGCGTGATAAAACGACGCAAGCCAGCAGATGACCCTCAACACTGTGAAGTTTCGGGAGCATGCCGCGCGCGAACGTGCACCGGTCAGATCGAGAAGAATCGCTCAAGGTTGAAAGATTTCCGTCCGAACCCCCCCGACTTCGCGCGCGGCGCAAGCGAGAATCTTGACATGCACTGGGGTAGTTCGACGCCCTGGAACACATGACGAGGTCATATCGCATCGATGTCTCAGTCAAGGTTCTGTCAGAAGCGAGCGTTCTGGACCTGTACGGGGTCCCCTCAGAGGGCGAATACCTGTGCTTCCGCTTCCCCTTGCGCGTCGATTTCACATTATTGAGACTGTTTGCATGTGTCGGGGAATAAAAAACAAAGGTTCGAGACTGACTCAGCTGTCACCGGACGAAAATCATCCTGGGAACGCTGGGAACGAAAATCCCGATCGAGGGAACTGATAGCATATCATATTTATTGCACCATCTTTCTTCCTTCCTTGTCGTGGACAAACCGTTTGAATCGGAGGTACAGCCTGATCGTTTCCCCGGGTTCCTGCGGCGCAATGCCGTCTCTGAAGTGCACCTTATACTTGCCGCTTTTCCCGAAGGCGCCTTCGATCTCCCCGACCTCACCTCGACTCGTCGTCACTTGCATCCCGGCGAACAACCCAATGTCCGTCTCCTTCTTGAACATCCCCTTGCCGATGGCGGTGTTTCTATCCTGCACGCGTTCAATCGTCCCCTCTCTCTGCTTCACCTTGTACGCCCGGACGCGCGAAATAGCATCGGGATCTTTCTCCCGATCGATTGGTGCGACGAGGCGCCCGTGGAACGCCAGTCTGCACGTGTTCTGGTGCGCGTCTGCGTCAAATCGAGACGCGATGTACAATGATTCTCCAGGCACGGTGATGGGCTGATCAAACTTCAGAAGTGCCCACGTGGCGAATGCGGGATGATCCCCGGATTTCGCTGCCGCTGCCGCGATATCTGCCGCACCAGCTTCCCCCGCGTCTGCATCCCGCCGCCGCGCCTCGGCCGCGGTCTCAAGCGCCGTGCAGTGCTTATACTCACGCTCGAAAGAGAAGCCGTGCTTCGCGATTGCCTTAGCGTCCTCCTTCTCGGTCGTGGAGAGTGCCGCGAGGAGTTTCTCGGCCGCCGCCACGGTGGCGCTTTCTGCAGCACCCTTGGTCGGAACCTCGCCCATAAACTCCGCCGTCGCCATCGTTGTCGTGTGTCCCACGGTCACATGGAACTTACACTTGGAGTCGACGGACCCCTTGAAAAATCGAATCTTTTCCGCGCTCACCACTGCGGCATCGAACGTGGGCACTGTCTTCGGCGCGCATACGAGGCCGCGCTCCATGAGCTTGTGATCGAGCTGCGCGATGCACATGCCGAGCCTGTCCCCGAGGCGACAAGATCGCACCGGTCGCTTGAACATTTGCATGCTCTTGACCTTCTTCTCCAACTTTAAGCTTGGAATCTCCACCGAGTCCCCAACGTGACACTCCCCGCCGAGCACTGTCCCGGTGAGTACCGTGCCTTGGCCTTTGATGGGGAAACAGTGATCGACGGCGAAGAGGAAGTCGCCAGGCGTCGGTCGGCGGGCTCGCGCGGCCTCCGCGCGTGTTAGCAGAGAGTCCATCAACGCATTAACGCCCACCGGCGCTGCCCCCCCGGCGCGCATGTCGTCCGCGCCGCCCGGGCGTGCCGACACGGCCACCATCTCGCAGTTCACGAACTTCGTCGCCTTTAACGTGTTCGCGAGACGCTTCTTGGTCTTCTCCACGCGCTCCTCTCGTGTCGCCTCAGGGATGAGGTCGCACTTATTGAGTACGACGAGGAGCTCCGATGTGGTGATCTCTCCGACGACGAGACACTCCGCCGTCTGAGTCTGTATCCCCTTGTTGACGTCTATCACAAGCATCATGACGTCAATGATCTGTGCGCCGCCGAGGACGGTCTTGATCAGACTCGCATGTCCGGGGCAGTCCACGAGCGTGAACTGGATCTCGTCGTAAGGGAGGTGTGCGATGTGGGCCGGCACGGGGGCGGTAAAGGAAGAGAACCCGAGGTCGAGGGTGATACCGCGCTCGGTGCTCTGTGCACCCCTATCAAGCGACGCGGTGGAGAAGTGAGTTGACAGCGCGCGCGCTGCATGTGAAAGGGAGGACAGGGGAAGAGCGGCGGTGGTGAGAGGATGGAGCGGCGGCGGGAGTTAGGTCTCCGCGCCAGGGGGGCGTGCGAACGCACCGAGGCTCGTCTTGCCACTGTCGATATGACCGAGGATGCCCACATTGACGTTCAGTATCCGTTTATCATCGTCCATAACGTCCGCTGCGTCCGCTTCTCCTAGGGGACCACGCTCGCGTTTGGAGAAGTGATCCTCCCGCGGAGAGCGCTTCGATTATAAAGTTTCTCACTCAGGACACCAGGTCTTGGCACTGAAGTGGCACACCCGCCGGCGGCGTCGATGTCGTCTGGCGCAGTGACGGTCGCGCTCGACGGCCGCCCCACGCGCGTTGGTCTTGTGCGTCTGTGGGACGTGGACGGCGAGGCGTTTCGCGAGCGCGTTGCGCAGGCTTTCGCGTCGGTGTGGCCCGATCGGTGTGGGGAATGCGACGCCATCCGACGCGGTCTACACTCGAGCAATCGAAGGCCAACACCGCTTGTGCTGACGCCTCTCGATGGCCCTAACGCGCGCGAGATCGTTCTCGGATACACCATCGTGTACCCCTCCAGCACAGTCCGGCGTCCCGTTGTCGTGCGCGGCGGCGGCGACGCCGCAGACGCGGACGCACGCGCGGAACCTAGGCCGACTCCGACGACCAACTGCACGCTCAACTCAGTGCTTGTCCCGCCGGCCCTGCGCCGTGCTCGCCTCGGCCGCACCCTCGTGCGACTCGCGACGCGCGAGGCAATCCTCGCCTTAGGGTACGAGTGCGTCACTGTTTGGTGTCAGCGCGACCTCGTTCCTTTCTACGAGGCGTGCGGGTTCGAGTATGAGCCCCCGGCGCGGAGCCGCAGCACAGACGGCGACGGCGGGCGGAAAGCCGCGCTGTGGGCCAAACTCTTAGCACGCACTAGGATGCAGGACCAAGGGAACGACGACGATGACGAGGACAATTCTTCATATTCGTCGGATGACGACGATCTGGACGAATGCATGCGGTGCTTTACTCCCCCAGCGCCGTGACGATATGTGACTATACTAGACTAGACGCATGACTGCCTTGCTCTAAGCCTCCCTCCGCAGCGTCGGGTTTGGGAGGAACTGTGCGACACCAAAGACACCATCCGTCATCCAGGTCCCCGGGCGCTCCGCCTCCGCTTTTTCGGCACGCTCGCGAGGGATGCCGCATCCAAGCTCCGCTTTGAGCGTGCGCAGGGCGAGCAACGGGGCGGGGAAATACGCCGCCACCTCGTGGAAGGGCGCGTCGAGAGGCCAAAGGCGATCGCCCAGAAGCCGTCGGTAATTTGCGTCGCCCTTCAAGACGACGAGATCATCGCGCTCCAACGCCTCGCACGCTTCTCTCGGAAGCTCCCATAACGGCTGCGGTTGGCACCACGCGAACGATGGCTCGATCGTCCACGCCCCAATCGAGAGATGCGCGCGCCACCTCGCGCCCATCGCGGCTGTCGCAGGATCGGATGAGCCAGCAAGCGCGTCAACCGTCGCCACCACGTCCTTCCCCATCGCATCCGACACAAACGTGGGATGAGACTTAACACGGAGCGTCACGCGAACACGATCGCTCTCAGCGTCATCCTTATCGCCGTCGGATCCCAGTCTCGACGCAGCGCACACGACGGCATCCGCCAGCGCGAGATCGCAGACGAGCTCATACCCGGCGTTGTCGACGACGACGCCGACGCGACGTGCCCGAAGCAGCGCCTTGGCCGCGTCCAGGGAGTCGTCCCAAAGAAGGCTGCGCGCCCCGGCGCTGAGCGCCTCTTCGAACGCGTCCGCAGCGCGAGCCGATGACGCCGAGATGGACGCGGGATTCGCGCTCACGCCGCCGGCGGGCCAGAGGCTAAGATCCATGCGGTTCCCCCAGAGGGATACGAGGAGAAACAGACGCAGTGCCTCTGTGGCATTTGCGTCGGCTGCCTCCATGTCGTCGACCGAGCGCTTCATATCCGTCGTGAACGCATTCAGTCGCTGGGCCAGGGCATAGATGGCATCCGCGCACGCGCCAAGGCCGGCGTCTTTGTCGCGCTGGAAAGGGTCCACGAGCGCACCCGGACGCCCGGGGGCAAAGTACCCGAGGGCTTCTAAGATGCGACGGTAAAAGTAAAACTCCGAGACGAGCCACGGTGCGTCGAGCCAAGTCGCGCCGATCCACGGGGGGAGGATAACGTCGTTCCACGCGCGCACGTCCGGCCCACCGTCGGGTTCGATCGGACGGAGGACCGCGCGCGCCGCGTCCGCGAGCTCGGCGTCAAGCGCCTCGAGCGCCGAAAGAGCGGTGGGATCCGTGTCCAGGGTCGCGGCGTTATCCTCGAAGACGCGCGCGAGAATGCTCTCGCGGAGCCGCCGGTTCACGGTGTCGTGCGCCCACGTCCCGGGTTTGTTGCTAAGGATGCGCGGAGGGAGGATTCCGTCCGCGGTCACTGGCGCGCACGGCACCTTCGCGACGTCGTCGCGCATCGCCCCCAAGGAGGAGGCGGTGGTTGTCCTTCGATGACCGCGAGTGGCGCGCGTGATGGGACCACAGGACGACGCGGAGGAGCACCGAGAGGCGCGCATGCAACGTTCAGATACCGGGTGCGGGCTGGCACGGGGCAGAAAGCTTTGAGAGAGCGCTGGAAGGAGTAATGCGGGGCGGGAGAGAAGGACTCCAGCTACTTGTGGAGAGTCTGGTGAATCAGAATTCAACGTGGAATGACTGAAAAACAAATCTTCAAGAGTCAGTCATCAAGTCAATACGAACCAATCGGGTGCTGATGACGAGAGAAGGGTCGCTCGCTCTTCTACGCGGCGATCGCGGCAACGAAGAGGTCCACGCACGCCTTGGAGCTCGCAGGGTTTTGCCCCGTGATGAGACACCCGTCCGCGACGGCGTGCGGGGACCAGTCGCTTTCCGCCTTTGAGAAATCAGCGCCTAGGCCGCGAAACGCCGCCTCGATGAGCTCCGGGACGGCCTCAGTGAGCCCGACAGCGGCTTCCTCCGTGTCTGTGAAACCAGTGACGCGCTTACCCGCGACGAGAGGGGCGCCATCGGGCTTAGAACACGATAAGAGGGCGACGGGGCCGTGGCAATCCGCCGCCACGGGCTTGGAGTCGGCGAACGCCGCGTCGATCACCTTCGTGAGTTCAGGATTCTTATAGAAGTCGACGCAGCAGCCATGGCCGCCCGCAATGTAAATGCCGGCGACGGAGGAGAAGTCGTACGACGCAAGCGCGGCGGAGGATGATAGCGCGGCGACGGCGGTCTCGTCTGCCATGAACTTCACGCAGTCGGGGGTGTAGAAATCGCCCTGCGTCGAAGCGGCGTCAATCGGGATCTGGCCGCCCTTCGTCGACACGAACGACACCTCGTATCCGGCATCGAGGAGAGTGTAGTACGGCGTCGCGATCTCCTCGAGCCAAGCCCCGGTGGGCTTACCCTTGAGCTCGGAGGCGGAGGTGCATATGAGAGCGACGTTCTTGGACATGGTATAGTCCGTAGACTACGACGGAGGATGCGCACGTGGACGTTGTTTAGAGGATTCCTGAGATCGAGACTACAAGTACGTCGAGAGTGTTGCCAGCCTCATTTCTGGTGCATCTGGTGTGGGGAATTGTAATTTTACTCTACCAGGAATTAATATTACCTTAATATTAATAGTCTACTTTCGAAAGTATGATATGATATCATAGACTAGTCTAGAGCTAGTCCCGAATCTCACTTTGTCGATGTGAACGGAACCTCGAGATTTGAAACGCCCGACTACCCCTAAAGAGGGGGACGACGCTCTTGCAGCACGTAGGTGCTCCCTTATGGGGCACACAACGCGCGCCGCGCGGTCCGTGAGCTCCCGCGCGGAACTCACCAGCGAAGCGAAACAGTAGTTTCCGGTCACTTCCTCTGCTGCCGCAACACGCGTTCGGAGGCTCTTTCTCCTCCCTTCCTCCCCCCCACCTCTCCCCGGTTTCCGAGGGGGCCCCGCGTCGCGAAACGCTATGTCGGCAGCCGCGTTCAAGAAGGTGCTCGAGCTCCCGGATGACGACGAGCTCAGCAGAAACGAACGCCTCCTGAACCTCCGGGAGATTGACTGTGAGATTAAGGAGCGCGAGCTGGCCCTTGCGGAGCACCTCAAGGACCTGGAGGCGCGCGAGGCGGCGCTGAACCAACGCAAGAAGGACATCGCCGCTGAGCTGCAGTACGAGCTCGCCATGGAGCTCGAGAAAGTGACCAAGCACGAGGCGGAAGTCCTCGCGCGACGCGATGCGCTCGAGGCGGAGGTAAAAACCAGGGAAGACGCTCTCGCACGTCGAGAGATCCTCATCGCGGAGCGTGAATGGACGCTACGCGCCAAGGAGGACCGGCCCAAGGGCGTCATGGGCGAGGTGTTCGCCAACCTTGAAGCTCTCGGGAAGGAGAACGACAAAAACGTCCAGACAAATCGCACCCACCTCGACAATACCTCGACGTCCGCCATGCCCCTGTTCGTTGAGAACCAGCTGTTTGTGGGATCGGTCGCAGAAGAGACGGCGTGGCTCAACGCGCGCATCGACGAGATGCAGAAGCGGCTCGCCGTCATCAATCCCCCGGCGCCCGTGCGGCTGCCCCGGCCGCCCAACCTCCGGCCGCGGCGGCATCAGCACAAAGACCCAGAGCTGCGCGTGCTGGCGGATCAGGCAGAAGACCTCCGCCAGCACCTCCACGCCGCGCGACTCAAGACAGATCTGGCGAGTATCATGAAAAAAGTGGACGAGGCGGTCGCGGACGTCGCCGAGATGAACGCCCGAGGCGAAGCCGAGGAGGCTCGGATGCGCGCAGAAGCCATTGCGCGAGTCGAATATGCTGCCGCCGCCGACCGAGCCGAGGCTGCACAAAACTCGGAATACTGGGCGGAAATGGCGTCAAAGCCCGAATCGAGTCAAGCGGGAGTGCCCCCCCCGCCGGTGACGCTTGGAGCACAACATATGTTGTTTCCTCCGACGCTTCGAGCGTCAGAAACCCCGCCGACGCCGGCGGAGATGGCCGAGCGCATCGCGCAAGAGTCACAACTCGTGACGGCCAAGGTGAAGGTGTTCCAGGCCAAGATGGAAGGGCGGATGACACCGCCATCGGGGCCCGTTTCTCCGGATGCTGCGCGGGGAACGGCAGACATAAGAGGGTACTTTTCCTCCGTGGAGGGTGCCGAGGCGGATGTACGTGGGGGGGGGTAAAAGCGCTGTTCAGGAGACATCCCCTACTAGCTAGCTCTAGCTAGCTGTCTCTAGCTCTAGAGCAGTCGAGCTAGCTACAACGAAAGTACTAGTAGACAGGTACTTGTATAGCCAGCTCTAGAGGTATCAATATATCATACTTTTTTGAAAGTAGACTACTTTCGAAAGTATGATATTTATAGTACGAAAGTAGACTAGCTAGACTACTTTCCGTGTTTTCATAGAAATATACTGTATGTATTTGACGGTTTTGCTCGACGTCTACGGGTGTGACGGGTCACGGTGGTGGCACCCGCAGCTCATTGGGCGTCGATGGTTTCGGCAGCGGGTTCCTCCGCGGCGGCTGGGGTAGTGGCGCTCTTGTTCACGAGGTTTTCGGCGCCGTCGAGCACCTTGATGCTCTTGATCACGTCGCCCGCCTTGAGCTCGCGAAGGAGCTCTTGCCCGTCCACCACGTACCCGAAGACGGCGTACCGACCGTCCAAGATGTTGGTCCCCGAGGGTGTGAGCTCGCTCTCCTTGAGCAAAAAGAAAAACTGAGAGCTTGCCGAGTTGGCGTCGCTCTCGCGGCGCGCCATCGCGAGCGTACCGAACGCGTTAAACGGGAGCACAGGCTCGTCCCTGTACTTGCCCACCTCCTCAAAGGTGAAGTCGTACACGGGCACGCCATCTTTATCCTTCTTTTCGGGCATGATCTCCAACGGAATCGTGCGCTCCTTCCGAGTCGTCGGATCGATGAATCCATCCTGACCCTTGGCGCTGGGTTTTCCACTCTGCACCACAAATCCGTCGCTGCGCTGGATATCCATGCCGTTGTAGAAACCGCGTTCGACGAGATCGATGAAGTTTCCGCTCGTGACGGGGGCGTTGAAGCCGTCGACAACAATGGTCATGAGGCCAACGTCGACGTTGGGGTTGTCGCGCACTTTCACCTCCATCTCGACCGTGGCGCGACCCTTGAGCAGGGGCGCGGTGTCGTACGGCGGCGGCACCTCAAAGGGAAAACCCTTCACCATGTCCTCTTCAATCCTGCCCACGAGTTGCAGCACTCGTTGCTGTGACAGCGGCACCTCCTGCTTGTCCTTCTGCGCGACGACAACTTTGAACGCCTCGAGCTCATCCTGGAGCTCCTTGAGCGCCGCCTTGCCGTCATCGAGCTTGTCCGGAGACACTGCGGCGAGGATCTTTGCAGCGTCATTGTTGACGATCTTCGACGCGCCGTTCACGCTGGACTCCACGCCGGTGAACCGCACGCCAGGGACTCGGAGATCGTCCGAGATGGACTCGATTTTCCGCTGCACCTCGCGAATCTGCTTGTTGTCGATCGGGAGCGCGTTGCGAAGGAGAGCGCGGGCGTTCTGCACAGGGTTCGCAGCGAGACTGGCGAGATCGCTGATCACCTCCTCGGGCATTGCGTTCGCCGCTGGCGTCGCGACCACGGCGGCGGCCAGGATACCGATGCCGAGCTTCTTCGACGCGGCGCCGAGCTGCGCGAGGGGCGAGCGATCAGCGATGGCGTCGTCATCGGCCGAGGCGCGAACGAACACGGGCGCGGCTCGGTGCGGCGCCGAGCGACGAGTGCCGCGCGCGGCGGGGAAAGCGCACACGGAGGCAGCCGACAAGAAAGAGTTCGCGATGGCGGACATCGCGTTCGAGGAGGCGTTCGAATCCGACGCGCGGGCGCGAGGGCACGAGTGTTGCCTTATCCTTCACCGTCATCGACTCCTTCCATCCGCCCGCCAAGTACCCTACCTGCGCCATAAAAGCTATCTGTACAAGTAGTCTAGTCTACGGAAAGGTTGTCAACATGGTCATGAGATGTTCTCCGGATCCGGTTTTTCGCTCAGGGAGCACTTAAAACAGGAACGAAGGTGTTGGACGTGTGTACTTCAGCCCCTCATGGCGGCGCGTTGGGACGCGGGCTCACCTTTGACGATCCCGCCAAGCGATGCGGAACAGCGGCGGGTCATCGAGAAGCTGGCGGAGTACTGCGCTCGCAACGGCTCGGCGTTCGAGGCGGTGGTGAAGCGCAACGAGGCGGGGAATCCCCACTTTCGCTTCCTCTCCTCGCCGAACTCTGCTGAGGCTGGATACTACCAACACCTTCTAAACGTCGAGCGCGACCGCGCAGCGCGGCAGAACAGTTCCTACCATCTACGAGAGGGCTCTGCACCTCCACCCCCTCCGCGTCCGCCTCCGCATCCACCTCCGCACGTGCAACGTCCGCCGTCAGTGCCTCCTCCTCCTCCCGCCGCCGATCCCCACCTCCCCGCGGGGCTTCTCCCCGCTCTCGCGCGCACGGCAAACACGCGCGGGTCCGCGCTGGCGACGCGCGCGTACTCGCCCATAGACTCGTCGGAGATTCCCCGCGCCAAGGCGCGCGACGCTGCCGCCACCTCTGCCTCTGGTGCCGTTGAGCTTGATGACTACCTTCGCGGTCGTCTCGAGCGTTTCGCGCAGGACCTCGCTGACGGCGGCCGATCGAGGCTCGACAAGCGCGATCGCGAGCGAGAAAAACTGGCGATGGCTTCCGGAGAAATAATCTCCGGGCAAGGCTCGGGGTTCGTTCCGATGCCAGCAAAGGTGTGGCGAGGGGGCGGCAGCGGCGGTGGTGGTGGTGGCAGTGGGGGCGATGATCATGGAAGAGGAGGCGAGGAGCGAAAGGGTCTCGGCGCGAAACGTGCGGAAATGGAAATGGCGGGAGGGGATGAGTACGCCGCATTCCGCGCTCAGCGCAGCGGATCATACCACGGCGCGATCGCTCGGGGGAGAGGAAGGTGAACCCCTGGGGCAGGAGCTCTCGTTAGCACCGCTATTTCGCATATTTTTTAGTTTCGTACGAGACACCATAGCTTTTTACGAAGGCAGCTTTTAGGATTCTGCCCCTCTGCATGATTCCTCTCACGCCGCCTTCGCTGCCTTCACGTGCGGGTCCAAGAACGCCCGCCACTCGTCGAGTCCCCACCCCGAAGATGTGTCGCACACCATTCCATTGAGCGTGGCGGTCGGGGAGACGTGCACGCCGAACTGCCGTCCAAGTTTGACGTGGAACTTGAGCGTCTGCGTGCTCGCGTTGCCGGTGTTCAGAGCCGCTCCGTCGGGGTCGACGACGCGCGCCAGTCGCGCGGAGACGTCCATGGCGCTTACCCCAGCGGATGTCTCCGCGAGAGCCGCGAGCTCGTCGTAGATTTGTGCGCGGGATTTGCCCCACGCGTTGGCGTCGAAAAAATCCGTCTGCGTGGCGTAGAGGGCAGAGGAAAACTTCCAAAACGCGTCGTTGCCGCCAACGTCGGCGACGGCGATGGCCGCCTCATGCAACATCGTGGACTGCGGATGCCAGGGTTGAACCTGGTGATAGACCAAGAGGCGCACGTCATCGCCGTAATGCGGGAGGACCTTCTCGACGAACGTCTCGTGGAACTTGGCGGAGAAGGGGCAGGCGTAATCGAGCCACGCCCCGACCGTCACGGAGGCATTCTTCCCGCCCTTGGCGTGGCCGATTTCGCGCGAAGGAAGAGGGGGGCCCATGCGGACGACGCCGCCGGCGCGGGGACGCGAAGATATGCACCGGCGAGGCGCGACGAGAGGCGCAGGGACGAGGACGGCGGAGACGACGTCGCGCATAGGTCAGTTATGAGGAGGGAGGTAACTTTTCTTTCACCTGTACGTCTATTCTCGTACCGTATGATAATAATAAGTAGACTAGCTAGCTAGCTAGATATAAATATTAATATTGTATTATTGATACCTTGAAAGTATGATACTTTCGTAGTAGACAAGGGATCAAAACACTACAACCTATAACACTAAACACTACTTGTAAAACACTTCCTCCTCGATTCTCACTATCTGTATCTGGGGCTGCTTATTTGGCCGTCATTACGAAGGTGTCAACCTGGATCTTTAGTGCTGAGTCACGATGGCGCCGTCCCCTGCGCCCATCTACCGCCCTACCTTGGGAGTTTCGAGGGTGCGCACGGGGCGTCGTGGATGCTCTCGCGGTCTGCGGTCTGCGGTCTGCACTTCCGCCTCGCGCGACGGGCGTGATGTCAGGGCGCGCCCGGAGCCTGAGAGACCCTTGGAGAAGGTCCTGGGAGCTGTGACCGAGTTTCTCGTGCGCGCCCCCGCGCGCCTTCTCGTGGACAAGGTCCTCGCGCCGCTGTACGCGGACGCGGACGACTGCGGCCCCGGGCGGTACCGAGATCCGTCCACGGGCGCGTGCGTGCGGATGTGCGCCGAAGGATACGTCTGGGACGCGGAGACGAAAGCGTGCAAATTGGTGGTGACCACGGTCGGTGGAGTAAAGACCGTGGTGAGCGCGCACGTCCCTGCCGTGGGCCGGCCCCCTCCGAACCATGGCCTGGCATCACGACCACCGATGGCCCCCGCCCCGCTCCCGGCATCATCCAGCAACGTCAGCATCGCGGATCGAGTCGTGCGTTGGATCATCAATCGTGTCATCTTTCCCTCTGGTAAGAGCGAGGAGGAATGCGCAGTCGGATTTTTCTACGACCCTCGCTCGAGGCGGTGCACGCCGGTGTGTGGGCCAGGGTGCGTCTTCGACCCCGGGACAAAGCGGTGCGACAAGGTGAAAGCGGCTCCGAGGAGGTGATGCGAATGGTGTGAGGTCGATTCGATAGGTTGAGGTTGGTTCGAGCGATCCCATGGAATGCTCCCTTCGTCTCCCCAGGCGTCCTCCGCTCCCTCCCTTACTCGCTGTCTTTGTTCATTCGCGTCGCGAGACCCGCGCTCTTGGGGTTGAAATTTCGCTTGAGCGCGTCTCTGTTCCCTCCCAGGAACCTGACGAGGCTGAGGAGTTCGTCCCGTACGAGCCACGCTCTAACCTCGCCTCGGTCTGCCACGACGCAGCCGATGTTGTGATCCGGAACGTCGAAGGGCGAGTTGAGCCCGCCCAGGAGTGCGACCACGCGCTCCTTCACAGGCGAGTGCCCGAACACCGTGCTATGCTTCCCCCACCCTGTCACCACCTGAATTTGCGGCGGCAGGTCGCGAATCTGCACCGGTATCGAGGACGCGTTCCCGTTTGTTTTCTGCACCCCCTTTTCTCCCCGTCCGCCTACCTTTGCACCAGCGGTTTCCAGGATGGCACGTGTGCCCCGCCCTGCAGCGGCGGCGTCGAGCGGGGCCAACGCACGACCTCGCATGCGCCGGAGCCACCACCTCAGGACGGTCTGCGCAGTCCCAGCGCTTCGGATGCGGTGCAGATCGAGGACGCCGAGCTCGTCCTCGCACCGCAGAAAACCTCGCTCCTGCGCTTGCTCCAGCCACGCTGTCGCGCGGTCCCATTGGCCTGTCTCCTCAGTGACGTCAATTAATGCATCAAACGTGATGGCGTCGGGTGCAATCCCTTCCTCCTGCATCCGCGTCATGGCGTCGCCAGCTCTCTGCCACTGCCGCCGCGCCTCGTACGACGCGATCAGCGTGTTGTAGGTGTGCACCGTCCGTCGTGTCCCTCGTCGCAGCATCTCGCGATAGGTCGCCTCCACTTCCTCCCCGCGCCCGCTTGCATGCAACGCACGAAGCAATGCGTCGTATGCGTGCGCCACTCCAGCACCCTTCTCAAGCACCTCCCCCGATCCGCGCCGCGCAGATGCGCTGGAGGCGCCGAAGGTGAGCGTCTCCTCGTCGACAGTCACGGATCGCTCCGCTCGCGCGATTTCCTCGTCCAAGACGATGCGCAAGAGTTCGCAGAGTCGGCCGAGGTCTCGCCCTTGGAACGTTCCCCCGAGGTCCCGCCGATCGTTGCCCTCACTGCCCGCTGCATCGTCATTTGGTTCGTCCCTGTTCTCCTCGGGCTCATCTCCAGTCCTCTCTCCCACGACGCGTCGCGCAGCTTCCTCTGCCTCGGCTCGAGCGTCAGCGGCGGCTTGAAGTTTCTCGATGCCGCACATGCAGTCGAGCGTGATGGCGTCGGGGGATTGCCCGCCACGGAGGACGTCCCGGAACACATCCGCAACGCGCTCCCAGTCGCGCTCGGCGCTGGCAGCCATGAGCAAGGTGTTGTGCGTCACGAGCGTCGGGTAGATCCCCTCCTCCCTCATCCGTTCGAGGACGCGTTTCGCGAGGCGCTCGTCGCCCGCCTTAACACACGCTCCTAGCGCTGAGTTGAACACCACCGCGGATTTGTACACCCACGGCGCGTCGCACGCTTCATCCAGCAACGCACAGGCCCGCTTGGCGTCCCCCGCGTTGCCATGTGCGGTTATCAAAACGCTGAACGTTGTCTCGTTCGCCTCGATACCGCACCGCCTCATCTCCCGCCTCAACATCTCCATGTCCCGTAATCGCCGCTGTCGTCCAAACGACGTAAGCGCGGCGTTGTACGTCGTGGCGTTTCTCCGCACGCCCTCGCTCGGCATGCGGTCGAAGACCTTCGCCGCCTCGCGGTACTCCGATGCGCTCACGGCAGCAGAGAGGAGGGCGTTATACACTCCCGTGTCCACCTTCGTGCCGTCGCTTCGCAGCGCCTCGAACGCGTCTTTGGCCTTGTCCCACTGCCCGCCTTTGCCATATGCTGAGATCAAGGAGGTGTAAACTAGGACGCTGGGCGCGTGCGACGGAAACTCCCGCCGGAACTCCGCAAATGTCCTCTCCGCCAGGCGCCACTCATGTGCACGGGCCAACGCCGCAATCACCTCGTGGTACGTCTGCGAGTCCGGCCCGGGCCCGCGCTCATGCGACCGCATCTCGAGAAGCAAACGCCGCGCCTCCACGTGTGCAGGAGGGCGGCTCCGCTTGCACGCCCGGAGCGCCGCGTTGTATGCAGCCAACGGCGCTGCGCCGGAAGAGGTCGCGTCAGGACCAGAGTTGGAGAGTTTCTGTAACGCGCGAAGCGCTGCCAAAGCGCCGTCTGCATCGCCCTTATCCGCGGATCTCTGAAGAGCTTTCAGAAAGCCCTGGAGCTCGCGGCGGTCCGATCCAAGCGAGCGCATCAAGTCGCCCAAATCAGACCCCGCGCGACGATGATGCCTCCCCGAGTGGGACCCGCCGCGAGCGCCGCTGGATCCCGAGGCTCGTCCTCTCCTGGAATCGCTGGCAGCGAAAGAGCCCCCGCTGTCCCAGACGGCTTGTGTCTCGTCGTAGGAGTCGTCGTAGGAGTAAGTATCGTACGACCTCGATGCAGCACCTCTTGTACCCTGCGCTACTGCCGCGGCGCGGTTGGCAACGCGTCCTTTCTTCCGCCGCGATGTTCTTCGGCTTCCGTACCCGCCACTGCCAGTCTGCGACGCCACCCCCGAGCCGGCGTAGTCCTCGTCCAGGTTCTCGTCCGAAGACGTCATCACCTCCCCGCGCGGACCTTCGATGAGGGAGAACGCATCGTCGCGGCGGGTAGCGCGCGTCAGATGAGAACCGCCGCGCGTGAAGGAGAGGGAGGGGAAGGAGTGGGATGGGGTCCCGCCGGGTTCGGAGGGGTTCGCGTCGGCCGCCCCCGCGCCGCTCGCGAAAGCAAGGCGAGGGACGGCGGCGCCGGGGCGACGTCGCGAGGCGCCGAGGCAACGGTGCGACGAAAGCGCGTCCGCGCCTGGGCGGGGAGCTGCGCTGCCGATCATTCGAGTTGGATGCATCGGCGCGATCGCCGATCCGGATCGCACGACTCCGGCACGGGGGGCGGGCGCCGCAGCCCGCCGGACAGCCGCCAGCGGCACCATCGCACGCGCTTCCGTCGCTCGCGAAAAAGGGACGCGACGACGCGAACCCGCCCCTCGCGCGAGAGCCGCGCCCGCCGAAACCTGAGACGGCCGCTTCGCCGCGCCAGTAAAGAGCACGCGCGAACGCGAGTTCGCCCTAGAGACCACGCGCGTGCCTTTCGCGCGCCCTCTGTCAGTGTGACGCGCTTCCGGCGGGTCTCTCTTATCCAAAGCCGCCCTTCGGGGTCGAAACCATTCCGAACGTGACATTTAGCCGACGCTATGAATATTAGTCTCACGAAAAAGTTTTGCCACTTGTTTTTTTTTTTTTTTTTT